>Ga0224505_10000680_pt1 | contig 22955 bp, 16 predicted proteins | sample SF_Jan12_sed_USG_FD_169102 | JGI IMG/M metagenome (GOLD analysis project Ga0224505, IMG submission 169102) | Sediment microbial communities from San Francisco Bay, California, United States - SF_Jan12_sed_USGS_4_1 | ecosystem: Environmental > Aquatic > Marine > Sediment | place: USA: California... | reverse complement strand
AACTCTTCCTTCCAGAACTGAAGGCAGTAGCGGACGATCTTCTTCATCGGTGCCTGGATCGGGGATAGGTCGGGGGCTTCAGTTTGCAGCGTAACGTACCCCGAGATTCTGACAATCGCAAACCAAACGAAACTCCCCCGGTGGGACCCACCTGCCATTCGGGATCTCACCGGGGAGAGTCCTTCTTACACCTACTTCAAGACCATCAACTTCTTCGTTGCGACGAACTCATCGGTCTGAAGACGATAGGCATACACGCCGCTTGGCAGCCCTTTCGTTTGAAACATGACACTGTGGTGTCCCGCCTCGCTCCATCCGTCCCTGAGCACACTGACTTCCTCACCAACCATGTTGAATACCTTCAGCGTGACATGGGCCGCGTGCGGAAGCGCATACGCGATCGTGGTAGTAGGGTTGAACGGATTCGGATAGTTCTGTTCCAATCTGAAATCCTGAGGGACCTCCAGTGTCGAAGAGTATCCATCGCCGGAGGATAACCCTACTCCGTCATCCATGGCCGCCACGGGGTTATCAGTCCCGTATCCACCCGGCAGGCTTACCCTGAATACCGGGCTCGGTTCAAACATGCCGGTGGTGAGCTCGAGTAGATTCTTCCCCTTCGAAACGAAGGTGACCGGAAGGGGCCCGATCGGTGTCCCGAGATCTGCGTTCAACTCATCGCGGCACTGGATCGTCAGATCGACATTCAGGTTTCCCGCTTCAAGGGTTCCCGGACCAGTTACCAGAGCCGGAACCAGAGTTGCTTCCATCCCTGTCAGGCCGTTCAGCTCGGTGCAGATGCTCCAGAATGTATCGTGCATGATCACCTCCGCGACACCATCCCCATCGTTATCTGTAATAGCAACTTTGAAGAAACTGCCATCATCGTGGGAAACTCCCATCCAGAGTCCGATCAGGTCCCGAATATCGGCGTGACCCGGATTCTGATTACGGCCATCGCTCACACGGAACACCGGACTTGGATCAAACATGCCTGTGCTGAGCTCCAGGTGGTTCTTGCCCTGTACAACGAATGTTACCGGCAAAGGCCCGATCGGCGGCCCGAGATCAACATTCTGCTCGTCACGACACTGGATGGTGAGAGCCACGCTCAGATTCCCGACCGAATCGATTGAACCGGGACCGGTTACCAGCGACGGAACCAGGGTGGATTCCATTCCTGTCAGACCGTTCAGCTCGGTACAGATACTCCAGAACGTGTCATGCATGATCACTTCAGCCACACCATCACCGTCATCGTCAGTAATGGCCACTTTGAAGAAACTGCCATCATCATGTGAGACTCCCATCCAGAGACCGATGAAGTCCCGCACGTGCCGCAGTTCGCTCGCTTCTGACTGCCCCGAGAGGGCCGTCATCCCCAGAATAATCAGGCCTCCAAAAAGCAGCCTGGTTTTGGTTGTTCGCAGTTGTTCCATGGTACCTCCTTGTTGGTATGATGTGTGGGATGTGTTGACTTACCCCAGCGAGAGGTAGGTGGTGGCCTGATATGGCTATAGGCCAGGATTACCATCGTTATGTCAAACGGATCGTTCTCCCCTGAGGGAATTCATCGGGACCCTCATTATCCGGTTGCCCGGGACACAGTTGACTGCAGATCCATCGCGCTCTTACCCGCCACGATCAGTTTCAACCTTAGCAGATCGGATGCCAGACTGGACTCCTCTCTCTATCCCCTTTTCATGAAAGGAGTTACGAAGAGCCGCCGGGAGTGGGTCAGCCGGGGAGTGCTATGAATTTTGATAGGACCAGCGTGATGCAATTCAGCCCGGCTGGAAAATCATCGAAACAGGACAGGAATCGGAAAGTCGCCCGGGTTACGTAATTTCGAAAGACACGTGTGAGCCCCCTCACACGCGCATCGCGGATCGTTGACAGTGTCTGACGAATTGAGTAGTATTCAGAAGTTACACCTGTGAGCAACCCGGCAACTTTGCCTCCCCTTTGGCTCACAGGTCCTTCGTTTCTCTAACTACAGCAATCAGTCCAACGAATCTTCAGGGGTTTCTATGCTACAGCGTCTCGCCGCTTCTCTCGGTCTCTCGTTGATGTTTCTTCAACCGATGTTCGCGCAAACAACATATCTGGAAGTAGCCGACGCCGTCGGCCTGGTTCCGGACCACCAGGATTCTCTCACCTGTACAGGCAGGATTATCCCGCTCGAGTCAGGCTCCGCCTGGGGGGACTACGATAACGATGGTGATTCTGATCTCTTCCTCACGAACGGTGATGGCCCGAGCAGGTTTTACAGAAATGATGGCGACACGAATCTGGACGGGCTGCCGGACTTCACAGAGATCGGTGTATCACTTGGATTGGACGACCCCGATCATGTTGGTCAGTCCGCGGTTTTTATCGACTACGACAACGACGGCGATCAGGATCTGTTCGTGACGAAATGGGGAACCAACTCGATGTACCAGAATCAGCTGATCGAGAGCGGCTCGGCAACATTCCTTGATGTGACGATGGTCGCGGGGCTGGATGACGACGGGAGGACCGTTACATCGGCATGGGGGGATTTCGACCAGGACGGATTGCTCGACCTGTTTCTGGCAAAGCATTTTCGCTGTGACAATGATCCAAGGAACGACAATCAATTGTTCAGGAACAACGGCGACGGTTCTTTTACTGATGTGACCGCCTACCTGTGTCCGAATGGAGTGGGAAATTGCCCGCAAATCTTGGGAGCTTCTTTTTCAGCCGGATGGGTTGACTACGACAACGATGGTGACCCCGATCTGTATGTCGCCAATGAATACCCGCAAACGGTTTCTTACCCGAACACTCTCTACCGGAACGACGGATCGGATGGATCCGGCGGCTGGCTGTTTACAGACGTCTCTGCAGAATCGGGGACAAACGCCGAACTTAAGAGTATGGGGCTCGGCATCGGCGACTTCGACAACAACGGGTTTTTCGACTTCGCCGTCAGCAACGTCGGGCCCAACCTTCTGCTGAAAGCGAACGGGGACGGAACGTACGACGACATTTCGGAGTCGGCGGGGATCGAGAGGACTTTTGTTATCCCGGACATTCTTCTTTCGGTCACTTGGGGGACTGCATTCTTCGACTACAATAATGACCGGCTGCTCGACCTGCTGTATGTAGCAGGAGCGATCGGACAAAGCGGCATGTTCTTTCCGAATGCTTTTTTTGAGAACAACGGCGACTATACGTTCACAGATGTCTCTGACACAAGTGGCCTGGTCGGTCCCAACCGCGCCCGGGCCGTGTCGACCGCCGACCTCGACCGCGACGGATTTGTGGATGTGTTCATTGGCAATATCGGTCATCCACCGCACCTCTATCACAACAATGCACCGAACCAGGGAAACAGCAATCACTGGCTCACAGTGACCGTCGAAGGAACCACCAGCAACAGGGATGGTATCGGCACCAAGCTGACCCTTGTGACGACTGACGGAGTGACACAGATCAGGGAAATTACCTCGGGTGCCTCCTACGGAGGTGGTGACGAGCGCGCCGCCCGGTTCGGGCTCGGGTCGTATACCGAAGCCGAGTTGACTGTTCGATGGCCCACAGGTGAAGTCGACTCCATCGGAACGGTTGCAGCCGATCAGTTTCTGCATCTTGTTGAGGGAGGGAGCGGAACCTCTGCGACCTGCGGTGACATTACCCAGTATGGTGCCCGCTGTAACAGCTCCGGCGCTGTCCAGTCGATTGTCAAGATCCTGGATGGTGACTTCGGCGGCCAGGTGTTCACATGGCTTGTTGACGGTGAGCCGGTCGAAGTAACCGTTATCTCGGACGGCTCCCGATCAGTCGCCAGGATGGCAGTGCCTCATGCAGGAATCGGAGCTCACACGATTGAGCTGGTTGACCCAGCCGGCTGCTATGGTGAGGATGTTGTTGTCTGCCAGATCGATGCCGCTCCCGATCCGGAGATGGACGCTCTTTGGAATGAATATGAAGAGATCGCTCAGGCGGTAGAGGGTGCGAATGCCCGCGCGATGAAAACAAGGATTCTCGGTAACTACCCGAATCCGTTCAATCCTTCGACCACCATTCGCTACGCCCTGGCTTCGGACAGCCCGGTGTCAGTCAAGGTCTACAACATGCTTGGTCAGGAAGTCGCAACACTTGTTGACGGCTTTCAGAAAGCAGGTGAGCAGTCGGCTGTGTGGCATGGCGTCAACAACAGTGGACAGACCGTCGCCTCTGGCCTCTATGTGTACAGAATCCAGGCCGGGAACACCATGCTGACGCAGAAGATGCTGTTCACGAAATAGTTACTTAGTCCGGACAGAAAAGAAGCCGTTCCCGGTTGCCGGGAGCGGCTTTTCTTATTACGTTGAGGGGGTACAACACCACCATTTTCTTCCATCAGTATCCTGTTCATCATGACCTCTGACCCCGCACTGATTCCGACCTTCTGCTTCTCCCGGTGACCAAGAAGAACATAGACCCTCTCCGGCGCAACATCAGGATGCTGGGCGACCTCCTCGGGGAAGTAATCGCCGAACAGGAAGGGAAAGCGACTCTCGATCTCGAAGAAGATATCCGTGCGCTTACCAAGAGAATCCGGAGCAGATACTCGAACACGGCGCATCGCCGCCTGAAACAGATCATCCGCGGCCTGGACACGCCGGAGATGGTCCGGATGGTCAAGGCATTCTCCGTCTATTTTCAACTCGTCAACATTGCCGAGCAGCACCACCGGCTCGGCCGCCTCCGTTCATACCGGCAGAGGACTCCCCCGCGGGCCGCTCCGGGCTCTGTCGAGGAAACCCTGAGACTGCTGGCGCGGACCACCCCGCCCGAACAGCTCTCAGAGCTGCTCGGCCGCCTCAGCCTCCAGCCCGTATTCACCGCTCATCCGACCGAAGCGATGCGACGCTCGATCCTCGAAAAACATTCGCGTATCTGGGCTCTTCTGGAGCAGATGGAAAGGCGCGAGATGACCCGGGAAGAGGAAGGTGCGGTACGGCTTGAAATCAAACGACATATCACGAGTCTGTGGCAGACGGAAGGGGCACGGTCGCTGAAGATTTCGGTGGCTGACGAGCTTTCCAACAGCCAGCACTACTTCCGCCGGGTCTTGTTCAAGAGTGTTCCGGACTTCTACCGTGAGATGGAGGCGGGACTCCGGACCGTGTGGCCGGAGTGGAAAGGAAGAGTTCCCTCCTTCATCCGTTTCGGATCATGGATCGGCGGAGACAGGGACGGCAACCCCTTCGTCACAGCGGATGTCACCCGGGAGTCGCTCCGGGCGCAGGAACTCACCGCGCTCGACCTGTACCTCCAGAGTGTGGATGAACTGTTCGTCCGTCACAGCGAGTCTTCGCTCCTGGTCAATGTCTCGTCCGGCCTCCGCCGGTCGATCAAACGTGACGCTCCCCGAGTCGCAGCGCTTCCGGGTCTGATCGCAGTCCACAACCGGAAGGAGTTATACCGGATCCGCCTCGCGCAGATCTATGCAAAGCTGCAGCAGCGGCGGCGGTCGGTGGAGCACCGGTTCCCTGAGGGACCGTTGCTCTACCGCAACAAAGATGAGTTCCTGAGCGATCTCCGCGAGATCGACCGAAGCCTCAGGATGCACAACGGCGGTCTCCTCGCAGACGGACCGCTCGCCGACCTGATCCGGAATGCAGAGACATTCGGGTTTCATCTTGCAACACTCGACATCCGTCAGCACAGCAGCGTGCATGGACGTACGGTGGCAGAGCTCGCACACGCCGGCGGATACCGGTACAAAGAGAAGAGCGATGCGGAACGGGAGCAATGGCTGACGGAACAGATTCTTTCTTCCGCACGGTTTCATAAGGATCTCCGGCTGTCGGAGGAGGCCCGGGAGACCATCGACACGTTCAAGGTGATCGGAGAAGGAATTGCCGGCGGGAATACCGATTCGATCCGGTCGTACATCATCAGTATGACCTCTTCGCCGGCCGATGTCCTCGAGGTGCTTTATCTGATGAAGAGAACCGGTTTACTGCAAACCGGGAGCGGGAAGTGGCGTTCGTCTCTGGATATCGTCCCCTTGTTCGAGACGATCGACGATCTGCGGGGTGCGAAGAACATCATGGAGCGGCTTTATGGCAATCCTGCCTACAGGAAACACCTCGCGGGGCGTGACCGGCGGCAGGAGATCATGATCGGATATTCAGACAGCAGCAAGGACGGCGGTATTCTCCGTTCAAACCGTGAACTCAGACAGGCGCAGCAGGCTCTTGCACGACTCTCGGCAAAACACAGGATCGACTGGGTTTTCTTTCACGGCCGCGGAGGAACGGTCGGCCGCGGCGGAGGACCGGAGTACGAAGCAATCCGGGCATTGCCCCGGGGTTCGGTGAACGGGCGGCTGAAGATCACGGAGCAGGGTGAAATGATTTCCCTGAAGTACGGGCATCGGGAAGTCGCCCGGAGGACTCTCGGCTTGGCGACTTCTGCGCTCCTGCTTGCATCGGCGGGACAGCAGAGCAGTATCGGTGGCGGGAGCCGGGACCTGTGGGAGACGGCGTTCGGACAGATCGCCGACGCCGGGTACGAACGGTATCAACATACCGTCTACGGAAGCGACAGAATATCCGAGTACTTCCATCAGGCAACGCCGATCCGTGAGATATCGAGGATGCACATAGGCTCCCGTCCTGCCCGCCGGAAGAAGAGTGAGCGAATCGAGGATCTTCGCGCGATCCCCTGGGTATTCGGGTGGACACAGACCCGCCATCTCATTCCCGGGTGGTTCGGCGTGGGCCACGCACTATCGGAGTTTCTCAGCGGAGACGCGGCACCGGACCATCCCCGGTTGCGTACCCGTCGCAACCGGGTCGCGTGCCTCCGTTCGGCGTACCGAACGAACCGGTTCTTCCGGACACTGATCGACAACGTGCAGATGACCCTGGCGAAAGCCGACTTCCGCATCGCCGGCGAGTACGCACAGCTGGTGAAACCGGCCTCCCTCGGGGCGGCCGCGTTCCGAACCCTGAACGACGAGTATCTGCTTACAAAGCGGATGGTCCTGATGGTCACCGGGCGGAGCGACATCCTCGGCCATGATGCGCGCCTCCGGCAATCGATCAACCTCCGAAACCCGTACATCGACCCGATGAGTCACATCCAGGTCGAACTGCTCAGGAGGAGCCGGTCACCGGGTCTCACGCCGGCGGAGAAGAAAGAGATTCAACGAGCGATCTTCCTGAGTATCAACGGGATCGCGGCAGGGTTGCGGAACACGGGATAGTCAGCGTCGGGTTCCTGCACTGATCGCCCATACGCTCAGAGCAATCAGTCCGTCCTTAAAAACAAACGAAAGGAAATGTCATGGGAAAACGGGATACGAAGTACGTGGACGGGTTTGTGCTGGTGGTTCCGAAAAAGAATCTACGGCAGTATCGCAAGATCGCCCGTGACGTTGCAAGATTCTGGAAGAAGCACGGGGCGATCGCGTACCGGGAATGCATGCTTGACGAGGCCAGGCCGAAGGGGGCCAGGCTTTTCTTTACGACATTGGCGAAGCCGAAGCGAAGCGAGACTGTCTGGTTCTCCTACATCGAGTACAGGTCGAAACAACACCGTAATCAGGTAAACAAGCGAGTCATGAAAGCCCTTGCGGGCAAGTTTGATATAGAGAACATGCCTTTCGACATGAAGCGAATGGCGTGGGGCGGGTTCCGGGTCGAGGTTGGTACGTAATCAGGGACAGGCTTTGATTGTCCTTCGGGGAGGAGTTCCGCCGACGGCTGGTTCGTCCATGAACAGGCAGGCCGCGCTGGCAAGTTATTTGGTTTCAACTGGCAAGCATCATGATCCCCTGCTCCAGGCGGGGTGTCCTTACTTGAAACTGATCTCGTGTGACGCCGGCATCCATCGCATCGAATGGCACGCCACAGGCTATCAGAGCGGGGGGGGGTCTACCACCTTCAGGCGGGCGATTTTGTTGAGACGGAGAAACTTCTTTTTTGAGAAAAATGCTTAGCGGTTGACGGTTGATTGATAACGATTAGCTGTTTTTTCTTTTGGAGGAATTCTGTCGGCGCAAAACAGGCTCACACAACGAGGCGCCTTCCGGTTTTTTCGGAGTTCTTAGCGATTTCCGACTTCAGGTATACATTCGGGTCATGATACAGCCCCCCCGGAGGTAACCATCTCCACATTGACCCAAGGTCCTCTTGTACTGTTTTCGAGTAAACTGAGGGAAGCTGAGATGTCTCCTGCTCGAAAAATGCTCTGAACTGATGGTTGTCGACCAGGTGTTGGCGCACACCCGTAAAGTATTCGATCCTCCCCCGGCCCTCAGTTGACAGAGCCCTGATAACGTTCATCCAGCGCGGGACAATCCCGCCGTTTGCCCTGAGGCGGCGGAGAACGGCCCTCTTTGAAAACGTATATCGGGTCAGATCAATGACATGTCCATAGAATTCATGCCATTCGTAATTCCGCGGCTTGATGTTCATCGCTCCGTTGTTGTCAAGGAAATGAAACGGAAAAGCAAGAACCCGGTTGTCGCGCTGGTATTCGAGGTTGAGGGGTGATGACGCTCCGAAAGCGGTGAGTTGTGAATAGCCCGGAAACGCACCTGGCGTCATGTCAACGAATCGTTTGGTGAGTTCGAACGGTTCCGGCCCCTCATCCCCGTCAAGCCCCAGGACGAAATTCGTCTGGACGTACGGTATATACCTCATTATCATATTGACGTGATCGGATACCCGGCGCACCTTCTCCATCCCCTGGCTTTGGCCCGTCTTCGACTTGTTGCCGAGATCATACCAGGACTCTACGCCCGGCAACAACGCTTTGAAACCATTCTGTTTCATTCGTTTCACATGCTGCTCAGACAGGAGAGAAAGGCTGCTTTCGGCGATGAAGTCGATACTCCCCGAGGGAACGGCCTCTTCGATCATTCCCATAATGTCGTCGAACCGGACGCCGAAATTCGGGTCATGCCATCCGACAATCGGCCTCCTGTACTTTGTTCTGAGGAAGCGCAGATCATCTTTTAGAACATCAAGATTGAGCGGCTGATAGGGAACCGTCGAGTCGATACAAAAACTGCAGGTGTAGGGGCACCCGAGGCTTGCGAGCATTGGCACCATTTTGATCAGCGGGGCCTTCCGCAGGGCAAGTTGTATGTACTCCCAGCGCTCACGGACTCCGGGAACATTTACCGGCTGCTGGTTTGCCGTCATGTGGATGCCAACGGGCCGATGCCGCGTACATTCCTGCAGAACATCCCTGATGACTGACTTGTTCGTAAAGCCCAGAACATAGTCGAAGTATTTCTGTGCATCCTGGGGATAACAACGGGCATGCGGACCCCCGAGGACAGTGATAACCCCAAGCGAATGGAGTTGATTGCTCAGCGCGTAAGCAAGCTGTGCCGCTTCAGTGAACGCACCGATGAAGACGAGGTCGACATCCCTGGGCAACTCCTCTGTCAGATTCTCGAATCCGGTGTAACACACGTATGTTACATGATGCCCTTCCGCTTTACACCAGACAGCGACTGCCTGTGGCATGATGCTTGCGAAATTTGGATACATAACACGGGCCCACATCGCTCGTGTGGGCCGCTTGCTTATGAGGTCGACAATCCCTATTCGTAATACCCGCACTTCGCTCCCTGAGTCTTCAGTGTTCCCGGTTATTGTTTCAGCCTGAGGTTTCTCTTCCTGATAGCATCCCTGACAATTCCCGAGAACAGGGTTTTTGTAAGTGGATGGGAACAGGCTTTCTCACGATCTGTCACATCGTTCAGGATCCTGACAAATTCCTGAATGGTGGAGTGCCCGAGGACAAAGGCCTCGACTCCGCTCCGGACATGTTTCAGGATTTCCTCATCCGTGTTTCTGCGGAGCGGTTCCCCGGCATTGACATGTTGTGAGTGAACCTTTCGAGCCGTCTTCCGTCGCATTGGGTTGAGAGGATCGGCGCCTGCCTCATCAGCCAGGCAGACGTACCTCTGCTGGTTGACACCAATGTAGGGAGGAAGATTTCGGGGGAGAATACCCGGAAGGTTGAAACAGGGACTAGTCCCTTGTGTTGAGAGAGGATCTCTTTTCGTAGGCCCCTTCGGCGTGGGCGAAGCTCGCGATCTCGAGGCGTGAGTGAAGAGCCAGTTTCTCGAGGATATTGTGGACATGGCTTTTCACCGTGTCGGTAGAGAGGTGCAGCCGCTGCGCAATCTCTTTGTTGCTCAATCCTTCATCCGCGATCAAGGCGATAACCTCACGTTCACGTTTGGTCATCCTGACGGAATTGAACGGATTCGTGTTCGTCCTGCGGGTTCCATGTTCGATAATCTGAGAAAAGAGTGAGCCTGTGAGCGGTAGAGGCAGGACATGCCCCCCCTTCGCTACCAGGCGAATCGTGTTCAGGAGGTCGTCAAATGTGGCGTCTTTCAGCACGAAACCGGACACCCCGTTCTGGACATACCGGACGAGATCCTCCTGGACAGGCAGGAGATCCATCCCGATCACTTTCGCACCGGAAGCGGCCTTTCTGAGTGATCCAAGGAGTCGGAAGCTGTTAAGACTGCGCAGCCCGAGGTCCAGAAGAATCACTCCCGGTTTCCATGTCTTTGCTTTCTTGACAGCATGGCTGTTGCCGGTTGAAGCAAAGACACTGAATTCGGGCTGCTCGCGCAGCATGACGGTGAGTCCCTCACGGAGGAGGCGATTATCTTCGATAAGGAGAATGCGGGTTTTCTTCACCCTGTTCTTTCGATAGCGTTGGAACCAGAGGTTAACCAGGAAATATAATAATTCAGCTCAAATTCTTCAACCGAGGAGTCCCGCCGGATTGTCTTCCTCAGGATGAATGGAGAACTCAGCCAATCCGGCCATGACCGCCCTCGTTCATCTGTGGGGGCAAGGGTCTTCCTTTGCACTGCTCCGGCTTCTACAATGTCAGCGCCCTGGTTGCCGACCATCCGGCTCGTGAGAGATCCCAGGCATAAGGTTACTTCCAGGCCGACAAGCGTATCAAGTCACGCCAGATGAGAAGAACCCGGTTGGTTGAGGCGGCAGGAGGTGCATTGCTATTGGTGCAGGAAGTGTCTACCTTTGAATAGTAACATCAGGCCCACTGTACTCGCCGTTGTCACAGGGCGAAGCTGATTCAGGCTCGCAGGGGTCGTACTGACAAACAGCGTTCGTCGCAAGCCTGCCTCGATTCCTTTCACGCTGCTTCACATTGTCTCGCAGTACGGCAGTTCGCCATTCTTTTCTCGCGTGCCATCTTCTACCCATGCGTCAGTCGGAGCAGACTCGCCGCTGCTCATGCTTTCACCGGTTGAGTATGTTCCCACGCCGGAAGCGAAGGAAGATCCGGCAAAAGAACAAACCCGGAATCTGTGTTGAGCTTGTTTGACATACACTAGTTTCAAAGGAGGTTCATTGTGATATTCATTCTCGCCGCTATTATTGCCTCTCTGGCTCTTGTCACCTGGCTCACAGCCAGAAGAAAAGCTCAGGAAAATCCCACATTTCGAACAACAGCAAGTGCTTCGGCAGCGGCGTCAGTGTTTTTTCTCGTCGTCGCCCTGCTTCAGTGTTTCACCCAGATCCCCGCCGGTCACGTGGGCGTTGTGGATTTCTTCGGTGTTGTGTCTGATAGAACCTTGCGTGCAGGGATCAATCCTGTGAATCCGCTGGCGAACGTTATCAAGTATTCGATCCAGACGCAGGAACATAAGGAGACGATGGAAGTACTGTCGCGGGAAGGACTCACGATTGGACTGGAAGTCAGCGTGCTCTACCGGCTGAACGCCGACTCGGCTGCCAGGGTGTATAAGACCGTCGCCGGTGGAGATTACAAAACAATCATTCTCATCCCCCAGTTTCGCTCGATATGCCGGGCGGTGACAGCGAGTTTTCAGGCAAGCGCGCTCTATTCAACCGAACGGGAGCAGCTCGGTGCGTCGATTCAGCAAGAATTGGCTACAAACGTTGCCCCCAGGGGTGTTACCATTGAAAACACGCCCATCAGGAATGTGGGACTCCCCACTCAACTGACACAGGCCATTGAGCAAAAGCAGCGGGCAGACCAGGAAAGTCAGCGCATGGAGTTCATTCTTACCAAGGAGAAACAGGAAGCAGACAGGAAACGGATTGAAGCGAAGGGTATTGCCGACTTCCAGACTATTGTCGCTGCCGGCATCAGTGAAAACCTCCTCCGCTGGAAAGGAATCGAAGCGACTGAAAAACTTGCGAATTCAGAGAACACGAAAGTCATTATCGTCGGTGCGGGTAAAGACGGTTTGCCGATCATTCTTGATACGAAATAGCATGCTGAAAGATAAGAGCCCACAAAGTCAGAACCTCTCGTTTGAGAGTCGGAGAGGAGATGCAATATTCATCGGATGGCAAAAGGTCAGGGGTGCTGAGCCTTTCGCTCTTTATAATGTCACAGTCAGAGCCCATCCATCTTTTGGCTCGACCGTTACGGAAGAAGGACTCCGAAAGCTGAACCTGAGAACTCCTGAAACCCCATCTTTTCAAGAGGATGTGTGATATCCGCAATAGAAGAGGGCTTCCGCGCTTCAATCAATCATGGGAGCCCCCTGCAGAACAAACGACAGCAGCTTCTGTCCACTCAGCCCCCTCACGGCGGAAGATGTAAGGATGCAGTCAACGGATTCAAGAAGCGCTACATCTCACACATCATGCGAACCAACGACATGCCGCAGAAGGAGATTGCCAGACTTCTCGGTCTGACTGAGGCTCATCTCAGCAAATTATTGCACGATTTTGAGATAGAGCATTAGAAGATATCATAGAGTGGATCACTCGCCTCGAAATGGCGCGGATGGGGCAACTGCGCGTACCCCATCCGCTGCAGACCCTACTACTTCACCAGCATCAGCTTCTTCGTTTCGACAAACTCCCCTGCCTGGATGCGGTAGGTGTACACCCCGCTCGGCAGCTGGTTCGCTCTGAACACCACCTTGTGATAGCCGGCATTCTGCCATCCATCCTGCAAGACCCGCACTCTCTCTCCGATGAGATTGAATACCTCCAGTTTAACATTTGAATCCCGGGGGAGTGCATAGTCAATGCTGGTGGAGGGATTGAACGGATTGGGGTAGTTCTGTTCCAAACGGAAATCGGCAGGGACTGTGGTCAATGCGGAGATCCTGGTTCCGACTTCTGCTGCCACTTCATCAGCGCCCTGGACATAGCGATCCCCTGTGCCTTTTGTTCAGGCCGAGTCTGTTCCTTCATCTCAAGGTAAAAAAACAAATGGAGGCCCGTCCAGGGCCTCCACGCAATTTCCTTTCTATTATCTTAAATCAGACCTTGACAGATTCTTTGGCCTCTATTTGCTTGATGGTTTTCTCATAATCCGTGACAACCTTCGGAGTCACCTGATTGCTCTTCAGGTAATTCAGAGATTCTTCCAGGCGAGATGCTATCCGAGGTTTGCCGTTGTGAGCCTGCAGGCAATCGATCAAGCGGTGCGTGACCCGGTTGTAGGTGATGTTGTCTAATGCAGATTTGCCGGTCTGTGGCAGGGTTTCCAGGGCATCTGACATATACTTGATCGCCTTCTTCATGTTGCCTTTCTCAACCGAAAGCACCCGTTTCCCTTCTTTCGTTATCAGTCTCTTATAATCCCTTGAAAAGTGACGTCCCAGGACTGCTTGAAGCTGGTGGCATGTTTCCGGACTGTCAGCCATGAACTTGTCGGCTGCCTCCTGAAGAGTTGACACCATCTGAGGGTAGCGGTGCCCTCCTCTGAAATAGATGAACTTGGCAACGCGATGATCGAACATGATGTGAGCAAGTTCTTCTTCACTGACAGAATGAGGAGCTGCAATCCTTATTCGAAGCGCTTTGGACATCACAAACCCCCCTTCACCACCATAGTAGGCACGAACAAGATACTCCCCGGGTTCGGTAAACTGAGCCCCTCGTGCCCCGTAACTCAACAATACGCTTTCATAAAGTGATTCACCAGGACGGAGACTGACCATTTCATCAGTTGACCTGAGTCGCCGAACCGGAGCAATGTATTTAACATGTTCCCCATCAGGCCTCTTGATGTACAACTTCACAACATTGTCTTCCGGCTGAAGATGGTTGATTACTTGAGCGGTCTCCGTACTGACATTCTTGAGTTTCAGTTCCAGTCTGACAGGCTCAGCAAACCTGAACAGATCCTTCCCCCGAACCTCCAGTTCCAGGGGCATGTTCTCCATATTGTATTCAGGTTCGGTAAAATGAATCAGGTTGTCGCCAATCCAATCATGGCCGCCGAATATCACATCCTTTCGGTTGGCATGCCTCATCCAGAGCAATTCGTCATCATCAAATTCCCACCGAAAATTCGTCCAGAATTGGGTTTCGCCACCCGTTCCTCCGGTGTAGCCCCAGGGATAATTCATAAAAGATTCGGAAGCAGAATCAGGGTTACTTGTACGTTGCCAACTGTGGGGCAGATTAAAGGCGTGTCCAATCTCGTGACAGAACGTCTGGAGTAACAGTCGATTCTTCTTGTCGGCATTGTCGTACAGAGTTCCCTGTGACCGACCTTTGATAGCGTCTTCGGCGATGGCCAGACCTTGTCTGAGGAATGTGTCACCGATCTGCCATCCTCCCCAGTCAAACATGGTTCCGTAATAGCCGGAATCGTAGCCAGGATCCCCAAACTTGGGAACGACAACCCCATAAACATTCCATTGCAGTCGATTCCCGAATCTGTCAAAGTTATCCTCCATCAGTTGGTGCAGCTCTGCCTCATCCCAGTTGGTGTAGATATCACCACTGTCCGGATCATTCAGGACATCGTCTTCATTTACGGTTATGTCGATTCCAGCATTCTTGAAGACCTGCTCAGTGTTGATTGTTCCGGTCAGGTCCGAGGGACAGGGTGCCACGTCCTTTTTCGCTGTCGGAGGGTAGCTGGTTCCCTGGTAACGATCGATTTCGAGATTCACAGTTCTATAGTACTCCGAAATCTTTGCGCAGCAGTACGTCTCCTTCAGAACTCCTGCCTTGTAAATCTTTACAGCGGCGTTTGCCGGTTTCGAAAAAATGTTCACCCTTGGAATATTTACTTCGACTTCTTCATCCGTGATCGTCGGGTCATCATAATACTTGATCGTCCCCCGCAATACGGACTGCCCGCCCGCCGTGGTATTCGTAAAACTCTCCACGATAAATGACTTCTGGTGAAGCTCAAACCTGAACGGCTTTATGATTCCCCAATTTCCAAAGCTGAATTCTATTTGAAGAAAGAAATCACCGCTCAGGCGATTCTGTGGACGACGACCGTCCACGTCCACCCGAAGCTCGAGAATGGTACCGGACTTCGGGACAGAGTTTCTGTAGGTCCCGCTGATCGCTCTCTTCATCGGATAGATCGTGAGATCATCTCGGTGCAAGAACTCGCCGATCTCCCTCCTGGCAATCGTCTCGCGGACCTTGTCATCTATGAACTCGAGTTGCTTTGCCATAGTTGTTCCTCCTTCATTAAAGGTTGTGTCGAACCATCCTTTTGGCCGTCGCTGCCCTTGGATTCTACCCGAACAGAGAGTCCACTGCCAACTCCAGTTCGAATGTCATGGAGCGGCCTAATCCAAAGCTGACGGAGTAAAGGCTAAAGGTCGACTGTTGATTTGAGGGACCGGCTTGCCGGCTGGAGGTGTGAAGAGAAGGGGCGTTGAGATCGATGGCGCTTCAGCGCTCTCAGGTCTGGACACGTGAACCACGGCTTGCCATAGTCCACTCCGTAGGACCCACATGTCAAAGGGCTCCAGAATCTACATCCGGAAAAGGCAAAAAGTCAAGGGTGTTTAATGATTTTGTGCGAAATATTTTGAGGGCAGAATCGGCATTGAAAATAAGTGCGAGGAGGAGGGTATCAAAAGAGCCTACGAGGGCTTGCCCAACCTTCCAATCAGATCACCCGGACTGACAATTGCCAGTGCGGTGAGAAGAGATGAGGCGTTGGAGAAAGTATGTCCGCTCAGCGCTCTCAGGTCTGTACATATGAACCACGGCTGGGCATAGTCCAGTCCAAGAGACCTGTTTCAAAGGGCTGAGGACAAACTACAAATGGGACACAAAAACATCAAGGAAATTCGGTGAGAAGTGTCAAACACATTGCATGAGCAAGGTAAACGAAGTGGCGCGTAGTTGGTCCGCGAATACGGCATGAACTGCGCAACGAATTGTGTAAGCGTGAGATCCCGCTTCGAGCGGGCTCGGTCGATACCCGACCTGATGATCTGCCGGGCCTCACGCTTTGTCCGTGCACCGGTGGATCGCCAGATACGGCGGTCTCCGACTGAGGTTACCTGGTAGTAGATTCCGTTGGAGCGCTTAACGAGGGAAGACATGAGGACACCTCCGCTAAGGGGTGAAGTGTTAGCAGAAGTGTTAGCAGGCAGAACTGCTATCTCAGAAAAGCTAGTGCCCCCAAGGGGATTTGAACCCCTGTTACAGGCTTGAAAAGCCCGTGTCCTAGGCCTCTAGACGATGGGGGCGGTTTGGAATTTTGGATTTTGAAATTTGAAGTTTGAACTGACTCTCGGGGTTCAACGATTGAGTTTTGCGGTTCTGCCTGAACTTGTGAGAATCGCTGTCAGCTGTGATGCTTCATCGTGCAATTTCATGAGCCTCTGTTCGTAGGCCTGATGAAGACCTCCAAGCAGCTCAATCCAATACTGAGTTTCGTCAGCTTCCTCTTCCGCAATCGCCAGCTTCGAGATGAAGTCTGCCTTTGATCGGGCCTTGCAGGCGGCCCGATAGTTCGCCCCGATCGAAGTCGCAGATCTCACCAGCTGTCTGACAATGATCTCTGTAGGCATATCGCGGGGGAGGCTTTGAACGAAGCGGATGACGTCCAGAGCAAACTGGCGGGTCCTCCGTTTCAACTCCCTCTCCAAATCCACCTACAGCATACACCTCACTTCAAACTTCAAAATTCAAACCTCAAAATTTCCTGCTGTGACCCCGCCGCGACTTGAACGCGGAACCTACAGCTTAGAAGGCTGTTGCTCTATCCAATTGAGCTACGGGGCCGGATTCAGGTTCGTTCGCGAGATTCGGTCATTTGTGCATCTGACCATGCCGTTTCCGGCCCGCGATGCCCCACGGGTCACATGCGCAAAACCACGAACGGTCAATATATCGCTTTTCCTCTTTTCTTGCAACGAGAGCAGGTATCAGCCGCTTTTTGTACCTTGGCTGTAACCAGCCGAAGGAAATGATGCTCATGACAACGATTCGACAGGTCATCCTGGTTGCTCTCACCGTCGGACTCTCGGCTCAGTCGGCCCAAGGGGGCGCCTGGACCCGAAAGCAGGGATCCCTGTATACAAAGCTCGGGGTCACGGTCCTCGGAACAAGCGAGGCATACGACCAGGACGGAAACAAGTTCACCACACCGAAATTCAACACCTGGTCACTCAACCTCTACGGAGAATACGGTGCAACAGACAGGTTTACTTCAATCCTCCGGGCGCCGGTTCTCAGAGCGGCAAAGTTCGAGAACTCGGAGTCGTTTACCGGGGTTGGCGACATCAGCGTGGAGTTCAAGTACGGACTGATTCGCGGAAGCACGCCGGTCTCTGTCTCGGTCGAGCCGGTCTTCCCCAGCGGTGACAAGGATGGCATCACACCACTCACTGACGGATCCGGGGGGACGGTCCGCCTGCCGACCGGCGACGGTGAATACAACACCGTGGTCAAGGGTTCGGTTTCCCACTCGTTTCATCCGATCCCCGGATATGTTTCATTCGACGCCGGCTACAATTTCCGCACGATGGGGTTCACGGACGAATACCTGCTCATGGTCCAGGCAGGGTATCAGATCGATGACGTCCTCTGGCTGCAGGGGAATATCAATGCGAAAGGGCCGGTCGCCACGCCCGACTCGGCACTGGCAAGCAGGGCGACGCTCGGATTCGGTGAGGGTGTTCAATTCGTCGCCTACAGTTTCGGACTCGCCTACGAGATGCTCCCGACCGTGGCGCTGACATTCGACGCATACAGCGCGTTCGGAAAGATCACGAGTATCTATTCAGGGTTCAACTTCGTGTTCGGCATTTCCTGGCAGACAGGCAACTGACCGCCGGTCAGTCACGGATCCTTACGATCATTTCAATTTCCACTGTGAGATTCTGAGGCAGTGAACTGACCCCGATCGCCGCACGGGCATGCCTGCCCCGGTCACCGAGCAGTTCCACGAGCAGATCGGAGCAACCATTCAATACCTGGGAATGCTCCGTAAACGAGTCGACCGCGTTGACCATTCCGAACACACGTACGACCTGTTCGATCCGGTTGAGATCTCCCAGCTCCGCCCTCAGTGTGGCAAGCAGACAGAGAGCTGTCCCCCTCGCAGCCGCGTAGGCCTCCTCCCGCGTCACGTCAATTCCCACCTTTCCCCTCGTCGCCGGCTCCGTGCATTCGCTGTGGCCGCCAAGAAACAGGAGATTGCCTGAGCGGACCGCCCGTACATAGTTTGCAAACGGCGCGTATGGCTCGGGAAGTGTCACTCCCAATTCTTCCAGACGCGACTCCACGTCTCCGTCGGTCTGCGCCGGGCAATTTCCGGACAGAATGAATAAAAGCATGCAGAAGCCGAGTACTCTCATCAGACGATCCTTTTCATTGTGGTCGACAAAGATAGCAGTAGAAGCACGGCAACGCAACAAAAAAGCCCCGGCATCGCTGCCGGGGCCTTGATGGTGGGTGGTGCCGGGAATTACTTCATGAACATCATCTTTTCCATCCTCACATCGTTTCCTGCCGTCAGCCGGTAGAAATAGAGTCCGCTGGCGACGGTCGACCCGGCATTGTTCCGCCCGTTCCAGACGGCCGACTTCACACCGGGTGCCTGGAATTCGTTCACCAGTGTCGCCACCTCTTCACCAAGAGTGTTGTAGATTCTCAGCGAGACCAGACCTTCGGTTGCAACCGAATAGGTGATCGTCGTCGACGGGTTGAACGGGTTCGGGTAATTCCCCATGATCTTCGCCTCTGTGGGGAGCGCCCGCTCTTCGTTAGCCTGTGCCATTGCCTGGTACTCATTCCACAGCGCATCCCATTCGGGATCCGGCGCCGCGTCGACCGCGCAGACTACTGTTTCCTCAGGATAGCAGCCGGCAGGATCGATTAGTTCGACTGTATGCGAACCCACCCCGGCATGCGGGACCGACATTCGTGCGATCGAACGTGAACCATCGGAAATCACCGTCACCTCGACCGGCTCGCCGTCGACCAGCCACGTAAGAACATCATCTCCGAAATCACCAGCCTGCACCTTGACGATCGACTGAACCGTCCCTGTGCTGTTGCATCGCGCACCATACTGACTGATGTCGCCGCAGGCCATTGTCGTCCCGCTGCCACTGCCCGCCAGCTCATTGTATGCAGCCCAGAGATCGATCCGTCCGTGACCGTACGTATTGTCTTCACCTGCGGTTCCAAGATCAACCGCTGTGTTCATGAGGGCGTATTTCAACTCGTCCACTGTGGCATCCGGATAGGCATCCCGGAGGAGTGCAAGGCCGCCGGCAACATGCGGGCAGGCCATCGAGGTTCCGTCAAGATTCCAGTAGCCTCCACCCCATGAGGCAGGACGGGCAGAACGGACACTGACTCCGCGCGCACAGACTTCCGGCTTGATCTTCTCCTCGGTCGTCCCGGCACAGGCGGTCGGTCCTCTGCTGCTGAAGCTCGCAATCGTGGCGCTCCCTGCGTTCAACGCACCGACCGAAAAGGTGGTGGTAGGAGTGCTGTTCCGGTCAGCCGGTGCACGGAGTGACTGTGCACCCGGGCCTTCATTCCCGGCCGCAAACACCACTGCTGCCCCTGCAGCCTCGGCGTTGTCAATCGCATCCCAGAAGGAAGCATCGCACGGAGGCTGTCCGAACAGGACGCCGACACCCCATGAATTGCTGATCACCGCAGGAACATCATCTGTCGTTCCCGGATCCCCGTCAGGATCTGCGCCCCAGTTGAACTCATCGATCACGTCACTGATAAACTTGTTGAGCGTTGAATAATCCCACGCTGCCGCGATCCACTGTGCACCGACCGCCACACCGATCGTATCGGCGGTGTTCGGGTCAAGCCCTGTGAGCGTTCCCATCGTATGCGTTCCATGATAACCGAAGTCCGCCGGAAAGGTCTGTCCCGGATTATCCGCGTTGTACCATGCCTCGGAAGGATCGACTCCCGGTTCCAGACCGCGCCACCGGGCAGCCAGCGATGGATGATTTCCATCAACACCGGTATCAATATTCATCACGATAACACCGCTGCCATCGATTCCGATATCCCAGAGCATATTGGCATTGATGTCACGCAATCCCGGTTCAGCAGCGCCGGGGGATTCCAGCGGTGCCTCTGAACTCCCGACCGGCTCGATCATTTCAACAGGATAATCGAGATAGATCATCTCCACTTCCTGACGGTTGGCGATCTCGTTGATCACCGACGGTAATGCCTCAACGGCGACCAGGTTGGTAATCCAGAAACTCCGGTACCGCTGGACTTCGTTTGTCGCTGTTCGCTCTTCCAGATACCGGAGCAATCCTGCCTGGCTCCGCTCTGCGACATCCTGCAGAGATGTCACGACCAGCTCGTGACGCACGCTGCGGTACGGACTCATCGCTTCGAGCGCCTTGGTGTTCACCCTGTCCTTCATGACAACCAGACCACGAATCGATTCAGCTGACCGGCCGGCCATATAGGTTTGCAGATCGGAGGCGATCTTTGCATTGCCGGCCTGAACGTCCGGCGTGGCGAGGACGACACCGAGAAACAGGAATCCGGTGATCCACCGTTGTAAGGAAATGGTCATGACAACCCCACTGTTTTTGAAATGGAATGTATGAGTTAGCTGGAAAGGGAGGCATGAACCGGGAGAATCAGTTCATGTATTCATTATAAGTGACGCATGAACCAATGGCAAGCGGGCGGGGCGTTGCGTCACATTTCGAGGGGGAGATTTGTGACCGGCATCCGAGCGGTTCCGGACCAGCGACTGTGAGACTTCTCCCGTGTGATTGATTTGAGACTGAGACTGATATTCGTTATTTTGGGTTTTTCGGGGCGTAGCGTAGTCCGGTTAGCGCGCCTGCTTTGGGAGCAGGAGGCCGCCAGTTCGAATCTGGCCGCCCCGACGAACAGATTGCTGATTGTGGATTTGTGATTGCAGACTGGATGACCGCACATCCCTCCTCCTGCCCTACTCAACCCAGTCAGGCCCCTCGAGCTCCATTCGGTACAATTCCAGCCGCCCTTCCACAACGGTGAATTCGAGCACAAGCTCCGCGCATGCGATCCTGGTCTATGATGAACAACTGCGTGGAGGTCCTTCATCGATGCAGTTTCGATGCCAGAACGCTTACACAGAGCTATACGATCAACTACCCTTCTTCCTCCGGCGAGCGGACAAACGAATACAGATATCCAACCGTCTCTTCCATCACTGATTGAACTCCACGACTGGTCTGCCACCATCGTTCCGGATCGTAACTTCGATCACCGGCCGCGATAATACCGACCCGGGTTTCGCCGAGAGCGAGCTGGAAAAGGTCGCGGCTTCTCCGGGCGTGAGCTCCCAGGCTGACGACGTCAACCGCGGCCGGATTCCGACCGGTCACCCGAAACCAGTGCGCCAGGGCGACCGCGGATGCGTATGTTCTGTTGACGCGTGCGGGGGGAGAGGGTACCGCGAAGAGAGAATCTTGATCCGCACCCATGCCGTGCAGAATGGCGGCACCCAGCTCTGCATAAGTCCCGTATTCAGAAAGGACCGAGCCCCGGATGAGCGGCTCCCCCGTCGTCACCATGAGCCTGTAACCTCCCCGGCGGAATTCGCTGAGGGCCTGAGCCATAGCATCATCGGGGAGCCACCCTTCGACCACAAGGATGTCACCGCGAACAGGATCGGACAGTGCAAGAAATGGATGAATCGAGGAGAGAAACTGTACGCCCAGCAGGACCAAACAGACCAAAACCAGCAGCCATGTTCTCCAGGTCGGGATCCGGCAGACACGGTCCCGGAAGAACCAGCCCCTCCCTTCCGGGTTGCGGCTCACATCCGGGCTCTTATTTCGCAAGCAGGAGCTTCTTTGTGCGCTCCGACTCTCCCTGCTTCAGGCGGTAGTAGTACACACCGCTCGGAAGGTCTCCCGCGTCGAATGTGACCTCGTAGGATCCTGCTCCGAGCCGTTCGCTGACGAGAGTCGATATTTCACGACCCAGCAGGTCAAAAACCTTGAGCGAGACATGGCCCTCAGCCGACAACCGGAATCTGATCGCAGTGCTCGGGTTGAACGGATTCGGATAATTCTGTTCCAGGCGGAACTCACCCGGAAGGTCGTCACTCACGGCAACAGAGGTTGCAGCATCATTCTCGAAAATGAAGATCTGGTCGGACACTTCATCGATCCCGGTGATATCCAGGTCGCCGTCATTGTCCCTGTCATGCAGCGTGGCACATGATCCGGCACTGGTCGCATCCACGGTCCGCGGATTGATGAACACACCGGTCCCGTCGTTCTCATAGATCGTCCATGTCCCGCTGCTGTAGTTGCTTGTCATCATGTCCAGATCACCGTCCCCGTCAATATCACCAAGGTCGATCGCCAGACAGAAATTGCCGGTCGGATAGGTGACCGCAGGGAGCATTCCGCCCATCCCGTCACCAAGAATCACCGCGGCATTGTTCGCAAACGAGTTGGCGGAAACAACATCGACATGGCCGTCACCGTTGACATCCCCCGCGGCAATCATCCACGGAGATCCGCCGGCACTCAGTTTCGAGGAAAAGACCAGGCCACCGTCGCCGTCGCCGAGAAGGATGATCATCTCACCGGATCCATGGGCACCGAGAAAGAGGTCGAGGATGCCGTCTTCGTTCGCGTCTGCGGCAACCAGCGCGGTTTCCTGCGATCCGTTCCCCTCCATGGTTACCCGGGGCTGAAGTGTACCATCTCCATTATTATA
>Ga0224505_10000679_pt1 | contig 22982 bp, 21 predicted proteins | sample SF_Jan12_sed_USG_FD_169102 | JGI IMG/M metagenome (GOLD analysis project Ga0224505, IMG submission 169102) | Sediment microbial communities from San Francisco Bay, California, United States - SF_Jan12_sed_USGS_4_1 | ecosystem: Environmental > Aquatic > Marine > Sediment | place: USA: California... | reverse complement strand
GCGCTGCTCGGACTCTACAAGGCCGGTACGATCACGCTCGAAGAGGCGATGTCACACGCCGATTCGCGCTCCAACCTCGAGGCGAAAATCAATTTCGGCGGCTAGGTAGCTTTGGGCCACGGGATGATTTCCTCCCTCATGGCTCGCTGGCGCTGCGCTAAGCTACCAAACCACGGTAGACGCGTCGAACACCGGGCCGTCAACGCAGACGCGCTTCATCGCCTTGCCTTCGGGCGTAGCAATTTCAACAGCGCAGCCGGCGCAGCCACCAACCGCACAGGCCATGAATTCCTCAAGCGAAACCTGGCATGGCAGCTGGTACCTTGCGGCAAGTTGAGCAACCGCTTTGAGCATCGGCGTCGGTCCGCAGGCAAACAGCTGGGTTTGGGCAAGTTCTGACTCCGCCAGGCCCAGCAGCCATTTCTCCGCCAGGCCGGTGACATAGCCCCGATAGCAGCCGGCGAAATCCGACAGGCTGCAAAGGCGGCTTGGCACGCGCCAGCTCTCGAGCAAAGGCATGGCGCTGACGACATTAGCGCCTGCCCAGGGGGTTGGCAGCATTGAGGGCCGCAATTCGAACGGGAACGGAATTTCGGAACCGAATATGGCCAGCGACCGCCAGGCAGCGTCTCGCCGCAGCCAGTCGGCCAAAAAGATCATTGGTGGAATGCCGACGCCCCCGCCCAGCAGCAGGCAATGCGGCCGCACCGGCTCCGGTACGAAAGGCCTGCCAATCGGACCGAGGAGGCTGATCTCGTCACCGGGCTGATGGTCAGCCAGCAGCCGAAGTCCGTGGCCGACAGTCTTGTAGAGTACTTCGATGCTGTCTTCGACCACGCGCATGATCGACAGTGGTCGCCGCATCGGCAGAGATACATCGCAACTGACGTGTACGAAATTGCCCGGTCGGGCGGCCGTCGCGCATTGCGGTGCACGAATGCGCATGATGAACTGATCGCCCGGAAACTTTTCGACGCTGAGTAAAATGCCCGGCTCGACGAATAGTGTGCCGCGATTACGCTGTGCATGTTCTTGCGCTGGCGTGCTCAATTCGAGGCCATGATCCTGCTGACGCGCTCGAGTACCGCCATGCGCACAGCGACCCCATTGCGAACCTGCTGTGTAATTACGGATACCGGGCTGTCGGCCAGGGCCGACTCAATCTCGATGCCGCGGTTCATCGGGCCAGGATGCATGACGATCACATCGGGCGCGGCAACACGCAGCCGATCCGCGGTTACGCCGAAATGTCTGTAATACTCGTCGCCGTCGGGTATGCCGTCGAGATCAGCGATACGCTCGCGCTGAATTCGTAGCGCCATGACGACATTCGCACCGCGTAATCCGAGCGCGAGGTTGTCGTAGTTTTTTGCATACGGCATCTCGTTCGAGTTAGCCGCAAGGGACGGCGGTGAAATAAGCCGCAATTCGCCCACGCCCAGCGTTTGCAGGCCCTGTGCCGCCGAGCGCGCAACCCGCGAATGAGCAATGTCACCAACGATCGCGACCGTCAAATCCTCGAACTTTCCGAACCGTTGCCGAATAGTCAACAGGTCAAGCAGGCCCTGGGTCGGGTGCGAGACGTCCGCCTCGCCGGCATTAAGAATGCTGACATGCTGGTCAACGTTGCGCGCAATGAAAGCGGGTACACCCGCACTTGCGTCACGAATCACCATGACATCGACATGCATCGCCTGCAAGGTGTAAATCATGTCGAGTATGCTTTCGCCCTTCTTGCGCGATGAGGTATTGACGTCAAGATTGAGAACGTCAGCACCAAGTCGCTTGCCGGCAAGATCGAACGACGCGCGTGTGCGCGTACTTGGCTCGAAAAACAGGTTGGCGACAGTGCGCCCGGCAAGTGAGCGGCTGCGGATCGCCTTGCGTCCGGGTCGGCTGACAAACTGTTCGGCTTCATCGAGCAACTCAGTCAGCATGCCGCGGCCAAATCCTTTCAGCGTCAGCAGATGACGCAATTCACCGTCCGTATTCAGCTGCAGACTGGTCTCGTCATCCAGCGCTGGAAAGATCTCGGGGGAATGCATGGCGGGGCAAGTCTACTGTCAATTGCCGCGGTGGGCCAGATATCTCTCTGCAATCAGGACTGCGGCAGTACTGTCTATTTGTTGCCGGGATATACGGCCTCGCGCACCGCGCGCCCGCGCTTGCCTGAGTTCAGCCTCGGCCTCGAGCGAGGTATAGCGTTCGTCGACGGTATCGATCGGCAGGGCAAATGCTTTCAGCTGGTCGATGAATGCATCGAGTACGTGCTGCAGCTCACTGGTGGAGCCGTCCGCATGCATCGGCAAGCCCACGATCAGGCGGTTGGGTCGCCACTCGCGAATCAGTGCCGCGATTTTTGCCAGGTCCGCGCCTGCAGCGTTATTGCGGATAACGCCCAGCGGACTCGCTGAAGCAGTAATCGTCTGGCCAACGGCGACACCTATGCGGCGACGGCCATAGTCAAACGCCAGGATGGTTTCAGCTACTGTCGCGTCAGGCGTGCCCGGCATCGGGTGCCATCCGGCTGATGTCGATGCCGAGGATTTCAGCCGCGGCCGCCCAGCGCTGCTCGAACGGTATGTCGAAAACAATGTTTGGATTGGCTGGTACGCTCAGCCAGGAATTGGCACGTATCTCCTGTTCGAGCTGGCCAGGCTGCCAGCCCGCATAGCCCAGCGCGACCAATGATTTTTCCGGTCCGTTGCCAGCCGCCATGGCATCCAGCACGTCGCGCGAAAAAGTCAGCTGGATATCATCTGATATGCGGATCGAGTGTTCGTAGTTGTGGCCGGAATTGTGTAACACGAAACCTTTTTCCGGACCGACCGGGCCGCCCAGCATCACCGGACGTTTCGCCGCCACAGGATCCTTACCTGTAACCGACAGTTGCTGGTAAAGGCCACCGAGCTGCAGACCCAGCGGGCGATTGATCACGATGCCGAGCGCGCCGTCTTCATTATGTTCGCAGACCAGCGTAACCGTGGATGAAAAATTCGGGTCGGCCATGCCCGGCATGGCAATCAATAACTGGTTCGTCAGGTACTCGGCGTTAACCATGGCGCTAGTATCGACCCTGGCGTCCAGCCGTTCAACCTTGGTCAAGACCGGCCTAGTTCAGGCTCGCCGTTGACGCGATCGAGCGATCGCTGAACAACCACTTATAGGTAAACAGGAAGCGGTCATACTCGGCCGCAACGTTGTCGGGGAAGGGTTCAAACGGCGAAGCACGACGCAGGATGTCCAAAGCTGCCTGATCGACAACGCGCGAACCGCTGGACTTGCGGATGATCACTTCGGACAGCTGCCCGGATGCCTCGATCTTGACCTCGAGTACCGGGCTTCCGGTCAGGCCCTCGAGACCTCCTAATTCAGCAAAGTATTCATCACCCACGGCCTCAATGCGGCGCTTCCAGTTGTCGAGGTAAGCGGCCACTTTGGATTCTCGAGTATCTGCGCTGATGGTCAGTTGTCGCGGATCGTCGTCGTGAATCAAATTCGATCCGTTGTCATCCTGCGGCAAGGGCAGGGTTCGGTCGCTACCGAGTTCAAGCGCAAGCGCTGTCGAGTTCTCCGCTTGGGGCCGCTCGCGCAGCTGGTCCGCGACAGTCAGATCGCGATCATTACGGGTTGTGAGCAGCTGGTCAGCAGACTGGTCATGCTCAGTCGCATCCAGCAGTCGGCTGCCGTCCTCGTCACCGAGGTTGTTAATCGGCGAGGCGCTCTCAAGCGGTGCGGTCGGCCGTACCTGGTCGGTGGTATTACCGCCACCCAGTTGCGACGCCTGTGCGAGGTACTCTGCCTGGTCCGGGCGATCAATCTGCTGATCCGGGTCCGCGACAATGGTCACCTCCAGCGAGATAGCATCGGCGAATTGTTCGAGCAGTTCCGGATTGAAGCCGATACCAAGGATCAGGATGCCGTGCACCAATGCCGCAAGGAAGAGCATCGCCGGCAGGCGATCTGGCGCGCCGGGTGCGACAAGCTGGATCTCCTCGATCGGGTCTCTGGGTCTGGCTAGGTTGGCCATAGTCTGATCTGCGCAATCTCCGCCGGCATTTTACTTAATTCCACGGCGGCTGTTTACCTAATTACCTGAACGATGCCACAAACTTACTCAAGCCAGTCTAAACGCTCGCGCATGGCCGGAGTGAGACGCAGGTCACCGCTTGCATCTAACAGCAAGGCATAGTTCAGCCCGAGCGCCTCTGTCAGGGTCTCGAACTCCGCGCTGCCGCCGACCATGAGTGCCGTCGCCGCCGCGTCCGCGAGCATGGCGTCCGTATGTACGACCGTGACCGATGCCGTGTGTTCAACCGGGTAGCCTGTTTGCGGGTCCAGGATATGGGTGTAGCGATGCCCGCCGATTTCCACAAAGCGTTCGTAATTGCCGGAAGTGACAATGGTCTCTCCGGCAGCGACGTCGATTGCGGCGACTGGGCTGGCGGCAACCGGCGAGCGTATGCCGATCCTGGCTGGCCTGCCATTGACGTCGCCGAGCACGCTCAGGTCACCGCCGATATTGACGATGGCGTTGTTGATGCCGAGTTCCTGCAGGATGCTGATACTGCCGTCAAGGATCGCACCTTTGGCAATACCGCCGAGGTCCAGGATTTGCGGACCTGGCCCGCCGGTAATTGTGTCACCGTCCCATTGCAGCATTGCGGCGCCAACGCCACCAGAAATGCAGGCCTTGATATGTGCTGATTGCGGAAGCGTAACGGGCGATGTCGTCAGGTCGTGCAGGCCCCATAGTTCAGTAAGACAACCCAGCCCGGCATTGAATCGGCCGGCTGAAAGTTTTTCGATCTCAGCAGCCCGACGAATGACGGCGGCAAGTTGTGGTGATACATCGATCATGAAGCGACCCCTGGCGAACGATGCATTGATGGCTTGCAACTCACCAGGCCGCCATGGATACCAGTCATGGCCGACAGCGGCGAAATACGCCTGCAGGCTTTTGTCTGCGCTGCCGGCCGCGTCGATACTGGCACTGTAAATGGATACCGAAACCTCGGTACCCAGTGCAATGAAGTCGAGTTGCTGCTCACGGGGCGCTGCGCCGCAGGCGGCGAGCAGCGCGACGGCAATGCTAAGCCAGTTGCGACTCGATCGCGTCGAACAGCAAGCCTGCAATATTGAGCTCAAATTGCTTGTCCAGTTCTCGAATCCCGGTCGGGCTGGTTACATTCACTTCGGTCAGGTAGTCGCCGATGACGTCAATGCCGGCGAACAGCACACCTTGATCACGCAGCACCGGGCCGACCCGATCGCAAATGGCGCGATCGGCAGCCGAGAGCGGCTGGCCTACACCCTTCGCGCCCATAACGAGGTTGCCGCGGTTGTCGTCGGCAGAGGGTATGCGTGCCAGTGCATAAGGCACCGGCTCGCCATTGACCAACAGGATACGCTTGTCGCCGAGTTTGATCTCCGGGACATATACCTGTGCCATTGCAAAACGCTGCCCGTCATTGGTTAACGTTTCAAAAATGACGTTGGCATTGTTATCGCCTTTTTGTACCACGAAGATCGACTTGCCACCCATGCCATCGAGTGGTTTTACAACGATGCGATCATTGGCATGTAGAAACGCACGCATCTCACTCATCGATCTGGTGATCAGGGTTACAGGCGTACATTCGGGAAACCAGGCGGTATAGGCTTTCTCATTCATATCACGCAGCGCTTGTGGTCGATTGATTACCAGCGCACCCTGCAATGCCGCCCGGTCAAGAATATACGTGGTGTATACGTATTCCATGTCAAAGGGTGGATCCTTGCGCATCAGGATGACATCGAGATCGCCGAGCAAAATGGTTTCACTGGCGCCTAGTTCAAACCAGTCATGCATGTCGTCGCGCACTGTCAGCCGCTGCGATCTGCCGAGTGCCTTGCCCTTGAACAGTTTCAGGTCGGCCTGCTGAAAATAGTGTATTTCTGCGGCGCGGCGCTGCGCCTCCAGCAGCATGGCCAGCGAACTGTCCTTGTACGGCGTAATCGACTCGATCGGGTCCATGATCATGCCGAGGCGAAGCGTTCTGCCGGTCATCGTCGCAATCGTTTCCTGTGCTCTCGGTAAGGGCCCAACTATACATCGGAAATTTCGGGTAAATGCCGAAAATTCCTCGAATTTTGCAGTCTGCGGCAAGCTTCGTGGCGGGACTTATGTCAATATGGTACAAGTCGGTTTTCGCCAGGAAGAACTGTGTCAATGAACGCATCTAGAAGTCTGAACGGACTGAAGATACTGGTTGTCGATGACAGCAAAACCATACGTCGCACGGCCGAAACCTTGCTAACCAAGGAAGGCTGCCAGGTATTTACAGCCATTGATGGATTCGACGCTTTGTCGAAGATCGCTGATCACCAACCGGACCTGATTTTTGTCGATATCATGATGCCGCGGCTGGACGGCTATGAGACCTGTTCGCTGATCAAGCACAACAAGATTTTCAAGGAAACGCCGGTCATCATGTTGTCCAGCAAGGATGGCTTGTTTGATCGCGCTCGCGGTCGCATCGTTGGTTCTGAACAGTATCTTACAAAACCTTTTACCAAGGATGAGCTGCTTGGTGCGATTTCAAACCAGATCGGCTAAGCACGAAGGACGTTTCCATGGCAGTAATTCTTATCATCGATGACTCGCCTACCGAGCTGCACCTGTTTCAGAACATGCTCGAGCGAAGCGGATTCAATACCCTGGTTGCCGACAGCGGCGAAGAGGGTTTGCGGCAGGCAAAAGTATCGCGACCTGACTGTATATTGATGGATGTCGTGATGCCGGGAATGAATGGCTTTCAGGCTACGCGCAAGCTGACACAGGATCCCGATACTGCGGGTATTCCGATCATCATAATTACCAGCAAAGACCAGGAAACCGACAAGATCTGGGGCATGCGGCAGGGGGCTGTGGAATACTTGGTCAAGCCCATCGATCCAAAGCAACTGGTCGCGAAGATCAATGCGGTAATGGCTGCCTGAATGAGTGAAGCAATTGACCTCAGGACCCTGCTCAAGCAACCGTTTGAGTTGCTCACGGAGATCGAACGCCGCAGTCGCAAGGTGCACGCTGGCCATGGCGGCGCGGACGCGCCGGATGAGTGGGTAGGAGTCGGTTTTCGCATCGGCGAAGAGCGCTTCGTCTCCAGCCGTGATTCGGTTCGTGAGGTACTGATGTTGCCGGATAGCATGACCCGTGTACCCGGCGCCAAGCGCTGGTTGCTGGGGATCGCAAACCTGCGCGGTCACCTGCTACCGCTGGTCGACGTCAAATTATTGCTCGGCAGCGGCCGCACCTCGTTGCGTCGCACAACACGTGTCGTGTCCGTTAACCATCGTGAGATTCCCGCCGGCCTGGTGGTGGACGAGGTGCTGGGCTTTCGTCGCTTTGGCAATCACGAATTCACTGCGGAATGGCCGGAAACGGCGGTTCGATGCGATCGATTTCTGACCGGCGCGTATCGACGCGGCGACGAAATCTGGCCCGCATTGGATCTTTTCAGCTTCATCGAGAGCAATCTATTCCTGCAGGCATCCGCGGACGCGTAATTGCAACACGCGGCAGGTGCCTCGAAGTCACATCACAGAGTCGATAACAGATGGCCAAGAAATACAGTACTTCAACCTTGTTTCACATCGTCGGCTCGCTGGCGATTCTGCTGTTGCTGGTTGCCGCGGCACTGGTGTACCTGGGTGGCAGCAATGGTTCGTCGGCTGCCGAACTTGCGGTGCTGTCACAAGTCGTGCCGAGCCAGGCAGGCAACGCGTTGCGCGGCGAAAGCGGCGCTTACGATGAACTGAACGCGACGATAACGCGGCTGGCTGAATTGCGACGCAGCAGCGGGTCGTCGGCTGCTGGCAGTGCGGCGGCATGGCAAGCTCTGATGTCACGCGCGTCGACAATCATCAGCGGCCGCGCGGATGTTGAAGCACTGCATTCGGCTGCAGGCGAAGTTGCCGCGCGTGCCGACGGCATTGTGCAAATGGCGGATAACCTGCTGAATCAATCCGGCTCTACCGCGATCGTGCAGCAATTTCAGCAGCGGGCAAACAATGCGCAGCAACTTGCCCTGGCAATTGGCCGGACACCGTCGGCTGCCGACGCCACCGCGCTGGCGGAGGAGGTTGCGTTTTTGCGAACAGTAACCAATGCGCTCGCCGGCGAGACAAGTCCGCTGGATATCCGGCCGCTGAACGCGGCGGCACGCGAGACCACGCTGTTGCCGATCGTCAGCGATCTGACCGAGCTGGAAGCGCAAGTGGAAATTATTGCCGGCAGCGTACACAAGGTTATTGGTCTTGCGGCACCACTGGCCGAGCTGCAGGACAATGCGGCGACGCTGGCCAAGGCATTTTCAGGCGCCGGCGCGACTGGTTCGCTGCCGGAGTTCCTGCGCGCTAACACATTGCCTGTTGCCGCGATCGGTTCTGCGCTGGTGCTGCTGTTGATTCTGATACTGCTGAACATGAAGAGTGCGGGCTTTGAGCGCGCTGCCAGGGAGCAGAGCGAGAAAAACGAGCGGAATCAGCAGGCTATTTTGCGTTTACTTGACGAGATGGGCAGTCTGGCCGACGGCGATTTGACGGTGGAAGCGACTGTGACCGAAGACATTACCGGCACCATAGCCGACTCGTTCAACTACGCAATTGAGGAGTTGCGCAAGCTTGTTGCGACTGTCAACGAGACTGCGATCATGGTTGATTCCGCCGCAAAGCAAACTGAGAACACGGCGACCAATATGGCGAAGGCGGCGTACAACCAGGCCCGTGAGATCAATGCTGCAACCGAGTCGATCGTCTCCATGGCAGCGTCTATCGAAGAAGTATCGGGCAATGCGGAGCGTTCTTCCGATGTGGCACGACACTCGGTCGAAGTGGCGCACAAGGGTGGCGAGGCGGTGCGGCGAACCATTGACGGTATGAATGCAATTCGCGAGACCATCCAGGACACATCTAAGCGTATTAAACGTCTCGGAGAGAGTTCGCAGGAGATCGGCAACATCGTGGAGCTGATCAATGACATTGCCGAGCAAACCAATATTCTGGCCCTAAACGCTTCGATTCAAGCATCGATGGCGGGCGAGGCGGGCCGCGGCTTTGCCGTCGTTGCGGACGAGGTGCAGCGACTGGCTGAGCGTTCAACCAACGCGACCAAGCAAATTGAAGTTCTGGTGAGAACGATTCAGGCCGATACCAATGAGGCCGTGGTGTCGATGGAGCGCAGTACCACCGACGTCGTCGGCGGTGCCCTGCTTGCCGAAAATGCGGGTGCAGCGCTGGACGAGATCGAGCAGGTTTCGAACCAGATTGCCAGCCTGGTACAGAATATTTCCGGGTCTGCGCGGCAGCAGGCAGGCGCCGCGGCGGATGTGACTCGCCGTACTACCAGGCTCAGGGAAATCAGCGAGCAAACCGGCAAGGCGACCACAGCCACCGCGGCAGCGATATCGAAACTGTCGGAGCTGGCTTCACAGCTGCGCAAAACAGTCGCTGGCTTCACCCTGCCAAGCAAATCGCTCAGGGGCAGCAACCTGGCGACAGCATCGGGAAAAGCACCCGCCGGCCAGCACGCCGGGGATCGGGTACACACGGGCTAGTGGTGGTCTACTAACAACACGGACCGTTGATGACAGGCGAAACCGGCATACAAGAACAAATTACCGACGCCAGGCGCGGCGAATCATCCATGAGTGCATTGGCGATTATCAGTCATGAGCTCATGGAGACGATTCGCAGCGCTCACCTGGCGCTCGAGGACTGCGTCGATGGTCGCGGCGGCTCAGCGGCGCTGGTGCGTGCCGGTGAGTTATTGCACCAGGTGCGCGGTGCACTGCAGATCACCGAGACGTATGGCGCCGCACTGCTGGCCGAAGAGATGGAGCTTGGTTGCAAGTACCTCGCGGGACTACGCGCAGGCAAAGGTCGAGAGGACGGACTCGATGCGTTAACCCGGGCGATGGTGCAGTTACCTACCTATATCGAGCGGTTGCTTGGCGGTGGCCGTGATATCGCGCTGGTGTTGCTGCCAATGCTCAACGATTTGCGCGCGGCGCGTGGCGAGCCGTTGTTGTCTGAAGGTACCTTGCTGCTGCTCAACATGTCGCCCAACCAGACGGCGAAGCGTGTCGGCACGCGTGCTGGCAATGGTGAAGATCCGGTCGCCGTGGCGGTGCGGTTGCGCCCGAAATTCCAGTTGGCGCTGCTGGGCTGGATCAAAGGCGGCGATACGCAGCGCCACCTGGAAACCCTGTCTGGCGTTACCGCAAGGCTGGAAGCGTCCGCCACCCGCGACGACATGTACCAGCTCTGGTGGGTGGCTGGCGCGGTTCTTGAAGGCTTGCGCGAGGGCGGGCTCGAAACATCGGTCGCATTAAAGCGCCTGCTGGGGCAGGTCGATCGCCAGATCAAGTATGTAATCGACGAAGGCATCGGCGCCTTCGATAAGCACCCGATCGACGACCTGTTGAATAACCTGTTGTATTACGTCGCCCGTGCCAGTTCGACTGGCAGTCGCATCTCAGATATTCGTGCGGCATTTAACCTGTCTGAATTGCTACCCGGCGACGAGCAGGTCGAGCAAGCACGCGAGGCGTTGTCGGCACCAAGTGTAAAACTGATGCAAACCGTCGCGGCGGCAATCCGCGAGGACCTGGCCAGGGTCAAGGACGTTCTGGATATTTACGTTCGTACTGGCATGAGCAATTCGGCTGAACTCGTGCCGCAACTCGAGTTGCTGAAAAAGATCAGCGACACCCTTGGCGTGCTCGGACTCGGTGAACTGCGCGGTGATATCGACGCGGAAATCGATCGTCTGAAGACGGTGGTGGAACGCGGTGGAGTCGCCGACGACAAGGTTATTCTCGATATTGCGTCCACGCTGTTGCGCGTTGAGGACCGGCTGGACCAGCAGCTTGTGCAAATGATCAAGCCACGGCCGGACGTGCCCGGCGCCGAAGCTGCCAATTTGCCACCACAGGAAGCGGCGGATTACCGGCAGGTCGCGGAATCGGTGATGCGCGAGTGCATTATCAACCTGGCTCGCATCAAGGAGACCGTCGGCCAGAGCCTTACGTCACAAGTGCCGTCGCAGGGCCTGGACAGCATTCCGTCGCTGATCCGCGGAATTAAGGCTGGCCTGATGATGCTTAACAAGACTCGCGCAATGGAGGTTGTCGATCGCGTCGGCCGCCTGATTATGCTGACCCTGAAAAGCGGCGGCGCAGCGCGACTGGCACAGAAGGAAACGGACCGACTGGCGGATGCGATTGTCAGCATCGAGTACTACATGGAAACGGTCAAGGCCGGTCGCAGCGAACCCTGGTACATGCTCGACAACGCCGAGGCCTGCCTCGCCGTACTGCGAGACGTCGAGCATCGGCTGGCGCAGGAAGAAGCGTCCCGGCCGGCGGTCGACAGGACTGTCAGCCTGAACGTCGAAGACTTGCGACAGGCGGTGGAGCGAGCGCCGGCAATGCAAGCCCAACAGACAGCCGTTTTACCCTTGCCGGTGATCGCGCCGCAGGCGACGAAAATGGACCCGGAACTGCTCGAGCTCTTTATCGAGGAGGCCAAAGAAGAGGTAGCGAGCATCAAGCGCAAGTTGCCGCGGTGGGTCGAAGAACCAGACGATATGGAGACACTGATTACTGTGCGCCGGTCCTTCCACACGCTGAAGGGCAGCGGCAGGATGGTGGGCGCCGAGCGCATCGGCGAATTCTGCTGGAGCGTCGAAAACCTGCTGAATCGACTCATCAATCGCACCATGGTTCGAACGCCGCCGATGGTTGCATTCATCGTTGCCGCCTGTGCCGCTGTGCCGGAACTCATCGAGCAACTTGAGGTTGGCACGACACCGGCAGCCGACATAAGCCTGCTGATTGCGCGCGCCAACGCGTTTGCCGAGGGCGATCCGAATGCCGCCGTGTTGGCGGTCGCTTCGTCGGTTGCCAAACAACCGCCGCCGGCGCCGCCAGCCCTGGAAATGGACCCGGTATTGCTGGACATCTTCTCCAAGGAGACAGCCGGGCATTTGCAAGTGGTTATCGACTACCTGCGCGCCTGTGAAGGTCACTCGCCACCATTTGCAGTAACCGATAAATTGCATCGTGCCTGCCACACACTGCACGGCAGTGCAAACATGGCGAACGTCGAGCGCGGCGTCGCAGTGGCCGGCGCTCTTAACCGGCTCGTGCGCAGGGTCTACGACTACAAGATTGGTTTCCAGAAATCCGGACTCGATGCGCTGAGGGCCGCGGGGCGTGCGCTGGCGGCGATCGTTGCCGACATAAACCAGCCGCAGCGAAGCCGCGCTGATTACACGGCACTGATCGCGCACCTGAACAAGCTCAGTGACGCAATTCAGCCGGAACCGACACCAGCCCAGGAAGGAACGCGCCGACCCGAGCCGGTAGCCGCGGCAAAAAGCGTTGCGGCTGAACCGCAAGCCGAAGAATTGGAGTACGACGCCGAGATCGCCGCAATATTCACGGACGAGTCCGCTGAGCTGCTGGAGATGGTTGACAAGGCGCTGGCGCAGTGGAGCAAGGATCGCCAATCACGGCCGGCGCTCGAGGAACTCAAACGTCACCTGCACACCCTGAAGGGCGGGGCGCGCATGGCGGGCATTGCCGCGATGGGAAACCTCAGCCATGAAATTGAAACACTGTTGCTTGGCCTGGACGAGGGTCGCGTTCGACTAACGCCGGCGATCGATGAGTTGATGCAACATAGCATTGATGAATTGCATCGCATGCGCGATGCTGTCATTGCAGGCAAGACGCTGCCGGCCGCGAAGGATCTCGAAAAGCGCATACAGCAGGCAAACGCCGGGTTTGAGGTCGCCGACGAATCGGCGGTCGAAAGCGCAGCGGTCGGAAGGGATATCGAAGCGGCAGAACCGCACGCGTTTACGATAGAACCCGAAGACACCGTCAGTATGGTGATCGTGAATTCGGCGCTGGCGGACGAACTTGCTGAAATAAATCGCGCTCCCGAACCTGAACCCGAACCAGCACCGAAACCTGTTCCGCCGCCTGAACGCGTGATTGCCCGCGCTGCGCCGCCGCCTGCCGCAGCGGCGCCGATCGCTGCCGCGACCGCGGGCCGTGCTGAACAACGCCAGGAATTCGCACGCATCGATGCAGATTTGCTTGAGGATCTGCTGAATGCAGCCGGCGAGATCAGCATTTACCATTCGCGCCTGAATCAGCAAATCAACCTGATCGAGTTTCACGTTGTCGAGCTCGAGCAGACGGTTGCCCGACTGCGCGAACAGCTGCGCAAACTTGATATTGAAACCGAGGCGCAGATCCTGCATAGCCACCAGGACACCATGGTGGCAAGGGATTTCGACCCGCTCGAGCTCGATCGTTATTCGAACCTGCAGCAGTTATCACGTGCCCTGGCAGAAACATCAAACGACCTGTCCAGCCTCAAGGACCTGTTGCAGAATCTGACCACAGAGGCCGAAAGTCTTCTGCAGCAGCAGTCACGTGTCACGGCTGAATTGCAGGACGGCCTGATGCGCACGCGCATGGTGCCATTCGAACGCCATGTGCCACGCTTTACGCGGCTGGTTCGGCAGGTGGCCAAGGAAGTCGGCAAACAGGCCGAACTGGCCGTTGAAGGCGCATCCGGCGAGCTTGACCGCCAAGTGCTCGAAAAGATGGTGCCACCGTTCGAGCACATGTTGCGTAACGCAGTTGTGCACGGCATCGAAAGCCCCAGCGCACGGCAAAAGGCGAATAAACCGGCGACCGGCCGCATTACCATCCGCCTGCATCGCGAAGGATCTGAAATGATCATCGATGTGGCGGATGATGGCGGCGGCCTCGACGTTGTCGCGATCCGCCGCAAGGCTTACGAACTCGACATGCTGCGACCGGACAGCAAGATTACGGACGAGGAAATAATGGCCTTGATCCTGACGCCCGGATTTTCGACGGCTGGCCAGGTAACGCAGGCCGCCGGCCGCGGTGTTGGTATGGACGTAGTCGCCAGCGAGGTGAAAAAACTTGGCGGATCGCTGCGGATTTCTTCGGTGATCGGGCAGGGAACCAACTTCACGGTACGCCTGCCATTTACACTCGCTATCACGCAGGCACTGATCGTACGCACCGGTGAGGAGATTTATGCTTTGCCATTGCCCTCGGTCGAAGGTGTTGCACGCATACCGCGCAAGGAACTTGAGCAGCTGTTGAGCCAGACCGAGCCGAGCTATGAATATGGCGAACAAAGCTACAAGTTCCGACACTTGGGAATGTACCTTGGCGGACAATCGGCAACCTTGCCGCATGACGAGGCGTACATTTCGGTCATCCTGGTGCGGGCTGGCGAGTTTTCCGCCGCATTGCTGGTGGATGAAATGCTGGCGAGTCGTGAAATCGTTGTGAAATCCGTAGGTCCACAGCTCGCCGGTATCCGCGGTATTTCAGGCGCCACGATTCTCGGCGACGGCAGCGTTGTGCTGATTCTTGATATTAACGCCCTGGTGCGCACCGGCGCACCCGTGGTCGAATTGAAAAAAGCCGCGCCGACACCGGCCGACGACCGGCCGCTTGCGCTCGTGGTCGATGACTCAATTACGGTCCGCCGCGTGACCGAACGATTCCTGCAGCGTCATGGTGTACGCGTGGTTACCGCCAAAGACGGTCTTGATGCAATCAGCGTGTTGTCTGACCACAAGCCGGACGTGATTCTGCTTGATATCGAAATGCCGCGAATGGATGGCTATGAATTTGCGTCGCACGTCAGGAATGATCCGCGCGTGTCTGACGTGCCGATCATTATGATCACTTCGCGTGTCGGTGACAAACATCGCGCGCGGGCTATTGAATTGGGCGTCAACGATTACATTGGCAAACCGTTCCAGGATTCGGCGTTGCTCGAGGCCATCGCGCGACAACTTGAAGATCGAGGGAAGTCACTGTCGTGAGTACACAGTCACCGGAACTTTACAGTCTGTTAGTGCCGTTGTCCGAGGACCGGCTGATCGTGCCGCGCGCCTGCGTCGTCGAAGTCGTTCGCTTTACCAAGCCAGTCAGTGAACCCGGATCGCACAGCTGGATGCTCGGGACCATAAGCTGGAACGGCCGCGACCTGCCACTGGCGTCCTTCGAAGGTGCGCTGGGAAAAGCTGTTCCGGCGGCAACCGGCCGCACCCGGATTGTCGTGTTCTACGCCTTGACTGGCCGACTCAAGAACGGTTACTTCGGCATATTGACTCAAGGGTTTCCGCAACTGGTGCGGGTCAACAAGGAAGTACTGCAACTCAGCGCGGACAAGGGCTGGCCGGAGTCGGCACCGGTACTCTGCCGGGTCAAAATGATTAACGAATTTCCGCTGATTCCCGATCTCGAACGGCTCGAGCATATGCTCGCAGACGAACTAGTGCGGGCCTAGATCGCCCCACAGGGCCGCGGCAACCGCTATGGCGGTCATGGCCGCTGTCTCTGTACGCAATACGCGCGGCCCCAATGACACCGGCAAAAAACCCGCCACCGCGGCATCGTCATACTCGGCCTCACTGAAGCCGCCTTCCGGCCCGACCAACAGGCAGACCTTGGTACAGGGTGCTGCAACTGATGTCATTGCTGTAGCTGCGCCGGGGCGCAGGATCAAATCGACGTTCACATCCCGTGGCTTGCTGCCAAGCCAGGATTTCAGCGGCACCGCGACGTCAATCAGCGGAGGCCGGACGCGGCCACACTGTTCCGCAGCACCGATGGCAATTTTTTGCCAGTGGCTGAGTCGTTTGTCGGCACGCTCCCCTGCCAGCTTGACGACGCCGAACGCGGTCAGCACCGGTGTAATGCGTTTCACCCCCAGCTCGGTGGCTTTCTGAACTATAAAGTCCATGCGTTCGCCACGTGAGATGCCCTGTACCAGGTGTACGCGCAGCGCCGATTCCGTGCTGGTCACAAGCCTGGCGCCAACCTCAAGCTCTGCGCGGTTCTTGCCCAGGCTGGCAACAACTGCAGCAAACTCACCACAATTGCCATTGAAAACGCGCAGAACGTCGCCGCGCCGAAGGCGCAACACGCGACCCAGGTAGTGCGTCTGCTCCGGGTCGAGCTGCATGTTTTGACCCTGCTGCAAATCGCCGGGAATGAAAAGTCTGGTTAATGTCATCGAACCTGACTATGGTTGTTCTGTTCGGCCAGAGCAAGTATCGAAAAATGTTGCCAAGTATAGACGCAGGGACCGGCAGGCTACTGTCGGCGCGGCAGTGCCGCAGCCCCAACCAGGATGCGCGACCCGCCGGCGCTGAAGTCGACCTCATCGTTTTGCACGGCATCAGTCTGCCGCCGGGCGAGTTTGGCGGTGCAGCTATTGAACAATTGTTTTGCGGGCAATTGGACTGGGACAGCCATCCCTATTTTCAGGAAATTCGCGGTCTTGAGGTGTCGGCGCACGTGCTGATTCGTCGCAACGGCGAGCTGTTGCAGTTCGTGCCCTTTACTGCGCGCGCCTGGCACGCGGGTGCTTCGTGTTTCCGTGGTCGCGCGACCTGCAACGATTACTCGATCGGTATCGAGCTTGAAGGCACTGACGACATCGACTACGACGATCGCCAGTATGCGGCGCTGTCCACATTGCTGCTGGCCCTGTTCGCCGTATACCCCAGGCTTTCAAGCCGGTGCATTGCAGCCCACTCCGATATCGCACCGGGTAGAAAAACGGATCCGGGTCCTGCATTCGACTGGCTACGATTGTATGATTGCCTGACTCGAGCCACAGCCATGGAAGAAGCCGGAGACCAATGAATCTGATCGCTTTGTTACTGGGACTGCTGATCGAACGCTTGGCTACCAAGTATTTTCATTTGCGGCGCTTGCGCTGGCTCGACAGGCTCATCGACGACGGTTTTCGCAGCGCAGAGAAACTTGCCAGTTGGCCGCCGTTGCTGCTGATCGCGTTGTTGTCCTTGTTGCTGGTAGTTCCGGTAGCCGCTATCGCGGTGCTGCTGGGCGACACCCTGTCTGGTTTGCCATACATGGCCTTTGCCATCGTGGTGCTGTTTTTCTCGTTTGGTCCAAAAGACATCGGCGAAGATGTCGACGAGTATTGCAGCGCATTGGAAAGTGGCGATTCGGAGCGCATCGAGCAAACCGCCAAAGCCATAGTTGAGGGTGAAGTGCCCGACAACGAGATGCAGCGTATTCACAAAGTCGAGGAAGCGGTTTATGTGCATGCGAACAACCGCCTGTTTGCCGTAATCTTCTGGTTTATCGTGCTCGGGCCCATGGGCGCGTGGGCGTACCGCGTGACCGACCTGGTGCGACGGCGCGCGGTATTCAGTGCATCGCGCGAGCAGCAATCCAACAGTCCCGCGGCGACGATTCGCGATGCCGCAGTTCTTCTGCACGGCTGGCTGGCATGGGTACCGGCGCGATTGACCGCGATCGGCTACGCCGCGGCGGGCCATTTTGATGCGGCACTCGCGGCCTGGCGTGCCCCGGAGGCACAGCGACAGGCAAGCCTGCCGGAGCATAATGAGTTTCTGCTGGCCCGGGTCGGCATCGCCGCGATGGCGCTGGCCGACTACGATGATGAGACTCTCGCGCAGCGCGGCGTCCGTGGTGCAACCGCGGCCAACCGACTGGTATTCCGCCTGTTTCTGATCTGGGCCGTAATCATCGCTGCAATGACGCTGTATGGCTGGAGGCAGTGAAACGCAGCTTCGGCCAGCTGCTGGCCGTGTTCCTAATATGGGGCTTGAGTGGCTGCAATGAAGCAACAGATCCGGAGGCGCCTGCCGCTGTTTATTCGCGGCTTGTATCGCTGGCACCCAATCTGACCGAGCTCGTATTTGCGGCAGGCGCGGGCGATACGCTGGTCGGCGTGAGCGCCTACTCCGATTACCCGCCGGCTGCTCGGGAGCTGCCGTTGGTCGGCGATGCATTCAGCGTGGATCAGGAACAACTTGCCTTACTTCGGCCTGACGCATTACTCGTTTGGGAAAGCGGCATGCCGGAGCATGTTATCGACGATTTGCGGCAGGCAGGTTACCGGGTCGAGCTGATCCGGACGCGAAGCCTGCAAGATGTGGCGATCGCTTTACGCCGTATTGGCGAAATTACCGGGCATAGCGACGATGCCGAGGCTGCGGCGGACGAATTCGTCGCGGGCCTGGAAGCGCTCAAACAGCAATATGCGAACGCGCCCAGCATCAGCGTTTTCTACCAGGTCTACCAACGACCGCTATATACGATCAATGGTGAGCACTACGTGAGTGAACTGATTCAACTCTGTGGAGGACGCAACATATTCTCGGATCTGCACGCACTCGCACCGGCGATTTCGGTGGAGGCGGTCATCGAGCGCGATCCAGAGGTCATGCTTGCCAGCACGGATGCCGGCGATGATGCTTTCACAGAGTGGCAGCGCTGGCCGGGTTTGTCTGCGATTCAAAATGGCAACCTGTACATGATGCCCGCAGACAGCATTGGCCGGGGCACACCGCGCCTGCTTGCCGCAGGCGAAAGCGTATGCCGGGCCTTACAAGAGGCGCGAGAAAAACGCCGTGCCGGCTGAGCGCGAGTGCGACTAGCGGTCGCGATTCCAGAGTACTTCGCGGCCATTTTCAGCTCGCGCAAGCACTCTCGCGACCACAAATAGCAAGTCCGAAAGTCGATTCAGATAGCGAATGACTTCGCCGCGCATTTTTTCCGCTGCCGCAAGTGAAATGCAGCGGCGCTCGGCGCGCCGTACCACAGTGCGTGCCAAGTGACACGCTGCCGCGGCTTCTCCGCCGCCCGGCAGGATGAAATCCTGCAACGCCGGCAGATGCTGGTTGAGGCGGTCAAGCTCGGCTTCGAGCCGCTCCACGAACACGTCCGTAATTGCGCTGTAACCCGGAATGCAGAGTTCGCCGCCTAGCTCGAACAGGTCGTGCTGCACGTTGGTCAAAAACACTGCAATATCGTTCGGCACTGTCTTGCACGCGAGCACCATCCCGATCACGCTGTTCGCTTCATCGACTGAGCCATAGGCTTCAACCCGCAGGCTGTCCTTCGCGACCCGTGTGCCGTCGCCAAGGCCGGTCGTGCCATCGTCACCGGTTCGTGTATATATCTTGCTGAGTCGCTTGCCCATTTTCCGTACCCGTTGCAGGGGCGTTAGCATAAATGATTCGCACGGCGGCGGCTTGTTTCTTGCGCCGCCAGCAGCCATAGTTCCGCGCGTGAACGATGTGCCGCAATCGGACTTCCTGAAAGTTGCGCTGGCCGCCGCCGCCGCGGCCGCAGCGATCAGCCGTGATTATTACTACAGCAATTTTACGGTGACCACCAAAGCCGATAAAACGCCGGTGACACAGGCGGACGTCGAATGCGAGCAGGCGATTCGAGATTGCATACTGCGCGAGTTTCCACAACATGGTTTTTATGGCGAGGAAACCGGACGTTCACAGGCCGATGCCAATTATCTCTGGCTGGTCGATCCGATCGATGGCACCAAGGCATTTGTGCGGCAGTACCCGTTCTTTTCGACGCAGATTGCGCTCATGCATGCGGGTGAAATCATTCTCGGCGTTTCCTCGGGCACGCTATTCAATGAACTGGCCTGGGCTGAAAAAGGCTGCGGTGCCTGGCTCAATGGCGTGCGCATGCGGGTCAGCGATATCGGTGACGCATCGCGCGCAGCGATTTCGACGGGCAATCTGCGTTCGCTGGCAAAAAGCGCAGGCTGGCCAAATCTTGGCAAGCAATTGGCTGGCGCGGATCGTACGCGCGGTTACGGTGATTTTTATCATTACCATTTGCTGGCGGCGGGCAAGATCGAGGCCGTTATCGAGTCCGACGTGAATATTCTCGATATCGCTGCGCTGTCGATTATCGTAACCGAGGCAGGTGGCGTTTTTACCGACTTGAACGGTGCCGCGATAGGTCTCGAGACGCGATCGGTACTGGCCGCAAATGCTGTCCTGCACGCGCACTACCTGGCTGATCTGCGTGGCTACGTGGCCTGACTGATCAGGCGTTGCCAGCGACGAACAAGGTATGTGAGCGCCAGCTGACCGCTTCCATCGGGGTTGCAAATAATTCGCTCAGGCAGGCTTCCGTCAAAATTGCCGAGCTTGGCCCGAGTTGCCAGCGGCCGTCACCGAACAATAACAAACAGCGATCGGCGAACCGCACCGCGAGGTTGATATCGTGCAGGGAAGCAATAACTGCGGCTCCCGCATCGGCAGCCCGGCGAAAAACACGCATGGCATCGAGCTGATGCTGAGGGTCGAGATGATTGCTCGGTTCGTCGAGCAGGTAGATGTCGGGTTGCTGAGTCAGTACCTGGGCAATCGCCAGTCTGCGTCGCTCGCCGCCGGATAAGGTCAGTACATCGCGACCGGCCAGCTCGCTCAGTCCCATGGTCTGCAAGGCGCGGGCGGCGATCGCGCGATCCTGCGCGTTTTCCCAGCGCAATTGGCCAATATGTGGATGCCGCCCAATCAATGCCGTGTCCATTACTGTTGCCGGGAAAATATCCTCGACGTCCTGGGGCAATAATGCCAGGCGGCGAGCAATCTCGCGCCGTGGCAGGTGTTGCAGTTCCTGTTCGCCAATGCAGACACGTCCGCACTCTGCTGCTCGCAAACCCGCCAGCGTCAGCAAAGACAGAGTCTTGCCCGCGCCATTCTGGCCAAGAACCGCCAGCAGCTCACCGCGCTTCAGTTCAAGCTGCAGCTTCTCGACCAGCAGGCGGCCGGGTACGCTGACACTGAGCGCCGAGCAGGACAACAAAGGCTTGCCGACATCGAAAGGCATTGGGTCAGTCTGTGAGCCTGATTTCACTGGCGGTCAGCGCGCCGATAACAGCATATTCCAGGCTTTTGGGCACCACGGCATCGTCTTCTGCCAGTGCGATGCGCCCGCCCATGATTTCGGCATGTACCTGTGGATACAGGGGCTTGCGATCCGGGTCCGCGAGGCCATCCGGCGCAACGGGTTGACCATTGCCGGGCTCATACTTGTCGGTCGCACCGAGCGTGTGCAGGAATTCGTGCGCGATAATGACGTTGTTGCTGCCGCGCTGGCGGTGATCAGCATAGGCGTTGACGATTCCGACCATGCCTTTCTGCAGGCCCACTGAATTTTCCAGAAGCAACAGGCTGTCAGGCTGGTGGTAACGCACGAAGATGCGCACATCCGGTTCGATCGAGTCCTGTGCGTCGGTCACGCTGGACGCCCACCAACGCATCTTCAGGGACCACAACATCACATCCAGCCGGCCTGGATTCGGCGGCATCGCTGGCGGCTGCTCAGTAACCGGAACGCCAAGTTCCACGCGTAGCGGCCGATTGATAATCTTGCCGAAACGTGTCGCCTCGCGGGCGATAAAGGACTCGATGTCCGCAAAGTGCGCGGTCTCGAGAGCCGCGATATAACGCTGGCTGGCGTCGCTGCCGTCGGCATTAATCGGGTATATCTTGATCCAGAGACTGTTGTTCCAGTCGGTACTTCGCGACTGTGTCAACCAGGCATTGACAGCGACAAAGAGCAATATGAATAGCAGGATGCTAATGCGAATGGTCTTAAACATTTCGTGCCGTGCTGGTTCAGAGTTCTGGTGCGCGTCGTGCGGCTGTAGCCTGCTCGAAAGCGTAGGCAATCTCAATCATTGCTTTGTCGGCATGCAGCGTGCCGATGAATGACAGGCCGAGCGGCAGGCCGCGCACGAACCCGGCAGGTACCGTGACGTTCGGGTAGCCGGAAACTGCAGCATAGGACGAGCTGCTGACGTGAAAGCTGTCGCCGTTGACGTGATCGGTTTTCCACGCCGGCCCATTGGTTGGAGCGACCAGCGCGTGCAGCTGGTGCGTGGCCAGGGCGTTGTCGATCGCGGTCCGGGATATCTGCTTGCTTGCTGCCAGTGCGTCGAGGTAGGTTTGCTCTTCAAGCGTGCCACTTGCCTCGGCACGCTGCATGCGATCCTGGCCGAAAATTGGCATGACCGTGTCGGCATTAGCGTTGTTGAACTCGATAATGGCCGCCAGTGAGTCGAACGGTGCTCCGGACTTCCTGAAGTAAGCTGCGAGGTCTGCCTTGAACTCGTAGTACAGGACCACCCCCTCTGCGTCACTCATGCCTTCGGTTTCGAGCATGATGTTGTCGACGACAATAGCGCCCTGGGCCTTCAATGCATCGATACTTTGCGCCAGGACTTCGTCGACCGCGGGATATTCGCCGGCACCATAGTAGGAACGAATCACGCCGATGCGCTTGCCCTTGAGTGCGTCCGCAGTCAGATTGCTGGTGAGGTCAGTCGGCGCATAGGCAGTATAGGCCGCGGACAGCGGATCGGCCGGGTCGACGCCCGCCATTGCGCCGAGCAGAATGGCTGCGTCACGAACGGTACGCGCCATGGGGCCCGCAGTATCCTGGCTGTGTGCAATCGGGATGATGCCGCTGCGGCTCAGCAGGCCCAGGCTGGGTTTGATACCGACCACACCATTTGCGCCGGACGGGCAAACTATCGAGCCGTCCGTTTCGGTGCCCACAGCCAGCGCGGTCAGATTGGCAGCCACGGCTACGGCCGAGCCGCTCGATGAGCCGCAGGGATTACGCGTAATGTCATACGGATTGTTCGTTTGTCCGCCGATACTGCTCCAGCCACTGGAGGAATTACCGGAGCGAAAATTGGCCCACTCGGAGAGATTGGCCTTGCCGAGGATGACAGCCCCGGCATCGCGTAGCCGGCTGACAATGAATGCATCCTCGGCAGGAATGTGCCCGGCAAGTGCCAGTGAGCCCGCGGTGGTATGCATCTGGTCAGCCGTATCGATATTCGCTTTGAGTACGACCGGTATGCCGTGCATCGGCCCGCGTGGTCCCGAAATCTGCCACTCTTCATCCAGCGCACGCGCAATAGTAAGCGCATCCGGATTCAGTTCGATGATGGAATTCAGCTGTGGTCCGGCACGATCAATTTCCTCTATGCGCTGCAGGTACCAGTTCACCAGGTGCTCGGATGTCAGTTCACCGCGT
>Ga0224505_10000677_pt1 | contig 23029 bp, 24 predicted proteins | sample SF_Jan12_sed_USG_FD_169102 | JGI IMG/M metagenome (GOLD analysis project Ga0224505, IMG submission 169102) | Sediment microbial communities from San Francisco Bay, California, United States - SF_Jan12_sed_USGS_4_1 | ecosystem: Environmental > Aquatic > Marine > Sediment | place: USA: California... | reverse complement strand
CTCGATCGCGCCACCGTGGATCTCGGGGTCGAAGTCGGGGTCGGCCGTGAACGTCGGGAGCCGGTCGATCGCGAGGTTCACCTTCACGGTGCCGCTGCGGGTCTTCCAGTGTTCGATGTCGTGCACGAACCCACTGGGGAGCTCGCTCGCATCGAGCTGCTGCAGGAAGGTGATCTTCGGATGGCACGCCGTGACGACCAGCGGCGCCCACAGCTCCTCCCCGCCGTCGAGCACGACACCGGTCACCCGGCCGTTGAGCGTCGTGATCTTGGCAACGGGAGAGTTCACGCGTACCTCGGCGCCGAAGAACCGAGCCGACTCCTCGCACGCCTTCGACACCGCGCCCATGCCGCCCTCGATGAAGCCCCAGCTCGCCACGTGTCCGTCCCCGATGTCGCCGACCGAATGGTGCATCAGCACGTACGCCGTGCCGGGAGCGTCGGGGCCGGCCCAGGTGCCGATGATGCCGTTGACCGCCATGAATCCCTTCATCTCGGGCGAGACGAACCACCGCTCCAACAGCTCGGTGGCGCTCATCGTGAAGAGCCGGGTGATGTCGCCCACCGTGGCCTCGTCGACGTGGGAGCGGAGCTTCCACGCCAGCTTGCCGAGATCCCAGAGGTCGCCGGGCTTGGTCGATCCGACGCGCGGGGGAGTCTCCATCAGCAGGGGTCCGAGGATGTCGGAGATGCCCGAGATCCAGTCGTAGAACTCGAAGTAGGCGTCGGCGTCGGCTTTCGAGACCTTCGCGATCGAGTCGCGCGTCGTCTGATCGTCCTCGGCTTGGATGATCGACCCACCGCCACGCATCGGCATGTATCCCTGGCCGAGAGGCAGGAGCTTGAACCCGAACCGCTCGAGCTGCAGCTCGCGCCGGAGCGACGGCGGCATCAACGACATCGTGTAGCTGAGGGTGTTCACCTTCACGCCGGGGAACTCGTCGGGCCACGGCTCGCTCGTGTCTGCCGCGCCGCCCGTCTTGTGGCGCTTCTCGAGCACGACCGCCCGCGCCCCTCGTTTGGCCAGGAGCGCTGCCGCCACGAGCCCGTTGTGTCCCCCGCCGATCACGATGGCGTCGTAGCGGTTCCCTGAGGCATCCGTCATCTTTGAATCTCCGTTCAATCCTCGACCCGCGCAGCGTACACCTCGGGCAGGGCGCCCCGGTAGCGCACCGCATGCGCCGACACGGCATCATCTAGGCTTCGTCCTGGCCGCTCGAGGAGCGACGAGAAGGAGATGCGATCCATGGGATCACCGACCGCACCGGCGGCGCAGCCAGCCGACCCCGTCACCTGCCGCAAGTGCGGTCGCGAGGAATCCGATCCTTCCGCGGACTTCTGCCCATCGTGCGGCGCACCGCTGCGCGGTGAGCCGAGCCGACAGAAGCTCCGGCGGCGCCTCGTCGGCCTGCTGGTCTTCGTCACGATCATCAGCTTCGTCGCCACCGGCGTCGCCGCATGGGCTCGAGCCGTGGCGCTCGACACCGATCGCTTCGTCGCGACCGCGGGGCCGCTGATCGACGACCCCAAGGTGCAGGAGGCGCTCGCCGTGGGTCTCACCGGCTCGATCATGGAAGGCGCCGAGATCCGGTCGCGCGTCGCGGGTGCGCTCGACGATGTCGGAACGGGCGACCTGCCCATCTCGCCCACGCTGTTCGCCGGACCGATCACCGACGGCATCGAGACCTTCCTGCACGACCGGATCCGGGGACTGCTCGCGACCGATGCCGTCAGCACCATCTGGTACTCGACGCTCGAAACCGCCCACTCGCAGGCCGTGGCGTTGCTTCGCGGGCAGACCGACCTCGCCGCGATCGAAGGCGACACCGTCTACATCGACCTGCTGCCGGTGGCCAACCAGGCGCTGAGCGAGCTCGAAGGACCGCTGAGCGACCTGTTCAACCGCACGGTCAACCTCCCCGAGGTCACCCCTGAGAACGCCCAGCAGGCGGTCGCAGCCATCGAACAGCAGCTCGGTGTCGATCTTCCCGACGACTTCGCGCGACTGCCGGTCTTCTCCTCCGACGCGCTGCCGACCGCACAGGCAGGGGTCGCCGCCGCGGACAAGCTCGTCTGGGCCCTCGTCGTGTTCACCCTCGTGCTCGCGATCGTCACGGTGGTGCTGGCGCCGGATCGTCGCAGGATCCTGCTCTGGCTCGGATTCGGGAGCGCGCTCGGGCTGATCGTGGTTCGGCGACTGACCCTTCGCATCGACGACGCGCTGGTCGAGCGCATCAGCGACCAGGTCGACCGCGAGGCGGTCGGCCAGGCGGCCTCCGCCTTGTTCCAGGATCTCAAGAGCTTCACCACGCTCGCCCTTCTGGCGGCCATCGCGATCGGCGTGGCCGCGTACCTCGCCGGAAAACCACCGTGGATCACGAGGACGATCGAGCGCACCGCCGACGGCTCGCTCATCGCGACCGACACGGCGACCGTCAGGTGGGTCGGGGTTCATGCGGGGCTCCTCAAGGTGGCCGTGCTCGCGCTCGGTGGCATCGCGCTGCTCGTGCTGAGTCTGGGCTGGGCGTCGATGATCCTCGTGATCGTCCTTGCGGCCGCGTCGTGGTGGATCCTGACCTACCTGCAGACCCGTTCCGACGGCACGATCGCTCCGTGAGCGAGCGGTCACATCGCGAGCCGCGCCCGTAACGTTGGAACCGGTGCCGAGACGATAGAGATGTCCCCTTCGTGAGGAGGTCATCGTTCATGCAGCAAATCGCAACGTTCGGAGCCGGGTGTTTCTGGGGCGTCGAGTGGGTCTTCCGCCAGGTGCCGGGCGTGCTCGACGCGGTCTCGGGTTACGCCGGAGGGTTCATCGAGGATCCCGACTACCGGCTCGTCTGCACCGGCACGACCGGACACGCCGAGGTCGTCCAGGTCACCTTCGACCCCGACATCGTCACCTACGATCAACTCCTCGAGGTGTTCTGGGCGATGCACGACCCGACCCAGATGAACCGCCAGGGCCCCGACGTCGGCACGCAGTACCGCAGCGTGATCCTCACGCATTCCGCCGAGCAGCGCACCGAGGCCGAGGCCTCCCGCGATCGCGCCCAGGCGGGGTTCGACCGACCGATCGCGACCGAGATCGCCGACGCAGGCGCGTTCTACCCAGCCGAGGACTACCACCAGCGCTATTACGAGCAGACCGGGCACGAGCCTTACTGCCACGTACTGCCCACGGGCCTGCTCGAGCGGCTCGGCCTGGTCGGCAGCGACGCCTGAGGCGTCGCGGCTCAGCGAGGCTCGCGGTATCCGACGACCTTGTGCGACCCGTCGCACACGGGCTGGCACCCCGAAGCGCCGCACCGACACAGGGAGACGCGCAGGCCACGATCGATGAGGGCGCCCGATGCACCACGCACCGGCACGCCGCCCGCGAGGCGGATCGGACCGTCGGGTTTCAGCGCGATCGCGGGTGACGCGGCATCGGGGAGCTCCCACGTGAAGGGTTTCGGGACGACCCCGCTCGGGGCTCCCTCCTCGAAGCAGCGGTACGGCGCCTCGCGGTCGCACAGGGGCAGCCTCGTTGACCCGCCGCACCGGCAGAGCGCATACGTGGCTCCGGTCTCGAGCGGTGGGGAGAGGCGCCAGGCGCCATCGATGCGTTCGAGCCTCGTGAGCGGCACGGCGCCAGCGACCAGCAGCGGGCCCCCGGGCACGACGTGGGCCACCGGACGCGCGCGATCGCTCACCCGTCCGTGAACCCGACGCGGGCGTGCGAGCCGTCGCAGAACGGCTTCGTCTCGGAATGTCCGCAGCGGCAGAGCGTGACCCGGTTCCGCACTTCGTAGGTCTCACCGTCGGCACTCGTGACCGAGATGCCGCCACGCACCAGGTACGGGCCGTCGCGCACCACGCCGATGCTCTCGGCAAGCGCGGGTTCGAGCTGGTCGCCGTCGGGGTCGGGGCGCATCTCGAGCGCCCCCGACGGACATAGGCGCACCATCTGCATCAAGCGCTCGCGGACGGCCGGGTCGGCGGCCTGACGGGCCAGTCGCCTCCAGTTGGTGAATCGATCGCCGCAGTACCCGGCGTGCTGGCACATCGCGAGATCGAAGCTCACCGTCCCCTCACCGGCCGGGAACTCGTACCGCCGCTCCGCGATCGTGTCGCGCGGCGCCGTCTCGGCGCCATCGAAGCCGCCGCTCTCGTGGCTGGCGTCGCAGAACGGCTTGGTCTTCGACCTGCCGCATCGGCACAGCTCGTAGGTCTCGGAGGCGTCGAGGGGCTCGTCGGGGACCCATCCGACGGGTTCCCCGTGCTCGGTCTCGACCTGGGCCGTTCGGCCGAGCGGCACGTCACCACGCACGATGTACGGACCATCTTCGCGCACGGAGATCGTGCGCGGTGAGGAGTCGCGGTCGCGTTGCATGCCACCATCCTGCCCGCCGGCGTCGAGAGCGCCAACCTCCTTGCGCTGCGGGCATGCTCGACCGACGCGTGCGATACTCGCCCGAACCTCGGCCCGACCCCGTGATCGACCACGGTCGCACGAGGAGATGGAGGATCATGCGTCCTCCATCGAGCAGGGGCGGTCGCTGTGACCGCCGTGATGGCAGGCGACCCTGGGAGGTTGACGACCATGAAACGTGCCCGCGCCGCGGCGGTCCTGACACTGATCGGCGGACTCATCGTCGGAGCCGCCGCACCGGCGAGCGCATCGTTCCCCGAACAACGCAGGGTGGCGTTCGTGCGATACGACGGCGCCGACTTCCGGGTGATACGGATGCGGCCGAACGGGCTCGACGAGCGGAAGGTCGTGCGCGCCTCCGGCGGCATCGGCTACTACGCGGCCACGATGTCCCCCGACGGGCGCCGTGTCGTGATCTCGGTCGGTGACGGGTCTCAGTTCGACCTGTTCGTGAAACGCCTCGGCGGGAAGACGAAACAGATCACCGACACGCCGGCGAGGAGCGAGTTCTCGCCCGTGTGGTCCCCCGACGGCCGCTCGATCGTGTTCATGGAAACCGACAGCACCACCTACTCGGCGATCGTGCGCCGCAACCGTGACGGCACGGGCCGCCGTGAGATCGATCGAAACGTGGATGGGTTCCTGCTCTTCCCGAGCGTGTCCCCCGATGGGAAGCGAGTGCTGTTCTCGGCACCGCACGCCTCGGCACCGACGCGGGGGCCTGCCGCCGATTACGACCTCGTCACGAAGAAGCTCGACGGCACCGGACGGCGCTGGCTCACCTCCGACGACAGCCAGAACCAGATCGCCGGCGACTGGTCGCCCGACGGTGACCGTGTCGCGTTCCTGATCGAGGCGTTGCTCAAGCCGGGCCCGATCGGGAGCGTGGCCCCCGCCGTGGCCGCCCCCGTGTTCCGCGGGGCCCTTCCACTCCAGCCCGTGTACTCGATGCGATCGGACGGTGGAGGACGGCGGCTGATCACCGAGAAGCGGGGCATCGTGGGACGCGTGCTCTACACGCCCGACGGGGAACGAGTGATGGTGTCTCGATTCACCTCGGACTCCCTCGATCTCTATTCCACGCCTGTGCGCGGCGGGGTGTTGAAGCGACTCACCGAGACGTTCGAGACCTACAACCTCTTCGACCTCTTCGACGTGCTGTCAGGTTGATGGGTGTAGCATCCTCGAACACATGTTCGAGGATGCGCTGAACGACGCACAGCGACGGGCCGCCACCCACGGTGGCGGCCCGCTGCTCATCGTCGCCGGGGCGGGCACGGGCAAGACCACCACGCTCGCATCTCGCGTCGCCTGGCTGCTGGCGAACGGGGTGGCGCCCGAGCGGCTGCTCCTGCTGACCTTCAGTCGGCGCGCGGCGCGTGAGATGACGACGAGGGCGGAGCGCATCGCCGGTGCGAGCGACGCCGACGTCGACGCGTCTCGCATCTGGAGCGGCACGTTCCATGCGATCGGGAACCGCCTGCTGCGCCTGCACGGGCGAGCGCTGGGTCTCGACCCCTCGTTCACCGTGCTCGACCAAGCCGACTCGGCGGATGTGATGAACCTGCTGCGCGACGAACTCGGGTTCAGCGGGCGGGAGCGCCGCTTCCCTCGCAAGGAGACATTGGCCGGCATCTACTCCCGCACCGTGAACGCCGGCGAGAAGCTCGGCGACGTGCTGAAGCGGCACTATCCGTGGTGCCTCGACGAGGCCGACGCCGTCCGCGCGATCTTCGCCGCCTACACCGAGCGCAAGCGCTCCCAGCACGCGCTCGACTACGACGACCTGCTGTTGTTCTGGAAGGCGCTCGCGACCAGCGACACCACGCGATCGCAGCTCGCCGAGATGTTCGACCACGTGCTCGTCGACGAGTATCAGGACACCAACGCCCTGCAGGCCGACATCCTCGAGGGGCTGAGACCCGAAGACACGCCTCGCAACCTCACGGTCGTCGGCGACGATGCCCAGTCGATCTACGGGTTCCGCGCGGCCACCGTGCGCAACATCCTCGAGTTCCCCACACGCTTCCCGGGGGCGGCGATCGTGCGGCTCGAGCAGAACTACCGGTCGACGCCGCCGATCCTCGAGACGTCGAACGCCGTCATCGCGCTCAGCCCACAGCGTCACGAGAAGACCCTGTGGTCGGCTCGCCGCGGCGATCTCACACCCACGCTGCGCACCTGTCTCGACGAGGCCGAGCAGTGCGCCGCGGTGTGCGGGACGGTCCTCGCTCACCGAGAGGAAGGCGTGCCCCTCAAGGAGCAGGCCGTGCTGTTCCGCGCCGCGCATCACAGCGATCACCTCGAGGTCGAGCTGGCGCGCCGGAACATCCCGTTCGTGAAGTACGGCGGCCTCAAGTTCATGGAAGCCGCGCACGTGAAGGACACGCTGGCGCTCATGCGCGTGCTCGAGAACCCGCACGACGAGGTGGCATGGTTCCGGGTGCTGCAGCTGCCCGAGAGCATGGGGCCGGCGACGTCGCGCCGGCTGATGGACGCGATCGGCGTGCGGGGGGCCGACGGTGCCTCGCCGCTCACACGCTTCCTCGATGAGCCGCACGAGGTGCCGAAGGCGGCGCTCGAGGGTGTGCAGGACCTCCGCTCAGCGCTCCGCGGCTGCAGCGATGAGACCACGCTCGCGCCGGCCGCGCAGATCGAGCGGCTGCGCGTGTTCCTCGCCCCCGTGTTCGCCAGGCGCTACGACGCATCCGCGGCGCGTCTGCGCGACCTCGACCAACTGACCGCGCTCGCGGTCGGTTACGGAACGCGGGGCCGATTCCTCTCCGAGTTGACGCTCGACCCGCCGTCGTCCACAGGCGACCTGGCCGGGCCGCCGCATCTCGACGAGGACTGGCTCGTGCTCTCCACGATCCACTCCGCCAAGGGGCTCGAATGGGACGTCGTGCACGTGATCCACGCCGCCGACGGCATGATCCCGAGCGACATGGCCACCGGCGACGACGACCAGATCGAGGAAGAGCGCCGACTGCTGTACGTGGCCCTCACGCGTTCGCGCGACGCACTGCACGTGTACCGCCCGATGCGCTACTACCGCAGGCCCAAGGGCGACCCGCACTCGTACTCGCAGCTCTCCCGATTCCTCGAGCCCCCAGACGTGCGTTCGACGTTCGAGGAAACCGGTCCCGCCGTCGACCCGGCCGACCCGCCGGTGGTCGATCTCACGGGAACCGTCGACGTCGACTCCTACCTCGCCGGCCTCTGGTCCGAGTGAGCCGCGCCACGTCGTTACGCTTGTGAGCACGATGACGTACGACGCGGTGCTGCTCGATCTCTACGACACGCTCGTATGGAGCGACTGGTACGGGTGGCAGCGACGACTCGCCGGCGTGCTGGGCATCTCCCGTGAAGCGATGGGACGCGCCTTCGCCGAAACGCGTCCTGCTCGCAGCGTCGGCGCCAACCCCGACCTCGAGGGCGACCTCGCGGCGGTGCTGATCGCCGCCGGCATCGATCCGTCGCCGTCGTTGATGGTCGAGGTCCTCGAGCTCGAGCGTGAGATGGCGACGTCGGTGCGCCTGTACGACGACTCGCTCGAGGTCGTGCGAGCGCTCCGCGAACGGGAGGTGCCCACGGCGCTGGTGAGCAACTGCTCCCACAACACCCGCCCCATCGTCGACCGGCTCGGGCTCGACAAGGAGTTCGACGCCATCGTCCTGTCGTTCGAGGTCGGCGCGATGAAGCCCGACGCGGCGATCTACCGGGCTGCCCTCGAGCGGGTTGGAGATCCCGATCCCGCGCGAGCGGTCTTCGTGGACGACCAGGTGCAGTACTGCGACGGAGCTGCGGCGATCAGCCTGCAGACGTACCTCATCCTCCGTCCTGAGGAAGCACTCGAAGGCCGGCCGGCCGACCTGAACGGTCACCGCCCGATCGAGACGCTCCGACCGCTGCTCGAGGTCTAGCCCTGCAGGCCGAGCACGACCAGCAGGATCGACAGGTATTGGCATGCCGCGGCGGCGATCGTCGCGGCATGCCAGACCTCGTGGTAGCCGAACGTGCGCGGCCACGGGTTCGGCTTGTTCGTGGCGAGCACGAGCGCTCCGAAGGAGTAGAGCAGTCCACCGGCGACCACGAGCGCCGTCTCGGTGGGGTCGAGTCCGCGCAGGAGCGCGGGCAGACTCAGCAGTACCAGCCAGCCGAGCCCGATGTACATGAACCCCGAGAGCACGTGGAGATCGACGCGATAGAACTTGGTCGCGACCCCGATCCCCGCGCCCGCCCACGCCGCGATCAGCACGACCGTCGCGAGCGTGCCGTCCAGTACGAGCAGGCAGTAGGGCGTGTACGTGCCCGCGATGAGCACGAAGATCATCGAGTGATCGAGGCGACGCATGCGCACCGTCGCCGCTTCCGACCAGTCCCCCAGATGGTAGGCGGCGCTCACACCGAACAATCCCGTGAGCGTGAGGGCGTAGATCAGCGTCGCGATCCGGGACCGCGCATCGGGAGCGAGCAGCACGAGGAGCACCCCTGCCGGGATCGAGGCCACGAAGGCGCCCTGGTGCAACCGGCCCCGCATGCGGGGCTTCGGCCGCTCGTGGATCGGGATCGCCCGCAACGCACCCTTGTCCGCGAGCACGTCGAGGTCGGCATCGGGGGTCGGCATCACGTTCCAGGCTACCGGCCAGGTCGCAGAGGACGCTCTTGACGTCGGGAGAAGATTGTATCAATGTATCGATACAACGACGAGGGGAGCGCCATGTCGTGGGGATGGGAGATCGCCGCACTGCCGGTCGTCGTGTATGCGTTCATCGTCGCCGCCGGGTTCCGGCGCCTGCCCGACACGGAGATCGATCGCTGGATCGACGCCTACGGAGCACCCGTCGACGAGGACACGCGATCGCTCGCTGAGCGCTACCTGACGCGGACGCGACGGATCCGCTTCTCGTTCGCCATCCTCGGGCTCGGAGCCTGGATGATCATGACGGAGAGCACCTCGATCGGATTCGGCACGTGGATATCCGGCCTCGTCGGCTACCTCGTCGGATCGGTCGTCGCCGAGTTGACCCACTCACGACCGATAGCGGCGGATGGGTCGGTATCGGCGGTCCTTTCCCGCCGCTCCTTCGCCTGGTACATGCCTCGCTACGTGCCAGCCGTCATAGTCGCGCTGCCGGTGGCGTGCGCTGCGTCCGCAGCCTGGCTCGTCCAGATCGCTCCCCGGGCTACCGACAACTTCGCGAAGCCTGATGCGGTGCCTGTCGGGGCCGGATCACTGTTCTCGATCGTGCTCACGATCGTGGTGGGTTCGTCGATGTGGGCGATCGTCCGGCGTCCCCAGCCCGCATCGTCGATCGACGCGGTGGCTGCAGACGATGCGTTCCGTTCCTCGTCCATGCATGCGATGGCGGGCGCGCTCGTCACGCTCGACCTCCTCCTGCTCTCGTACACGCTGTCGAAACTCCAGAACGCGCTGAGCGCCATCGGATCGGGCTTCGCCGACCTCATGACCTATCTGTCGATGTTGGCGTTCGCGATGACGCTCGCAGCATGGCTGATCATCGGCCACCCGAGCAGCTGGCGAACGCCTCGTTCACTCGATCCCACGCCGACCGACCCCAGAGCATGATCGTCCGTCTCGACCCGCACGGTGCGATTCCGCCGTACGAGCAGGTCCGCGCGCAGATCGCCGAGATGATCGCGACCGGCGTCGTTCCCGAGGGGAATCGACTGCCGACGATCCGGCAACTCGCTCGCGATCTCGGTGTCGCCGAGGGCACGATCGCACGCGCGTATCGCGAGCTCGAGCGCGATGGGTGGATCGAGACGCGGCGACGGCACGGTTCCTTCGCCCGACGGCCGCCGTCGGCCTCGACGGCCGATGCCGACTCGGCGCTTCGCGAGGCCGCCACCGCCTTCGCCGTGCGCGTCGCGCAGGCGGGAGCGGACCCGGCGGAGGCCGTGCGCGTCATCCGTGAGACGCTTCGCTCGTTACCGAGCTGAGTCGTACGGTTGCACGACGCGAGAAGGTCGAAGGAGTGCTCGATGGCAGAAGCGATGGAACGCGAGGGTTCCGGCAGAGGGAGGTACCCGAAGAAGGCCTACGAGCGCGAGCTGTTCCGGCTGCAGGAGGAGCTCGTGAAGATGGAACAGTGGATCGCCGACACCGGCGGACGCGTGGTCGCGATCTTCGAGGGCCGCGACGCGGCCGGCAAGGGCGGCGCGATCAACCGCATCACCGAGCACACGAACCCGCGCATCACGCGACACGTCGCGCTGCCCAAGCCGTCGGATCGCGAACGCTCGCAGTGGTACTTCCAGCGCTACGTCGAGGAGCTGCCCGCTGCGGGCGAGATCGTGCTGTTCGACCGCAGTTGGTACAACCGAGCCGGCGTCGAGCGCGTGCTCGAGTTCTGCACGGCCGCCGAGTACTACCGCTTCCTGCGGCAGACACCGATCTTCGAGCGGCTGCTCGTGGAGGACGGCATCATCCTGATCAAGTACTGGTTCTCGGTGAGCGACGAAGAACAGGAGCGCCGGTTCGCCAAGCGCATCGACGATCCGCTGCGCCGGTGGAAGCTCAGCGAGACCGACCTGTACTCGCGCTCGAAGTGGGTCGACTATTCACGCGCAAAGGACGAGATGTTCGTGCACACCGACATCCCGGAGGCGCCCTGGTACGTGGTCGACGCCGACAACAAGAAGAAGGCGCGGCTGAACTGCATCTCGCACCTGCTCTCGAAGGTGCCTTACGAGCCGAGGACCGTGCCCGAGATCACGATGCCGCCACGCCAACGCGACGAGGGCTACGTGCGTCCGCCGCGGGAGCTGTACACCTACGTGCCCGATCATGCCGAGGACGTGCTGCGAGCAGCCTCACGTGATCACTAGTCCAGCCTGGACTAGGCGGTCGATCGGTGCGTCAGGCTCACACCAGATCGTCGAAGGCTTCCGCGACCGGTTTGCGGATGCCCGTGACGAAGGGGATCTCGACCTTCGTGTAGAGGCGCGCCTTGGTGTTGCGAAGCTCGCGGATCACGTCGACGAGATGGTCGGCCCGCTCGGCCTCGAACGCCAGGATCCACTCCCAGTCGCCGAGCCCGAATCCGCTCGTGGTGTTCGCCAGCACCTGCGGGAACTCCCGGCCCACGACGCCGTGTTCGCGCAGCAGCTGTGCCCGCTCGTCGCGCGGCAGCAGGTACCACTCGGGCGTGCGCACGAACGGATAGACGCACAGGAAGGCCTCGGGCGGCACGCCCTTCACGAACGCCGGCTGATGGTCGGGCGTGAACTCCGCGGGCTTCACGACGCCCATGAAGGCCCATGCGAGTTCCATCAGGCGTCCCGCCCGTGTGCGCCGGTATTCCACGAGGAACCGTTGCACGTCCTGCGGTGAGTGGCCCACCAGCCACAGCATGAGGTCGGCGTCTGCGCGGAACCCCACGGTCGAGTAGGTGCCGCGAACCTCCACGCGATCCTGCCACGACTTGTAGAGGTTCTCGACCTCCTGCACGGCGTCTCGGAGGTCGTCGGCTGAGCCGAGCTCCTCGCGGAACTCGCGCGTCGTGTGGAACACCGGATACGACACGTAGATCGTGTCGGCCTGGTCGGTCATGGAACCGTCTCCTCGCGATCGGTCGATACGTCGGCGACGAGCTGTTCAGCGACATCGCTCGCGGCGTGCACGCAGTCGGGCACACCCACGCCATCGTAGGCCTGGCCCACCACGACGACACCGGGGGGCAAGCAGTCGCGGATGCGCGCAACGCGGTCGAGATGCCCCACGTCGTATTGCGGCATCGACGCGGGCCACCGCACGATCGTCGAGTGCTCGGGCATGTCGGGAAGCCGCACGACCGCTGCGAGGTGCCTCGCGCACGCTTGGACGATGTCGGAGTCGTCGGCGTCGAGCACGTCTTCCTCACCGACCGCGCCCACGTAGCAGCGCACCACCGCGCGCGTTCCGTAGGACTCGTCGGGCCACTTGCTGCTGAGCCACGTGGCTGCGGTCATGGGCGCCTTGCCACGCGGCACGACGAAGCCGGTTCCCGTGGGCAGGCTCGGCTGCGTGCCGTCCGGGTAGACCATCAACACGACGCCCGTCGACGCGTAGGTGATGCCGGCGAGGTCGGCTGCAACGCTCGGAAGCGCAGCGCCGAGGAGCCTCGCCGCCTCGTGCGCCGGCGTGGCGAGCACGACGGCATCGGTCTCGACCGTCGCGCCCCCGTCGAGCATGACACGTCCTCGATCGACCGCCGTGACGGCCACCCCGGTTCGCACTCGCTCGCCGAGATGTTCGGCGAGCGCATCGGTGAGACGATCGACCCCGCCCTTGGGCCGCACGAACATCGGGCCGAGCTGCGATCGCCGGGCGAGCTTCGATGTCGCCTGCGAGCCACGGAACAGGCTCCCCTGCGCCCGTTCCCACGCCACCAGATCCGGAAACGTGGCCCGTACGCTCAGCCGATCGACGTCGCCTGCGTAGAGCCCGGCGAGCAGCGGGCCCACCGCGAGGTCGGTGGCCTCGTCGCCGAACCGGCGTCGCAACAGCGAGCCGAGCGACTCGTCGTCATCGCCCTTGCGCGCCCGGCGCACCAGATCCTGGGCGGCCCGTCGCTTCCCGGCACCCGACAGACCCGGCCAGTGGAAGAGGTCGCCGACGTCACCCGGGATGCCGAACGGAGCGTGCTTGAGCAAGGGCACGAGCCCCCCCTCCGTCCACAGGTAGGCCCCGGTCGCCCCCGGGGGGTCGAGCGAAACGTCGAGCTCCTTGCACAGCTCGACCGCCCACGGCTTGCGGGCCAGGAACGAGTCGGCCCCTGCCGGCAGCACGAGGTCGCCGACGGCGACGCTGCGCAGCTTGCCGCCCGGGATCGGCCCGGCTTCTAACACCGTCACCTCGATCGACGGGTCGGCGTGCACCACCCTGTAGGCCACGGTGAGCCCGGTCACCCCACCACCGACGATCGCCACGCGGCGCACGTCGCCGAAACTCACCCCGCCGGCACCTCGGCCATGTGATCGCGCACGACCTGGGCGAGCACGTCGAGGTACTCGGGATCGGCGTTCGGCATGCGCGTGCGGGCGAACACCAGGCCGGCCTGCTCGGCGATCTGTCGCGCTTCGATGTCGAGGTCGTAGAGCACCTCGAGATGGTCCGCGACGAACCCGGCGCTGCACACCAGTACGGCCGGGTGACCGTTCAACGCGAGCTGGTGGATCACATCCTCCACGGGCGGGCCCCACCACGGGTCGGCGGTGCGTCCGGCGCTCTGCCAGCCGATCAGGTAGTGCTCGAGTCCGAGCCGCTCGGCCACGAGATCGGCGGTCCGCTGCAGGCCGTCGCGGTAACGGCACGAATCGTCGCAGTCGCAGTACTTGCAGCGCTGCGAACCGTCGTCGAGCGTGCGCACCGGCAGCGAATGCGCGCTGAAGATCACCGCCGCGTCGGCGCGAACCGCCCCGGGCATCGCCTCGAGCGCCTCGCGCACCCGATCGGTGAGGAACCCGATGAAGGCGGGATGGTCGTGGTAGCTGCGGACGAACGTGAACGCCGGCGTCTCGCCGTGATCGTCGACGGCTTGGCGCACGCGCTCGATGTAGGTCTCGACCGACATGCCCGACCAGTGCGGCGCCATCACGATGCCGACCCCACGCTCGATACCGTCGGCGCGCATCGCCTCGACGCCGTCGGGGATGAACGGCGGCGAGTGCTTCATGCCGAGATAGGCGCGATACGCCGCGCCGTCACCGCCCGCGTTCAGGCGCTCGACCAGTCCCTCGGCCTGCGCAGCCGTCGTGTCGAGCAGCGGGAAGACGTTGCCGATCGCCTCGTACCGGTCACGCAGCTCCTGCAGGTGCTCGGGACTCGGCGGGCGACCACCGCGGATGTCGGTGTAGTAGCGCTCGACGTCGTCGGGGCCGGCTGCGGTGCCGTAGGCCATCACCAGCACCCCGATCGATCGAGCGTCGGTCACGCCGGCCTCCGTTCGGTTTCCGCATGCACGAAGTCGACCAGGCGCGCGAGCACATCGGGCGGCGTGTCCGGAAGCACCCCGTGACCCAGGTTGAAGATGTGACCGTCCCGTCCACCGGCCCGGCGCAGGATCTCGAGCGTCTTGCGCTCGACCATCTCCCAGGGGGCACCGAGCACGGCGGGGTCCAGGTTCCCCTGGACCGCGCGGTCGTGCCCGACCCGGTCCCATGCTTCGTCGATCGGCACGCGCCAATCGATGCCGAGCACCTGGCCGCCCGTGATCGCCATCTGGCCCAGCAGCTCGCCGGTGCCGACGCCGAAGTGGATCACCGGCACCCCCAGATCGACGAGCCCAGAGAACAACGACGACATATGGGGCTGCACGCGGCGGCGGTAGTCGTCGCGGTCGAGCGCCCCGACCCACGAGTCGAACACCTGCAGGGCCTGGGCTCCCGCCTCGACCTGCGCCCGCAGATGCGGCACGACGATCGCCACGAGCGCTCGCATCAAGGCGTCCCATGCCATGTGGTCGCCGTGCATCAGGCCTTTCGTGCGCTCGTGGGTGCGGCTCGGTCCGCCCTCGATCAGGTAGCTCGCGAGCGTGAACGGCGCACCGGCGAAGCCGATCAGCGGCACCGACAACTCCTCGCGCAGTAGCCGGATCGCCTCGAGCGTCTCGGGCACGTCCTGCTCGGGCTCGAGCGGGCGCAGCCGCTCGATGTCGCGCTCGGCGCGAACCGGCGTGTCGACCACCGGGCCACGCCCCGGCTCGATGTGGACGTCGACACCGACCCCCGCGAGCGGCACCATGATGTCGCTGAACACGATCGCGGCATCGAGATCCATGCGCCGTAGCGGCTGCATCGTGATCTCGACGACCTGTGAGGGGTCCTTACAGGTCTCGAGGATGTCGCGGTCGCCGCGCAGCTTCCGGTACTCGGGAAGGTAGCGACCCGCCTGGCGCATGAACCACACCGGGGTGCGATCCACCTGTTGCAGGCGGCAGGCGCGAAGGAACCGATCGCGGGTGGAGGCCGAACTCACACGCCCAGTCTACGGAGCGACGCGAACCCGACCCTGTGCGTTTCGCTCGCTAGGGTGGAGACAGGAGGCGATGCGATATGGCTGGACGGCTCGACGGGACGCGCGTGGTCGTCCTGGTCGCGGACGGCTTCGAGGATCTCGAGTTCCATGTCCCGCTGATGCGCCTACGGGAAGAGGGCGCCGAGGTGACGGTGGCCGGTCTCACGACCGACGAGGTCAGCGGCAAGCACGGCCTGCGCACCTCGGCCGACGTGACGATCGCCTCGATCGATGGATCGTCGTTCGATGCAGTCGTCGTTCCCGGCGGATGGGCACCCGACAAGCTCCGCCGCGACGACTCGGTGAAGGATCTGGTGCGAACGATGCACGAACGGGGTGCGATCGTGGGCATGATCTGCCACGCAGGCTGGGTGGGCATCTCCGCCCGCATCGTCAAGGGCGTGCGCGCGACCGGCTCGGTCGCGATCAAAGACGACCTCGAGAACGCGGGCGCTACGTGGGTCGACGAACCGGCTTTCCGCGACGGGAACATCGTGTGGGGACGCGTCGTCGAGGACATCCCGGACTTCTGCCGCGAACTGGTCGCCGCGATCGCGGACGCCTGACCAGCTCCCCAGCGGGAGGAGTGGGATTCGAACCCACGGGACCCGTTGCCGGGACCAACGGTTTTCAAGACCGTCGCGGACGAAGCGCAGGGAGTGCTCCCGGATCGAGCGTGGGCCGAACCGCGAGCCGGGCATGAAGGGAGACCCCTCGTCGGTGGGCACGCCCAGCACCGCGACGTCCGCGTCGAGCGTGCCCAGGTCGCTCACGATCGCCGACCGCAAGAACGACGGGATCCCGACGAAGGGCATGTCCAGGCGGCCGTCGTTCGTCTCGCTCATCCGCGGCTCCCTCCCAGCGTCCTCCCGGTGCGCGCGCCAGCCACGAGCGGACCGGGCTCCTCTGTGGTAGCTAAGACCACCGGGCGAGCGGGCACAAGGCGTGCGCTCGGACCGGAGGGGAAGGAGCGTCATGCGAGCGAACGCAGGCCACCGATCCGCCGGGATGGGGCCGTGACGACCAGGATCGACGTTCCCGCGCGCGAGGGCCGGGCGATCGCGCTGTCGACCGGCGACGCGGCGCGGGTGATCGACACGGAGGGCGGTCAGGTCGCCGACGTGTTCGCGTTCGTGGCGGAGGACCCTCGTGAGTACGCGAGGGCCGGGCACACGCGGGTGGGGGTGGCCCGGCTGTTCCCCTGGGTGGGCGAGTCCTTCGTCACGAACCGCCGCCGTCCGATCCTCGCGTTCGAGGAGGACACGTCGCCCGGCTTCCACGACCTGCTCTGCGCGGCCTGCGACCCGACCCGCTACGAGCTCCTCGGCGCCGGGCCCGGGCATGCGAGCTGCCAGGACAACCTCCTGCGCGCGACGGCGCGCCTGGGATTCGACGACGTGGAGGTGCCCCAACCGATCAACGTGTTCATGCGGACGCCGCCCCAGCCCGACGGCACGATCGCGTTCCTGCCGGCCCTGTCCCGCCCCGGGGACCACGTGACGTTCCGCGCCGCGCTCGACGTGATCCTCGTGGTCTCCGCGTGCCCGATGGACCTGAACCCCGTGAACAACGAGAACCCGACGGGGCTCGCGATCGAGCTGGACACGATCGCCTAGCCCTACCGAGCCGGAGAGCGGCCCCCGCCCACCGGAGCGCTACGAGGTCAGGTAGCGCAGGAGCATGCCCACGTTGTTCGGACCTTGGTACGAGCTCCCGCCGACCACGAGGCGGCTCGCCGCGTCCAGGTAGGCGTCGTTGCCGTACGCGCTCTCCCGGACGGCCGTGAGCACGACCCCGTTCCCGCCGAACGAGCGGTCCGAGGAGCCATCCGACCGGAGCCTCCCGACCGCGACCTGGATCGTTGCGGCCGTGTAGCCGGCGAAGACCAGGCGGGCGCTCGGGTCGACGCCGATCCAATCGACCTCGCCCGCCTCGCCATCGGCGCGGAACGCGCGCATCCCGTCGCCTGAGAAGGAGATGTCGAGCGCACCGCCCGGTCGCAGGCGGGCGATCGCGAGGCGCTGTACACCGGAGATCAGCTGCCAGCGGGCCGCCAGGATCCGACCGCGCTGATCGAGGCCCACCGCGTAGAACGTCCCCGCGTCACCGACGTCGCTCCCGGCCACGAGGTCACGACCCTCATCCCGTCACCGCTGAAGGTGTCGTCGAGATTCCCGTCGGGGAGGAGTCGCACCATGAAGGGGGCGGTGAGACCGGGTCCCGGCACGTCGCTCGACCCGGCGACGACGAGCCGCCCCGAACCATCGAGCGCGGCGGCCCGGCCGAGGTCGTTCTCGCCGCCGGTCGTCACCTGGACCGACCCGCCCGTCCCGAAGCGGGGGTCGAGCGACCCGTTCGGGCGGTTCACCGGGCTCTTCCCCGGCCCTTCTCCTGGGGAGAGGTCCCCAGACGACCGAGGCGCCTCTATCGGCCGTCGCTGGGCGGGTCGGCGGACCGAATGGACGAGAGCACGACGACCACCATACCCAGCCCCACGATGCACACAGCCAGCGCCAGCCCGCTCCACCAATGGGAGGCGACGTCGGCGAGCCCGCCACGCAACTCGGTGCTTGCCCAAGCGAGGAGTGCGACACCCAGCCCCGCCAGGAACGAACCCACCGAGAGCATGAGCAACGAGGGAAGCAAGGAAGAACGCCCAGGTCTCACCCACATCTCCATCTCTCGCATCTCGTTCCTCTGCCGAGGACCATCGCCCGAGGCCCTTCGCTTGTCAACCGGGATCATCGGAGAGCGACAAGATCACCACGAGCGCGAACGCGACAGGGCGACCACGCGGGGACTGGAGGCTCCTGTGCTGGATCACCCAGAGCGGGAGGAGTGGGATTCGAACCCACGAGCGAGTCGCCCCGCTAACGGTTTTCAAGACCGTCGCCTTCGTCCGCTCGGCCATCCTCCCGTCGGGAGCCTATCGCCTGCCCCGTGGCAGACCACGACCACGGCCGCCGCGCCGATCGCTTCCAGGGTCTTCGTGACGTTGAGCACATTCACGAGGTGCGCGCGGCACACCAATAACCCGGCATGGCGCAAGTAGGAGATCAGCAGCCGAGGTGTCGTGTCGGACGAGCTGCCCATCGAGCGCTGGGCAGGCGAGCTGCGGCGCGTGTGAGCCAGATCCGGGCGAGGGCGGGCGATCGCAGCCTTCACGATCAAGGAGGTTGTTCGCCGAGCGTGTGTTCGGCGTGGTCGCGGCGAACCATGCCGATCAGGCGGCCTTCCGCAGTCGTCACGAAGATCGACTTCACACCTGCCTTCTTCATCCGCTCCACCAAGGGCCGCAGCTCCTCCACGGGTCGCACCGTCGCGGGCCCCGGCTGCATGAAGGTCTCGACCTCCAACATCATCGGCGTCCGGAGGGTCTCTCCAACGAACCCGCCCGAGCACGATGCCCTCCTCGTTGGTCACCGCGCACATCGAGTCCGGTCCAGGCTCGAGCTTCGAGCGGATCGTCCCCGAAGTCGTTCCCAGACCACACACGAAGGTCGCAGGGATCAGGGCTTCGCCCGCGACCGCGTAGTGGGGCCCAACGCCTTCAGTCGGGAGGCCGGCGGCGAGCCACTCCAGCTTGCCGCCCACGAAGTCGTACACGGGGTCGAACCCGAGCGTCTCGAGCCGCCACGCGGCTCGTGGGCTCATGCCTCATACGTCGTCCCAGCAGTAGACGATCACCGGTCGCGATCGATCGAGGACGGCAGCGGTCTCGGCCGTGAGCTTCTTCAGGGAGAGTGATACAGCCCCGGGGAGATGCTCCTCCTCGTACTCCTTTTCGGGCAAGACCTCGACGAGCTGCGCGTCGCTCTCGCTGAGCAAGCTCCGCACGTCATCGAGCCCGATCTCCATGGGCATGGCGCCAGCATACGGGCAGGGGTCGCTTCGAAGCCCACGCTGGATTCTGACCCTCTGAGCCGATCTCACACGTCATTGGCGCCCAGCGAGACAGGGGAGCCCCTCGATCGATGTGGATGGAACCGCCGCGATGCATGCAGGCTCGCCGGCCACCGCCCGCGAAAGGCAACGGGAGAGCCCTGGGGCCAACCAATAGGATGCCCGGTCACGTGGCGACACGCGGGCTCCGCCGCTGTCGGCGGCTGATGGAGTCGGCCCGCTCGGAGCTATCGTCGGTGGGTGCATGCGCGGATCGTGGGCCTCTCGTTCGTCTCGGCGTGTTCGGTGCTCGCTGCCGCCCCCGCCCTCGCCGCCACCACCTCGCCCCAGCGTCCGATCCCGATCGCGGTAGACGACGACGCCCTTGTCCTGTGCGGATGGCCTGCGGCGCCCGCCGGTCGCTCGTGCGCCGTGTACGACGGGACCGGTGAGCCGGGGTTCGGTGAAAGCGAGATGACCCTCATCAACCTTGACCGGTGGGGCGTCGCCGGCGATGGGGCCTGCGTCGATGCGGGTGCAACGAGCCTGCAGGAATGGCTGGCATATGGAGCGCCGACCCTGCTGCGAACAGGCGTCCCGCCCGACGAGCTTCGACACGTATGTCGACATCGAGGGTCGACGCCGTTCCTGTTCGGCGACCTCGCGGCCCTCATCGGGTCGCGTCAGATCGTCGTCGTCAACGCCTGCGCGGACCAGGTGGACGAGCAAGGATTGCGAGCACCGTGCCCTCTCGAACCCGACAAGGTCGTGGGGATGTCGTTCGAGCTGCTCAGGGTCGATGCGGTGTTCCGTGGAGACGACCCGGCCGCCATCGGCACGCCGGCAACCGAGACCGAGCCGGGTGTCCCGGGCGCGTGCGGGCTGCGACCAGCCGACCCGAACGCGACGTGCACAGTCTTCAGCATCACCAACGGGCTCGTCCGGCTGACGATCCGGGTTCGCGGGCCCGGCCGCGGAGTGGTTCGCGCCGGGCATGGCACGCGATGCCGGGCCGCCGACGGCCGGTGCGTGTTCCGCGTGACATGGGCCGAGGCGCTACGCCTCCGAGCGGAGGCGTCCACCCGTTCGCGGTTCGCGGGATGGTCCGGCCGGTGCGGCAGCACACCCACGTGCACCCTGCCGATGCGTGGCCCGACGCTCGCCGTCGCGCGCTTCCAACGGACGTGAGTCCCGGACTCTGGGCGTGCGTTTGCCCTGGTCAGGGGGCTGAAGAAGTGCCTCGCGTCGCCTGATCATCCGGGCTCCAACTCGGATTCGGGAGGCCCTGCAAGCGGGTCGACGCCGCCACGTGAGTCTAGGCGGCCCCTGACGTTTCTCCCTCTGTGTACGCGCTATGTCGGCGGCCGAGTGGGATGGCGTCGAGCACCTGTCGCTCGGTAGCATCGATGTCGGTACGAACGCCGCCATCGATCCATGGGCTGTCGTCCCATCGAGGCCACAGATCGATCTCCCAGGCGGTCGAGACGTCCTCGAACACGAACCCGGCGACGTCTCTTGGGTAACGATCGGCGTAGACGCGAGCGATCAGCCCGGCGTAGGAGTGCGGCACGAGCACGTAGGGCGGATCTATGTCGGCTCCGTTGAGCAGGGCATGCAGCTCCTCGGCTTCCGAAGCAGCGGTGGGCGCGGCGCCACCAGGCGGCCTGGGATCGCTCGAGCCTTTGCCGGCTCGGTCGTAGGTGCACAGGCGGGTGCCCACCGTCTCGAACTGCGGCAAGAAATCGAACCACTCGCTCGTCCCCGCCGTATCGAGGCCCGCGTCGAGGATCACTGTGGGACTTCCCTCGCCGTGACATCGCCACGCAAGCTCGAACCCGCCCACGTCCACCCGTCCACCGTCGGGCAGGGGCGAGCCGGTCAGCGAAGGCTCGGGGGTGGCTCTCGTACACGCCCAGGAGCCCAGGCAGATCGCGAACACACTCGCGATCGCGGCGGACCATCCGCGTTTCCGCGTCGAGCTACCCTCCTTCCAGGATCAGCCGGTGAATGCTTGCATTCCCGCTCATGCAGCAGGCCGGTTCGCATAGAACGTGGCCACCGAAAACATCGCGCGTGCGCCAGCTTCACGTCGCCACACTTGGTTGTACGTCCACTGACGAGATCCCCTTCCTCGCGATGCTCACGGCGGGGACCATCGTATCTGCGACCTGGGGGAGTCTCGCTCGTCCACCCCCCGAGTGATGGCGAATGTATCCAGGAGGTGCCTGGCTAGGCGGACCAGCGGTCGAGGAACGCGAGCTCATCTCAGCTCCCGGGCGTCACACCCCTGAGGAGCCGGACGGGCCGACGCGTGGAAGACACTCCTCTGGTCGAACGGGCGCATCGCGCTCTCCGGCCCATGACCAACTGACCGAGAACTGGTACTGGCACTGCGCTCCGGTAGAGGAGGGGGACGGATCCGTCAAACGCCGATCGGCCCCGCTGGCGTGTCGGTGAACCGGAATCAGCGGCGGCCCGTTCGGCGGGTGACTGGGGTCGGGTCTCACGGACGCGATCTTGGAACGGCCAGAGGTGGGCGAGTTCTGCTTTCGGTCGAATACAGCAGCCTGTGGCGTGAGACCTCCATATCAGAACTGGAGGCCCGAATCACTGAACCTTGTCCGGGGGGGTTGGGTCTACCTCCTAGCCCCCAGAGCCGTTTCGTCGGCGGTGAAGTCGTCGGATCCTTCCGGCGGATGAGCAAGGTGCCAATCCACCGAGGCCTGCAACGCAACAACTGGTTCCGTCTCGGTCCATCCAAGCATGCGTCGAGCCTTCGAAGAATCGAAGAGCAGGTGTTGACCAAAGGAACCCGTGAGGCTCAGATCGGGCGGCAGCGCCTCGTCGGGGACGCGCACGAACTCACCCTGCCAGCCCGCCGCTCGTGCGATCTGCCGAGCCCATTGTGCCATGGTGCAGGTCCGCGACTCACACACGTTGAAGATCTCTCCTGCCGGATCGGTCTCGAGCGCGAGTCGGACGGCCCGTGCGATGTCGCGCACGTACCCGCGAGACCACAGCAGCGACCCGAGGCCTATCGGAATCGATGCCCGCTGGGCCCGGCACCGTCGAAGGATGAACTCCTCTCGGCGAGTGCGGTCGTGCTCGCCGTAGATCATCGGCAGGCGCAGGATCGTGGCACCGCGCCGAAGGTACTCCTCCTCAACATCGAGCTTCTCGTAGTCGTCGGCGGGGTTCCCCGTGTCGCGGTAGATGAATCGGTCTTCCCGAAGCGGTGCGGACTCATCGAGAGGCACAGCGTCCTCGCTCGCGTGGCCGTGAAGGGCGCCTGATGCCCGATACACGTCCATGCTGGACAGAGCGAGCAGCCGGATACCCTTCGGGACCGCTCGAAGGACCTGTTGGGCGTCCTGACTCGAGTACGGGGCGACATCGACGAGACTCGCCGGTGAGTACTTGAGGATCTGCGGCCACAGATCCTCGAACTCCGCGCGTGAGCCGTGGACATGGGCGCCCGAAGGCACAGGCTCAGGTTCTGTCACGCCTCGATGAACGACGCAAACATCATGTCCGTGCTCGGACAACTCTCGAACGATCCACCGACCCACGAACCCTGTTCCACCGAGGACAACGATGCGCATCAGCGCCAAGTATGGATCCAGCCGGCCAAAGCAGTCTTTCGATGTGCTGCTCTCTGCACACAGCACGTTGGCTCTGCCCGCTCGCGTCAATCTTCGAACAGGACGCTGATGT
>Ga0224505_10000676_pt1 | contig 23078 bp, 18 predicted proteins | sample SF_Jan12_sed_USG_FD_169102 | JGI IMG/M metagenome (GOLD analysis project Ga0224505, IMG submission 169102) | Sediment microbial communities from San Francisco Bay, California, United States - SF_Jan12_sed_USGS_4_1 | ecosystem: Environmental > Aquatic > Marine > Sediment | place: USA: California... | reverse complement strand
CCAAGCTTGGCCACACAGGCGTCCACGAACTTCTTGTAGATGTCCTGCTGCACCAGCACGCGGCTGCCGGCGGAGCAGACCTCGCCCTGGTTGATGAACACGCCGAACAGCGCGCCATCCACCGCCGCCTCGAAGTCGGCGTCGCTGAAGAAGATGTTGGGCGACTTGCCGCCCAGCTCGAGCGAGACGCGCTTGAGCTGATCGGCCGCATTCCGCATGATCAGCTTGCCCACCTCGGCGGAGCCGGTGAAGGCGATCTTCCGGATATCGGGATGCGCCACCATGGGGCCGCCGCATTCGGGCCCCATGCCGGTGACGATGTTGATCACACCCGGCGGCACGCCGCAGGCCTCGAAGTCCTTCGCCAGCGCGAGCAGGGAGAGCGGGGTCTGCTCCGCCGGCTTGATGACGACGGTGCAGCCCGCCGCGATGGCGGGGCCGAGCTTCCAGGCGGCCATCGCCAGAGGATAGTTCCAGGGGATGATCTGCCCGGCGACACCCATCGGCTCCTTGATGGCCATGACCATGGCGTTGGTCGGGACCGGGATCACCTCGCCGTTGATCTTGGTGGCGAGCCCGCCATAGTACTCGAAGCAGACGGCGGAGTCGTCCATGTCGAATTCCGACTCGACGATCGGCTTGCCTGAGTTGAGCGTCTCGATCTCCGCCAACTCGTCCCGCCGGGCCCGGATGCGCTCCGCGATCCGGAACAGGACCCGCCCGCGCTCCTGCGCGCTGGTGGTCTTCCAGCCGCCGTAGAAGGCGGCCTTCGCGGCCTCGGCGGCCCGGGCCACGTCGGCCGCTTCGCCGGCGGGGCAGGTGGCGATGACTTCCTCGGTGGCGGGGTTGTAGACGTTGAAGGTCTTTCCGGTGGCGGCCTTCACGAACTTCCCGTTGATGTACATCTGGTACGCTGTCACGATGGACCTCGGTCGAGTGGGCTGAACCGGTCGGAATTCTACAGTGTACGCGGAGGGAGGCAAGGCGCTCCGGAGTTGAACCTTCCCCGGGGCGCGAGGGCGGCTAGTCTCTGCTGGTCCCAAGCGGCCCTGTGGCCCGGAGGACCCCCTGCAGGCCAAGCGGAAGCATTCTGATGGGCAAATCGTGGCGATTCTTCACGAACACCACTGCGGGGTGACGGCGAAGGAGGTCATCCGGCGGCACGGGACTTCCCTCGACACGTTCTATCGCTGGAAGCGGCAGTACGCTGAGATGACCAAGACTGAGCTTCGGCGGGTAAAGACGCTGGAGGAGGAGAATCGACGGCTGAAACGCCTGGTGGCCGATCAGGCACTCAACCTTCAGGTATGCAAAGACGCACTGGGGAGAGAGTGGTGACGCCCGCCTGCTGCTACCTCGGGAATTACCGGGCGCGGGTCCAGTGTCGTGGGGGTGCAGCTCCGGGAGCTGGCGGTGAGCCAGTCCTGTCGGGGCAGTCCGCGCCTGGTGTGGCGGTTGCGGCGAGACGGCTGGGTGGTCAATCACAAGCAGATCGAGCGGTTGTTGCGGGAGGAGCACCGGCCGGGGGGCGCGCCCGCGGTCCAAGCGCGGGGCCCGCACCCGGGTATCGGCTCCCCTTCCGGGTGTGGGCGCTGGTGGATGACTGCACCAAGGGGTGCCCGCTGCAGGTAGTGGACCGCTCGCGGCCGCCCGGTGGGTGGTCGAGGCGCTCGACGCCCCGATCCGAGAGCTTCGACCGCAAGCTGAGGGACGAGTGCCTGAGCGTGCACAAAACTTCGACACCTTGGCGACCGAACGGGCCGAGATCGCCGCGTGGCGCCAGGAATACCACCCCTGGCGGCACCACGAAGGCTTGGCTCGGCGGACGCCGGCCGAGGTCGCGGGGCGGCTCACCCCTAGGAGTCAGTTCAGTGGCGGAATAGCGACGAAAACCCCCGAGTGCATAGTCGGGGGCTCCTGAGTGCCTGCGTCGCGGCTAGTACGTCGGCGGGCGAACCCCTACCAATCCATCGCGGCAAGGAAGGCGAACGAACCATTGAACGAATAGACCCCTTTCCATTCCCCGGCAGGCTGGAACTCAGGGTCGCTCACCACGTACAGCGTGTCTGCCCGGATCACAATCACTGAGAGTGACTGCGGATTGGCGCCGTGAAGCTCGCCCAGCGACTCCCGCACTTGCTCACAGACGGGCCGAGTCGCTGACGAGCGTGATCTGGCTGGAGTCCATGGGCTTCAATGTGAGATTCAGCTGGTCCCGTCGGAATGAAGCCAGGCTGGATGTGGCAGTCGTCGTGGCCGCGTACAATACCCATGACTTGAAGCACTGCGAAGCGAGACTGTCCCCGTTGCATGGTGACCGACCTTGGGCAGCCAGGCAAGAGCTCATTACGGGCGAGAGCACACCCGCAGCCAATACGAGGTGCAACGCAAACGAGCAGACTCGAACGGAGTTCATGAGTGCGACTCCTTCCGATCGCGTCAGTACAAGACCCCGCCTTGGTAGACAAAGTTTGAGTCGAAGGAAGTGGCCCTTAACCACTCGCCGCTCTTCTGCGTCGGGTCACTGACCAGATACCAAGCTCCAGCGCGGACCACGACCAGAGATAGCGACTGGGGCGCTGTACCTTGAACCTGGGCCAGCGCATTACGCGCCTGCTGACAGGTCTGCTCGTCGGTAACCAAGCTGACTTCCGCGGAATCCAGTCCAGTTGGAGGCAGTCGCAGGAGACTCCTCACAAAACCGATCTCATTGGCGTTCGTAGCCGAGCCGGTCGCCTTGCTGAACGCCCAAATTCGGAAGTGCTCAACCTCCGCCGAGTCTGCGTTGCACGCGGGATTGGTCTGCGAGCAGAGCTGGCCAGCGACAGCGAAGGCGAGAGTCAGAGTGAGGAATGCCGAGGTCGACTTCATGGGGCAGTCTCCTTCTGGTAGCAGCCCTCAGGCCGCTGCGTGAACTTGTCGATGCTGTCGTCTCGTGTCGCACCTGGCACGCCAGAGTTGAAGCAGTGAATGGCACCATCGGTTCCAATGGTGCACAACCGAGTCGGATGCCCCTCCTGGCTTGCGATTGTGTCTACAGCCGCCCAATCCTGCCGACTCGGCCCAGGTGCATACGACCCACCGGTAGGCTGGAGCATGGAGCCGCACACCGTGACTGGGGTACCCGGCTGGTTGGGGTGAGTGTGAATCGCGATCTCCAAAGACCACCCATTCATGCTGGGATAAGTCGCCTCGTTCCCACAATTGTCTGCATAGGTTGGCGCAATCGGCAGGTAGGTCCAAGCACCCGAGGTATTGTTGGAATACCATGCGCCGACCCGCTCGCGCCGGCTCCCCTCCGGGGCGCCAGGGTTCGACCGGTCAAGCTCGCTGTACAAGGTGTCCTTGAACCCCGGAATGAGGTCCAGCCAGGGATCGCCCGTTGGCGGGCAATTGGCCACGACGATGGCCGTGCTGCCGGTGAACGGTGTACCGTTCGCCAGGCCGGCGACGGTCATGGTGCCGGATGACGCAACAGTAGGCGTGCAGGTCAGGGGCAGCCCGCAAACCGAGGCGGGGTTCGGCGAGGTCGCCGGTGTCCAGCTCCAACTCAGGTTCGTGACCGTGAACGGGGCACCAGTCGGACCAGTACCAGGGATGACCCTGAAGGTCACGCCGCCTGGCGTTGAAAGGAAGTGTCGGTCCGCGGTGAGGGTCGCGGTGCCCTCGATCCGCGTCACCGTGACGGTGAACGAGCCGCTGTAGGTATTCCCCGTCCGGCTGCCGGACCACTTCGCGAATGTGCTGCCCTTCACATTGGCATAGACCGTGTAGGGACCGCCCGGCACGTAACCTCCCGCCGGGCACCCCGCACTCGGCACCGGCACGATCTTGTCGTACCCAGCGTTGGTCCAGAGATTGACGCCCTCGATGCAGCCCCCAGAGAACGCGGACCCGCGCGGATCGGTCTGGTACGTGGACTGGGTCGAGGTCGTGGCAGTCATGAGGCCGCTGAACTGGACCCGGGCCAAGAGCGCGGAGCTGCCGAAGTTGCAGATGCCGACGTTGGCCGAGGTCGCCACCACGGTGGCAGATCCGCCCGAGCAGGCGGCCACCAGGTGCGGTATCCCTCCCGTGAACCCCGCTGGTCCTACCGGCCCGTCATCGGTGATGGTGCAGCTAGCGAGTGCCAGACTACCGGTAAGCAGCAGGACGGCGACAGAGCGCCGGCTCCCGTTCTCCCCCCCCCTTCATGTCAATGCCTCTCCGGTGAAAGAACCACGCCTCGAAGCTGGGGCTGGAGAGCATAGCCCAGCGGCCCATTGTCGCGCAAGGCATTCGACACTCGCCCAAGTCAAGCAGCTGGCCCTGTGACCGAAGTCACAGGCATCGGCAAGACGCCCCGCGGAAGTGCCCGGCCAGAACCTCTTTCATGGTATCAAGAAACAAGCGCCTGAAATCGGGGGACGATCCTCAACCGTCCCGCAGAATCTCTCGCGCCGCGTTGTACCCGCAAGCCCCCATCACCCCGCCACCGGGATGGGTCGCCGCGCCGCACAGGTAGAGGCCCCGGATGGGAGTGCGGTAGTCGGCATAGCCCGGCACCGGGCGCATGAACGACAGGCTCGAGAGCGACATGGTGCCCTGCATGATGTTGCCGCCGGTCAGGCCGTAGACCCGCTCGATGTCTGCCGGGGCGAGCACCTGGTAATTGAGCACCGATTTCCGGAAGTTCGGCGCGTATTCGGTCATGATGTCAATGCACCGCTCGGCGTAGCGCGTCTTGTTCTCCTCCAGCGTCCCCGCGTCCGGCGCCAGCGTGTAGGGGAAGTACTGGGTGAACATCGACATGACATACTGCCCCTTCGGCGCCACGGTGTCGTCGAGCGAGGAGGGAATGGTTGCCTCGACGATCGGGCGCTCGGAGATGTAGCCGTACTTGGCGCAGTCGAACGCCTTCTCGATGTACTCGCGGGTGGGACAGAGGTGGATGGTGCCGCGATGCTGCGGGCCCGGCGTCCTGCCCGGGAGGCAGGAGAAGTCGGGCACCTCGGAGAGCGCCAGGTTGATCTTGGCGCTGCCGCTGGCGTAGTCGAGGTGGCGCACCTGATCGGCGAACTCGGTCGGCAGCTCGCGCGGGTCCATCAGCTTCAGGAAGGTGACCTGCGCGTCCACCCCCGAGATCACCTTCCTGGCGCGGAACTCGGTGCCATCCGCGAGTGCGACGCCGGTCGCCGTTCCATTGCTGGTGATGATCCGCGCCACCGCCGCCCCGGTGCGAATCTCGGCGCCCTTCTCGCGCGCCGCCGAGGCGATCGCCTCGGAGAGCGCGCCCATCCCTCCCTTCACGTAGCCCCAAACCCCGCGCACACCGTCGCACTCGCCCATGACGTGGTGGAACAGGACGTAGGCGGTTCCCGGCATGGACGGGGTGGCCCACGCTCCGATGATGGCGTCGGTCGCGATGGTAGCCTTCACTTCCTCGGACTCGAACCAGCGGTCGAGGATGGGGTTGGCGGCGCCGGTGAGGATTTCGATCGCCTTCTGGCCATCGCTGCCGAGCTTCCGGAAGGCGAGTCCGAGCTTGAGCAGAGCGAGGAGATTCGCCGGCTTCATGGACCAGGGACTGGGCGGCGTCTGGACCAGGGTGGGCTCGAGGAAGTCGGCCACACGCTCCAGCATCGCCTCGTACTTTGGCAGCGCTTCGGCGTCCTTCTTCGAGAACTTCGAGATCTCGCGGTGGGTCATCTCCTTGTCAGGACCCATCAGGAGATAGCGCCCGTCGAGGAACGGGGTAAAACTCGAGGGACTCCGCGGCAGCATCTGGAAGCCGTGGCGCTTGAGCTCGAGGTCGCGGATGATCTCCGGCCGGAACAGGCTGTTGACGTAGCTCGCGGTGGAGACCTTGAAGCCGGGCCAGAGTTCCTCGGTGACGGCGCAGCCGCCCAGGACCTCCCGGCGCTCCAGTACCAGTACCCGGCGGCCGGCGCGGGCCAGGTAGGCGGCGGTGACCAGGCCGTTGTGGCCGGCACCGATGAGGATGGCGTCGTAGGCACTCATGGGGAGCCATGTGGAAAACGGGAGCGGGGACGGGCTGACGGCGGATAAGCTACCGCCACCGCCTCCATCCGCAAACGGGCCGGCCAGCCCGGGCGATCCCTCCGGGCGCTCGGCTTTCCGGAATGGCCGCCGGCGTCGCCCGTGGAAGTACGCACGCGCCCTCCGGGATTCGCCCGGGCTTGGCCGACTCGACAACTGAGGCGCACCCGGGTAATGTCGGCGGTCACCCGACTCGCCCCGCACGCCGGAGTTTGCCATGCCGCCCGTGATCTCTCTCAAGACCCCCATTCCCGGCCCCGCGAGCCAGGCTCTCCTCGCCCGCCGCCAGCGCGCGGTCCCGAAGACCGTCTCCCAGGTCACGCCGATGGCTGTGGCGCACGCCGAGAATGCGGTGCTGACCGACGTCGACGGCAATCGTCTGATCGACTTCGGCAGCGGCATCGGCGTGCTGAACGCCGGTCACCGGAATGCGAAGGTCGTGGAGGCCGTCAAGCACCAGCTGGATCAGTTCACCCACCTCTGCTTCCAGATCTCGATGTACGAGCCGTTCATCGAGCTGGCGGAGCGGCTCAACGCCATCACCCCCGGCAGCCACGAGAAGCGGACCTTCTTCGCCAACAGCGGTGCCGAGGCGAACGACAACGCCGTGAAAGTGGCTCGGCGCGCCACCGGCCGGCAGGCCATCGTCTGCTTCGAGCACGCCTTCCATGGCCGGACCTACATGGGGATGAGCCTCACCTCCAAGACCATGCCCTACAAGGCGGGGTTCGGGCCATTCGTTCCCGAGGTGTACCGGCTGCCGTTTCCGTACTGCTACCGCTGCGGGCAGTCGGCCAGCCGGCCGGCCGGCCAGTGCTGCATGGCCGACCGCGCCGCCCTCGAGCGCCTGTTCGCCTCCCACGTTGACCCGAAGGATGTCGCGGCGATCATCATCGAGCTGGAGATCGGCGAAGGCGGCTTCATTCCGGCGCCGAAGGAGTTCGTCTCGACGCTGGCGGCATTCGCGAAGGACCACGGCATCCTGATCATCGCCGACGAGATCCAGAGCGGGTTCGGGCGCACCGGGAAGCTGTTCGCCAGCGAGCATTACGAACTGGTGCCCGACATCATCGTCACCGCCAAGTCGCTGGCCGGCGGGCTGCCCCTCGCCGCAATCACCGGCCGAGCCGAGGTGCTCGAAGCCGGGCAGGTCGGGGGGCTCGGCGGCACCTACGGCGGCAACCCACTCTCCTGCGCCGCCGCATTGGCGGTGCTCGACGTGATGGAGGAGGACCGGCTGGCCGACCGCGGCCGTCTGGTGGGCGAGACGATCCGGAAACGGTTCACCGAGTGGCAGGGCCGGTTTCCGGAGGTCGGCGACGTCCGCGGGCTCGGCGCCATGGTCGCCATGGAGTTGGTGAAGGACCGGGGTACGAAGGAGCCAGCCAAGGAACTGACCGGGAAGATCGCCGCCGAGGCGCTCAAGCGCGGGCTGCTGTTGCTGACCGCAGGAACCTACGGCAACGTGATCCGGGTGCTGGTGCCGCTCACCGTGGAGGACGTGGTGCTGAAGGAGGGTCTCGAGGTCATGGAGCAGGCGATCATCGCCGCCCGCGGATGATCGACCGGCGACGGCTCGCAGCGCTCCACGCCGCCGAGGAGCGCCGCTTCGCGGAGACCCATCCCACCTCCCGCGCGCTCTTCGAGCGGGCCCGGCAGCATCTCCTGGCCGGGGTCCCGATGCACTGGATGGCGAAATGGGCGGGCGGCTTTCCGCTCTTCGTGCGCGAGGGGAAAGGGGCCCATTTCACGGACGTGGACGGCCGCCGCTACCTCGATCTCTGTCTGGGCGACACCGGGGCGATGACGGGCCATGCTCCGGCGGCCACGGTGGAGGCGGTGTCCCGGCAGGCCGCCCGCGGCCTCACTTTCATGCTTCCCTCCGAGGACCACCTCTGGGTGGCGGAAGAACTCACCCGCCGCTTCCGGCTTCCGGTCTGGCAGTTCGCCCTCACCGCCACCGATGCGAACCGCTTCGCCATCCGCCTGGCCCGGTTCATCACCGGCCGACCGAAGATCCTGGTGTTCAACTGGTGTTATCACGGAACGGTGGACGAGACCTTCGCGACGCTCAAGGGGGGCGTGGTCGGGCCACGGCCGGGGAATCTCGGGCCGCCAGTGAACCCCGCGGCGACCACCCGGGTGGTGGAGTTCAACGACCTGGCGGCGCTCGAGTCGGCGCTGGCCCACGGCGACGTCGCCTGCGTCCTGGCCGAGCCGGCGATGACCAATGTCGGGATCATCCTGCCGGACGACGGGTACCACGCGAGGCTCCGGGAGCTGACCCGGCGGCATGGCTCGCTGCTGATTCTCGACGAGACCCACACCATCTGCGCCGGCCCCGGCGGCTATACCGGCGCCCACGGGCTCGCGCCCGACATGCTCACGCTGGGAAAGCCGATCGGCGGAGGAGTCCCCTGCTCGGTCTACGGGTTCTCGCGCGAAGTCGCCGACCGGCTCGCGGGGCGGATCGCGCTGGGCGACTGCGACACCGGCGGCATCGGCGGGACGCTGGCGGGCAACGCGCTGGCCCTCGCCGCGATGCGCGCGACGCTCGAGCATGTGCTGACCGCCGAGGCCTATGAGCGCACCATTCCGCTCGCGGAGCGGTTCCAGGCGGGCGTGGAAGGGGTAGTGCGGGAGTTCGGCCTGCCGTGGATCGTCAAGCGGCTCGGCTGCCGGGCGGAGTACTGGTTCCGGCCGGAGCCGCCGCGGAACGGCGGCGAGGCCGCGGCGGCAGTGGACTTCGAGCTCGACCAGTTCATGCACCTGTTCGCGCTGAACCGCGGCATCCTGCTGACGCCGTTCCACAACATGGCGCTGATCGCGCCTGACACCACGCCGGAGGATATCGACTTTCACACCGCGGTGTTCCGGGAGGCAGTGGCGGCGCTATTGGCGCCGTGATGCGCAGGTCTTGGTTGGCGGGGCCGGATCGAGCGCGGGAGCCCCGGTCTTGGGGCGGCGCGGCCCTCGAGAGCGCGGGCAGGGGTCCCCCAGCGGCGCGCTCGGGATTCCCAGGCAGGGATGAGTCATCCCTCAGCGAGAAAGCTGAAGGCAGGGTCAGTGACGGACGTCTTGCGCGCCGCCCGGACCCCATGCCCGCGCTCAACCTGGCCGCGCCGCGCGGGGACAGCGGTTGCTCATAAATCGGACCTGATCACCGTGTCGATTGAACCTACCTCCGTGGTGCTTTGGGAGGAACAACTCCCGCCTCGCCCGCTGACACCCGGCAACGAGCCGCCCCGGCGCATCGATGCCGCCATCATCGGCGGCGGGTACACCGGCCTCTGCGCCGCGCGTGCCCTGCGGCAGGCGGGGGCGAGCGTTGTCGTCCTCGAGCGGGAGCGGATCGGCTGGGGGGCCAGCAGCCGGAACGGCGGCTTCGTGCTCCCGGGCTACAAGGCCGACATCGAGACCATCATCCGGCGGCTCGGACTCCCCGTCGCCAGGCAGCTCCACGACGACTCCATCGCGGCCATCGCCTTCCTCGAGCGGCTGGTCACCGAGGCAGGAATCAGCTGCGACTTCCACCGGCCGGGCTACCTCACCCTCGCGGCCCGACCCGGGCACCTGAAGGGACTCGAGGAAACCCACCGACTGCTGGCGCGGGAGTTTGCCTGTCAAACCCGGCTGCTGAGCCGGGCCGACCTGAAGGCGGAGATTGCAACCGACCGTTACCACGGTGGCCTGCTCGAGCCGGCGGCGGCCGCGGTCCAGCCGGCGGCATACGTCCACGGCCTCGCCGGCCTGGTGGCACGAGAGGGCGTGGTGCTGGTGGAAGGGGCGGCGGTCTCGGCGATCCGCCGAGCCGGTTCGGCGTTCGAGATCGAGACCTCTCTCGGACCGGTCACTGCCGGCGACGTGCTGGTCGCCACCAACGGATACACCGGGCGCCTCGTCCCCTGGCTTGCTCGACGCGTCGTCCCGGTCGGCAGCTTCCTGATCGCCACTGCACCGCTGCCGGAGGAAACGCGCCGGCGCCTCATCCCCCGCCGGCGGCTCTTCGCCGACACCAAGAACCTGCTCTACTACTTCCGCCTCTCGTCCGACGGCCGCATGGTCTTCGGCGGCCGGGCCGCCTTCGTTCCCACCGCAGTGGATGAAAGCCGCGAATTGCTCCGGCTCGGCATGGCGGAGGTCTTTCCCGAGCTGGCCTCGGTACCGGTGGAGTATGCCTGGGGAGGGACGCTGGGACTTACCCGCGATCAGCTGCCGCACGTGGGCCGGCACGACGGCATCGCCTACGCCCTCGGCTATGGCGGCCACGGCGTGGCACTGGCAAGCTGGCTGGGCGATCAGGTGGGAAGGGCAATGGTGGGCCGCGGTCCGTGGCCGGCCATCTCGGAAGCCCCGTTTCCCTCCATCCCTTTGTACTTCGGACGGCCATGGTTTCTTCCGGCGGCAGGGGCATATTACGCTCTGAAGGACCGGCTGAGCTAGGAGTCTCCTGAAAGGAGCGTGGGATCGTGCGGTTGTCAGACAAGGATGTCCTCAAGCTGAGTCATCGCTATCTCGACCTGATCTCAGGACGGGAGATGTCGACCCCGGAGAAGGAAGCGTTCATCGGGGAAACGGTCGAGAGCTACGAGAAGCACATCAACCGCGGCTTCCTCACCTACCGGAAGTCGGTCACCCAGGCCGGACAGTTCGCCGCGCTGGAGTGGTCGGGGGAGGGCGCGGTCCTGCGGGACCTGCTCGGCCGCGAGTACATCGACGCGCTGGGCGGCTACGGCATCTTCTCCGCCGGCATCAACCATCCGAAGATCGTGAAGGCGGTCCAGGACCAGATGGCGCGGATGGCGCTCAACAGCCAGGAGCTGCTCGAGCCATGGCGGGCGGGCCTGGCCCGGCTGCTGGCGGCGGTGACACCGGGCGAGCTCGGCTGCTGCTTCTTCATCAACAACGGGACCGACGCGATCGAGGGCGCCATCAAGCTGGCCCGCCTCTACACCCGGCGGAACACCTTCATCTCGACCCTCGGCGGATTCCACGGCAAGTCAATGGGTTCGCTGTCGCTCATGGGGAAAGCCTCGTTCCGCGAGCCCTTCCTCGGCGGTCTGCAGGACGTCCGTTTCGTGCCCTACGGCGACGCCGACGCGCTCGATCAGCAGATGTGCATCCTGGAAGCGGTCGGGCAACCGCCCGCCGCCGTCGTCCTCGAGCCGGTCCAGGGGGAGGCCGGCGGCGTGGTGCCGCCGGAGGGCTACCTGCAGCGGGTACGCGAGATCTGCACCCGGCATGGCGCGCTTTTCATCGCCGACGAGATCCAGACCGGCATGGGCCGCACCGGCAAGCTCTGGGGAGTGGACCACAGCGGTGTCGTCCCGGACATCATGTGCATGGGCAAGTCCATCGGCGGCGGAGTCATGCCGCTGTCGGCCTTCGTGTCCACGCCCGCAATCTGGGAAGTGATGATCCCCAACCCGATCATCCACTCGACGACCTTCGGCGGGAACCCCATCGCCTGTGCGGCCGGCATCGCGGCGATCACGGTGACGCTTGAGGAAGACCTGCCCGGTCAGGCCGCCGCCAAGGGCGACTATCTCCTCCGCGAGCTGGCAGTGCTCGGCAAGAAGTACCCCCAGATCCTGGTGGATTCGCACGGCAAGGGACTGCTCATCGGCATGGAGTTCCCCACCGACGAGACCGGCTTCAAGTGTGCCGCGGGACTGTTCAAGCGCGGGGTGCTGGTGGCCGGGACCTACTCCAAGGCCCGCACCATCCGGATCGAGCCGGCGCTCGGCATCTCGATGGAACTGCTGGGCGAGATGCTCAACCGGCTGGAGGACACGTTCAGGGAGATGGCGGGAGGTAAGACGGTAGGACGGTAGGACAGTATGTGACAGAGGGCGGTGGAAGCTCCGGCTCCCACCGCCCTCGTCATGCCCTACCGTCTGACCGTCCTGCCGCCTACTCCTCTTCGCCGCCGCCGAACGCCTTCGACCAGCCGATGCTGGCGCCGAACCAGAACTTGACGTCCTCATCGGTATCGGTCGGCGACGCGATCTTGGTCCAGTCGTCCTGGCCCAGGATCAGATGCGCCGTCGGAGTGATCGAGAGCGGGCCGAGGCTGAAGGAGGCCTCGGCGGAGAAGTCGAAGTGGGTGACGCCGTCATCCTGGAAGTTGGCGGAGGGGTCGCTGTCCACCCCCTGGCCGGCGCTCAGGCCCATAAGTGCGCCGAAGGTCAGCTCGGTGGCACCGAGCGGGAGGCCGTGGGAGACGCCGAACTCCATGTAGGCGCCCTTGATATTGTCCACGTCGTACCAGATGCCGAAGGAGGGATTGAGCATGACGCCCAGATCGGCCTTGGCGTAGATTTCGGTAGTGTTGGCGTCGCTGGTGAGGAGGGCATTATCGGACGCCTCACCGGTGTAGATGTAGCCGGTCGCGCCGCCGGTCAGCGTCGCGATACCCACCGGAAACGCCACCTCACCCCACCAGTCGAACTCGGTCAGGCCGGCGCCGCCGAGGCCGTTTGAGCTGATGTCGTCCTGCGGGTCATCGTAGGCGCCCAGCTCCACGTTGCCCCAGCCGCCGACGGTGATGGACGCCGCGCCGGCGCCAAACGTCACCCAGGCATCGGGCTGCATCACCCAGTTGTTGGTCAGGCTGACACCGCGCCACTCGTAGCGGCTGTTGAAGGCGGCGTCGATGCCGATTTCCTGCGCGGCAGCCGGCACGGCGCCGAGGGCGGCCGCAATCCCACCCAGAACGATGATTCGCTTCATGCTCGGACTCCGATTGAATTGTTGGTAGGTCGTGCGCCTCGGACTGCCCGCGGAGGATCCGGGGCGAATGCTGGTGAGGGGAGTCCGAGCCTTTCAGCCGCTGGCGGTGAGGCAGGTCAAGTGCTGAAAGGACAACACTATATATGTAATCGGCCATGCCTCTGTCAAGCGAGCCGCTGACGCTGTAATGTACGGTCATGGCAGAGATCCCCGCGAACGCCCGGTCCCCGCTGGAAAAGGTGCTCGGCCGGCTCATCAAGCTGTTCCGTGAGTCGCCGGGGCGGGACGACCTGGTCCGTGACGTGATGCGGCGGGTCGAGGGGCGGACGATCCAGCATCCGGCGACCATCGAGGCGGGGATCGAGAACAGCTGGGGGCTGGATGGCGACGCCTTGAAGGAGCGCCTTCTCCTCCGCAAGGTGGACGCGATCCATGTCGCTCCTGGCGCCACGGCCGAAGAACTCAGGGCGCTGGCTCGTGCGCTGGCGGATGACGAAGGCACCGTCCCGTCCTCGGAACACATCCGGGTGGCGCTGGTGGAGTCGGTGATTCCGGGGTCGCTGTCCGCGCCGCCCCCCCAGCCCAGACCCGCCATTCCCGCGCCACCAGCCATCCCCGGCGCAGCCGGGGGAGCCAGACCCCAGACCGGGCCCCGGACCGACCCGGAGAATCCCTCGGTCCTGGCGGCCCGGATTCTGGCCGGTCTCCCGGTACCGATCGAGCGGGAGCAGTGGTTGCGAGTGCTGCACGACCTTCAGGCCGTCGTGCGCCTGGTGAATCGCCTGCCGGAGGAAGCCCGCCGGCCCCATGCCATCACGCTCAAGCGGGTCCTCACCCCGAGGGTCATCGGCGCTCTGATCGACCAGGCCTACCGGCTCACCGAGGAGCAGGCCCGAACCGCGGAAGTCCTCCGGGGTGGCGGGCTTCCGGTGGCGGAGCAGGTACTCGATATCCTCCGGAAGAGTGAGACCCTGGGGCCGCGCGCCTTCCTGCTCGACGCCGTGGCGGGGGTGCCGGAGCTCTTCCCGATGCTCTCGCAGATGGGGAAGAGCGATCTCGGTCCTGAGGCATGGCTGGCGGCGGAGCTGCTCGGCCGGCTCGGGTTGCCGGAGGCGGTCCCGATTCTGACTCCTCTCGTGCGCCATCGGGAGGAACGGGTTCGTCTGGCGGCCATCGAAGCGCTGGGGCGCTTCAGTGAAAAGGGCGTGGTCGAGGCCCTGAGGGCGGGCCTGACCCATGAGGCGCCCGCGACCCGCGCGCGGGCGGGGAGAACCCTGGCGGCCCGCGGGTCCCGCGCGATCACGATGCCGCTGGTCGCCGCGCTCGAGGCCGAGAAGGACCTCGCCGCGTGGGACGCGCTGCTCACCGCGATCGCGTCGCTCGACGCTCCCGAGGGACCCGCCGCGCTGGCGCGGATGGTAATGGAGCCGGGTGGGCGGCTGGGGCCCAAGGGGGGGCAGGTCAATCGGCAGCTGGCCGTCGTCCGGGCGCTGGCCGCGGCTCCCGGCGCGGCCGCCCGGCAGGCGCTCGAGTCCATAGCGAGCGGCGGGTACGGTGAGGCACAGGCGCTGGCGCGTTCGCTTCTGGCAGGCGGTTGAAGTTCAGGCCGGGGACGGCTAAGCTAGAATCCTCACGTCAACGACGGCGGACGACATGGAAATCCTCATGCGGGTCTTTGCAGCCATCGGCGCGGGAGGGGTGATCGCCGCCCTGGCCTTCGTGTCGCTCCTCATCGGCGTCCTGATCCACGGCATGATCATCCTGATGGCCGGGAAGCCGATCGATGCTTTCCTGCGCAAGCGGGGTGAAGAGGTCTACGAGCCCGGTTCGGCAGAATAGGAGCGCCGCCCGCGGGGGTAGCTGAGGGGAGTTTCGGGGCCGCATCGCAGGGGCCGCATGCATGCGGCCCCTACAATGCGGCCGTTACGTTTCCGGGGATTCCTCTTCCGGGATCGACGCCTTCTTCAGCGCGCTCTCGTAATTGGTGCGGATCGAGGCCAGGTCCTCCCGGAGCGCCCGGACCTTCACCTGGGCCCCGCCCCCACGGCGGGCCGTGGAGGCCATCTGGCTGGCGGCCCCCGCCAGGGCGCCAAGGCCGAGCTGTGAGGCGCCCGACTTCACCTCGTCGAGGGTCCGGATCATCCCGCGGACGAACGACTCATCGACCTTGCCGCCGCCCATCTGCTCGATGACGCTCTGCCACCGCGCGAACTTGGGCGGCAGGAGCTGGAGGAACGACACCTGGGTCTGCTGCTTGGCAGAGAGCTTGACGGCCATGGGCCCAAGATAAGGGTTTGCCGGGCCTCCGCTTGCCGGGTAGTTTGCGGCTTCCCTGAAACCCATGGACCGATCTCCCGTTCTTGGGGAGATCCCGCAGCCCGACCAGCTCCGCGGCCACGAGTGAAGTCCTCATGAAGCTGTCCGACATCTCGATCCGCCGCCCCGTCCTGGCCAGCATGCTCAGCCTGGCCCTGGTGCTGTTCGGCGCCATCGGGTTTCTCGACCTCCCGGTCCGGGAATATCCCGACATCGACCCCCCGATCATCTCGGTCAGCTCAGCCCTTCCCGGCGCGAGCGCGCAGGTCATGGAGACGGCGGTCACCGACATCCTCGAGGAGGAGCTCAGCACCGTCCCGGGAATCCGGACGCTCACCAGCAGCAGCGGCGAACAGTCCAGCAACATCACCCTCGAATTCACCCTCGACCGGCCGGTCGAGGAGGCGGCGCAGGACGTCCGGGACAAGGTCTCGCGGGTCCGCGGGCGGCTGCCCGAGGACCTGATCGACCCGGTCATCGCCAAGCAGGAGGCCGATGCCCAGCCGTTTATGTGGCTGGCGCTGTCGGGCGCCAACTACGACCTGATCCAGCTTTCGGACATCGCCGACCGGGTGGTCAAGCGGCGGCTGCAGAGCCTGCCCGGGGTGGGCCGTGCCTTCATCGGCGGCGAGCGGCGCATGTCCATGCGTATCTGGCTCTCGGCCCGGGAGCTCGAGGCGCGGGGCCTCACGGTGCAGGACGTGGAGGCGGCGGTGGCGAGCCGCAATGTCGAGGTGCCGGCCGGCCGGATCGAATCCGAGAAGCGCGAGTTCACGGTCCGTTCGCTGGGCGAGCTCAAGACTCCCGAGGAGTTTGCCGAGATGACGGTGGCCAGCCCCAATGGCCAGCTGGTCAAGCTTCGGGACCTGGCCCGGGTGGAGCTGGGCCCGGAGGAGGATCGGAGCGCGCTCCGCTACAAGGGTGACCCGGCGGTTGGCGTCGGTGTCGTGCGGCAGTCCAAGTCGAACCTCATCGAGATCGCCGATGGAGTGCGCGCCGAGATCCCGCGCATCCAGGCCGAGCTGCCGCCGGGCGTGCAACTGGAAATCGCCTTCGACGGCTCGACCTTCGTGCGGCGCTCCATCCGGGAGGCCGAGGAGTCGCTGGTGATCGCCGGCCTGCTGGTGATCGTCATCATCTTCGTGTTCCTGCGGAACCTCCCGGCCACGATCATCCCCGCCCTCGCGATCCCGACCTCGATCATCGGCACCTTCGCGGTGCTGTACTTCCTCGGCTTCTCGGTCAACAACCTGACCCTGCTGGCGCTGACCCTGGCCATCGGGATCGTGGTGGACGACGCCATCATCGTGCTGGAGAACGCCTACCGGCACCAGGAAGAGCTGGGGGAAAGCCCGGCGGTCGCGGCGACCAACGGCACCCGGGAGATCGCCTTCGCGGTGATCTCGACCACCATCGCGCTGGTGGCGGTGTTCACGCCGCTCGCCTTCCTCAAGGGCAACACCGGCCGGCTGTTCAACGAATTCGGCATCGCCGTGGCGGGGTCGGTGATCCTGTCGGGTTTCGTCGCCCTCACGCTCACCCCGATGCTCTGTGCCCGGCTGCTGAAGGTCGAGCGCCGCCACGGGGCGATCTACATGGCGTTCGAACGGGGCTTCAACGGCCTCGCGTCGGCCTACGCCCGGTCGCTCTCGTGGGCGCTGCGGCACCGCGGCGCGGTGGGCCTCAGCCTCCTGGTGGTCGCGGGCCTGGCGGTGTTCACATTCACCCGGCTCAAGCGGGAGTTCATCCCCAGCGAGGACAAGGGGTTCTTCTTCACGATCGTCATCGCGCCCGAAGGCTCGACCATCGCCTACACCGACGCCTACCAGCGGCGGCTCGAGGCGATCGTCGGGCGAACCGCCGACGTGGGCAACTACTTCAGTGTCGTGGGCGGCTTCATGGGGGCGCCGAGCCGCGGCATCCTGTTCACCCGGCTGACCGACTGGTCCGCGCGGGACCGGTCCGTTGCGGAGGTCATCCAGGAAGTACAGCCCCAGTTCTTCGGGGTGCCGGGGGTGCTGGCGTTCGCCACCAACCCGCCGGCCATCGGCTTCGGGTCGCCGGTGCAGTTCGTCATCCAGCACCCGAACTTCGACTCGCTGGTGCGGGGGACGGAGTCAGTGGTGGCGCGGGCCCGCCAGATTCCGGGCCTGATCAACGTGGACACCGACCTCCGGGTGAACAAGCCGGAGCTCACGGTCCGCTTCGACCGAAACCGCGCCGAGGATCTCGGCGTGCCGGTGCGCGACGTGGCGGCCACGCTCCAGACCATGCTGGGCGGGCGGCGGATCAGCACCTTCACGCGGGACAACAAGCTGTACGACGTCATCGCGCGGCTTTCCCCGGAGGATCGCGCCACGCCCTCGGACATGAGCGTGTTGTCGATCCGCGGCCGGGACCGGACCCTGGTCAAGCTCGACGCCCTCGCGTCGGTCGACGAGGGCGTCGGCCCGCGGTCGCTCAACCACTTCAACCGGGTGCGGTCCACGACCCTGACGGCGAGCGTGGCGCCGGGCTTCACGCTGGGCGAAGCGCTGGATTCGCTGAACGCCATCGCGCGGGACGAACTGCCGCGCGGCGCCACCACCGCGCTGGCCGGCGAGACGCGGGAACTCGAGGAATCGGGGAACTCGCTCTACTTCGCGTTCGGGCTGGCGCTGCTGGTGGTGTTCATGGTGCTGGCCAGCCAGTTCGAGTCGCTGATCCACCCCTTCACCGTGCTGCTGGCGGTGCCGCTGGCGGTGACCGGCGCGCTGGTCACGCTGCTGGTGTTCAACTCCACCATCAACCTGTACAGCCAGATCGGCATGGTGCTGCTGATCGGCCTGGTGACCAAGAACTCGATCCTGCTGGTGGAGTACGCCAACCAGCTGCGCGAGCAAGGGATGGAGCTGCTCGAGGCGGTGCGCGAAGCGGGCCGCATCCGGCTCCGGCCGATCCTGATGACGTCGGTGTCCACCATCATGGGCGCGATGCCGATCGCGCTCGGGCTCGGCGCCGGCTCGATCAGCCGCCGGCCGCTGGGGTATGCCATCGTCGGCGGCATCCTGGTGTCCACGGTGCTGACGCTCTACGTGGTGCCGGTGTTCTACGTCCTGCTCGATCGCCTGCGGGCGAGAGAGGTGCATGACATGGATGAGATGGTGCCTGCCGGCATGAGGCCGGCGGCGGAGGCGTGATGTTCACCACGATTCTGGCCGCGGTCACCATCGCAGCCTCGATACCGGCGGACACGAGACCCGGCCCCACGTCGTCGGCGGGACAGGATACGGTGCCGGTGTTCACCCTGGCGCAGGCGCTCGGCCGCGCGGTGCGGCTCAACCCCAACTATGTCGCCGCGCTCGGCTCGGTGGCCGAAGCGGACTGGGCGCGGAAGGCGGCCAGGGTGGCGTTCTTCATCCCCTCCGCCCAGGTGAGCCTCGACCAGACCTGGTATTCACAGCCGTTCTTCAACTTCGGCACGCTGCAGCAGTCGAAGAATGCGTCCACCCTGCGGCTGGGCGCGAACTACGAGATCCTGTCGGCCCGGAAATTCACCGACCTCGGCCGCACCCAGGCGGAGCTGGAGGCCACGACCGCGAACGAAGTGCAGCAGCGGTTCGCGGCCGCGCTGCTGACGGAGGCGGCTTACTACGGCGTACTTGCCGATCGTGAGCTGGTCCGGGTGGCGCGCGACCGGAGCGAGCGCGCGGCACAACAGCTGGTGGTGTCGCGGGCGCGGGTCTCATCGGGGGCCGCGGTGCAGACCGATTCGCTCACCGTGCGGATCGAGCTGATCCGGGCCCAGGTGGAGCAGCTCAGGATCGAGGCCCAGCTGAAGGTCGCGCAGCTCGAGTTTGGCCGCCGGGTTGGGCTGGCCGGTCCGGCCGAGCCGGCGGCGCTCGATTCCGGTGCCCCTTCGCCCATGCCGCTCACCCTGGAGGAGGCGGTGCGAAGGGCGCTGGAACAGGGGCCCGAGTACCGCACCGCGCGAGCGCGGGAACGCGCGGCCGAGGCGAAGCTCAAGGGCGATCGCGGCGCCTATCTGCCGGTGGTCTACCTCACCGCCGGCCACAACCGGTTCGACGAGACGGTCTTTCCCAACGCGGCCAGCTTCTCGAACGTCACGATCGGCATCTCGCTTCCCATCTGGGACAACGGGCGGCGGGAGCTGACGATTCTCCAGGCTCGGACCGACCGTGACGTGTCCCGGGCGTTCCGGTCGGACCTGGAACGGGCGGCACTCAGGGATGTCACGTTTGCCTACGAGGCGTACGAGACGGCGCGGGCGCAGTATGGGCTCGCCATGGAGGGGCTGGTGGCGTCGCGGGAGAGCTACCGGGTGCAGGACGCCAGGTATCGCTCCGGCGCCACCACCGTGCTCGACCTGATCGTCGCCCAGAACTCGCTCAGCGATGCCGAGGCCGGCCTGGTGCAGGCCCAGTACGTCGCCCGGCTCGCCTTCGCCCAGCTGGAAGCCATTCTTGGCGCGCGTCTCGCGCCGATCGCCGGAGAAGAATCGTGATGCGATACCGAATCATCGTGCTGGGTGCCGTCCTGCTCACCGGCTGCGGCAGGGGGGAGGCCAAGCCCGGGGGAGACCATGAAGGCGGAGGTGGTTTCGCGCTGCCGGTGGAAGTGGCGCTGGTGCGACGTGACACGGTCATCGACGCCATCCTGGCCAGCGGGGAGGTGGAAGCGCTCCAGTCGGCGGAGCTCCGGCCCGAGGTGGACGGCCGGATCGTCGAGATCCTGATGCGGGAGGGAACGGAGGTCGCGGCCGGCGACCCGCTGGTCCGGATCGACGACGAGGAACTGCGGGCCCAGGTGGCCCGCGCCGAGGCCGAGCGCGACCTGGCCGAGCAGGCCCTCACCCGGACGAGCCAGCTCATGGACCAGCAGGCGGCGTCGGCTTCCGACCTGGAGCAGGCCGAGGCGACCGCCCGGAGCTCGAGGGCCAGCCTGGACCTGCTCACCATCCGGCTGGCGCGGACCGTGGTGCGGGCGCCCTTCGCCGGCATGGTCGGCGAGCGCAAGGTGAGCATTGGGGATTACGTCACGTCGAGCACCAGCCTGGTGACCCTCGAAACCGTGAACCCGCAGCGGGTGGCGTTCTCGGTGCCCGAGCGTTACGCCGGAGAGCTCAAGCGCGGGCAGCGCGTCACCTTCCGGGTGGCGGCCCTCCCGGGCAAGGAGTTCGTCGGCACGGTGGATTTCGTGAGCCCGTCGGTGCAGCTGCCGGCGCGCACCCTGCTGGTCAAGGCGCTGGTGCCGAACGGCGCCCGGCAGCTGCAGGCGGGGATGTTCGTCGAGGCGCGGCTCGAGAGCGCGACGCGACCCTCCGCGGTGGTGGTCCCGGAGGAGGCGATCGTCGCGCTCGCGGGTGACTTCTTCGTCTGGGTGCTCGACAGCGGCAAGGTGGATCGGCGCAGCGTCGCCCTCGGCGTCCGCGTCCCGGGAGAAGTGGAGATCACGTCGGGGCTCGATGGCACCGAGCAGGTGGTGGTCGGCGGAGTCGAGATGCTGCAGCCCGGAGCGCCGGTGTCAGCCACGGTGGTGGAGCGGGGGAAGGTGGAGCGGAAGGAGTAGGGTAGGTAGGGGCGGAGCTCCAGCTCCGCCCCGAGTGTGGGAGGTCGGCCGTGGTAGGGGCGGAGCTCTGGCTCCGCCCCGAGTGTGGGAGGTCGGCCGTGGTAGGGGCGGAGCTCTGGCTCCGCCCCGAGTGTGGGAGGTCGGCCGTGGTAGGGGCGGAGCTATAGCTCCGCCCCTACCCTCACATAGAGCCAGGGATAGTCGCTCAGAGCGGGCCAGCGTTTCCGGGGGTTGTCGGCGACGTACCGCATCTTAGCGAGCAAGTCGGATCGGCTCCGAATGATGCGGTCATGGTATTCCCGCTGCCAGAATGGGCCGCGACGTCCACAGTGCCTCAATCGATGCGCCGCAGCTGCCTTCCAGCCCTGGATGAGGCGCTCCAGGGGCCATCCTTCATGCGGCGCCACCAATACGTGGACATGGTCGTCCATCACTGCCACGGCGATCAGGTCGAAATGGACCCGATCGTACCGTCGGATCACGTCAAAGACAGCCTCGCGTTCGACATGGCCCAACACTGGCTGATCGCGCTGCAAACACCACGTCACGAAGTACGTCGCTCCCTCGACCCGCCAATGTGGCAACCTTCGGCGATAGATGCGGAGGGGCATGCCGCACGATTGCCCCAGTATGCAGGAGCGCGGGGTCCTCGTGAACGCGGGATTGTGCGGAATACTGCGGATGGCAGCGTCGCCGGACTGGCGGATTGGCTAGGGGCGGAGCTGTAGCTCCTCCCACGATTGTCAGAACGGCACCGTCACGCCGACGCCGACACCTTTCCGCCCCTTGCGCGAGACCCCCACCTTGAGCGGCGTCTCCTGCCACTTCTCGTAGTGGATGAACGCGCCGACAATGGCGCCCAGCCCAGCGCCCGCCGCCGCACCAACTGCGAACCCGGTGCCCGGGCTGGGGCAGTATCCCTCGCATTCTTCCGCAGTGGTGAGCGCAATGCCCGCCGCCCCGAACAGCCCGGCCCCGATGAGTGCTCCCACACCGGCGCGGGATCTCCGTCCCTTGCTCACCTGGATGCGACGGAGGTCGCGTCTGGCGAAGCCCAGAGTGTCGCGGCTCCGCTCCGGCACCAAATGGACGGAGTCGCTGGTCGCGGCCGCGGCCTGGCCCACCAGCCAGTGTCCCGGCTCTTTCCGGAGCTCCACCCTGATGCGCTTGAGCTCTTCCTGGGCGTTGAGGGCGGGCACTACCACGGCAAGCGCCGTCAGGAGCGCGGCGAACCGCAGGAAGCGGGAGGGACCTGCGATGACCCGCACGGGAGCCTTTCCATCGCGGTGACCGTTCGAGTCTCGTCAGGCGGCGATGAAGCCGCTATGAAGTGGTCCTGAAAGGGGCTCAATCCCTCCAGAACTCGATCGTCAACACCAGGCTCCGGCGTCCCCGCAGTCCTGCGGACACATGCGGTCCGAGCTTCACCGCCTCCCATTTCTCGTGGTGGGAGAAGGAACCGATCACGGCGCCGAGCGCCGCCCCGCCGGCCGCTCCGATGGCGGTGACCGTTACCACGTCTCCCGTGTCGCAGGGGTCGTCCTCACTGGCGCCGGCACACCCGAGGCCGAGCGCCAGGCCGAGCCCCCCGAAGAGGATCGAGCCCTCCAGCGCCCTGATCCCCGGCATCGCTCCGCTGCCCCACGCTCACATCCATCCGGCGCAGCTCAGTCCGCGCGTACCGCAATGTGTCGCTGTGCTTGTCCCGAACCACCACGACCGAGTCGCCGGTGATGCCAGCCGCCCGTCCGGTGACCCACCGGTGCGGCCTTGCGGTGGTCTGGATCCGGATCGGGGTGCCGTCGGCTTGCGCGGTGAGACGGGTGACCAGGACTGGGTTGGCGACGAGGGCAGCCAGGATCAGGCCGATGATAGAGCAGGCTGGAGCCTGCACACCGCTCCTCTCATTCCGGGCGCTCATCCTGTCACCGTGGGCTCAGGGTTCCGGCGTCGGGGCTGGCCCGCCGCCGGCCGACCCCGCGTCCGGGGAAGTGACCGGGACCTCCTCCCAGAGTTCACGATGCGAGAGGGCGCCGAGGCCTGCCCCGAGTGCTCCAAATGTCAGGGTGAAGGCCGCCACCTCACCTCCGCCTTCGCAGCCGGCCCAGTCATCCTCGTCTGTGCTGGCCACACAGGCCACGCCGAGCGCGAGGCCGACGGCCGCGCCGCCGATCAGCCCACGCACCGCGTTGCTCTTGCGCCCCCGGCTCACCTCCATCTTGTGCAGCTTGCTCCGGGCATAGCGCAGCGTGTCGTGAGTCCTGGCCGGAATGATCCCGACCGAATCGTGTGTGATGCCGACGGCGGCTCCGGTGATCCAGGTTCCCTTCTGCTTGACGGTCTTGATGCGGATGGTGGTGCCATCCGCCTGGGCGGAGAGCCGGGTGGTGGGGATGAGAATGGACAGCAAGGCGGCGGCGCTG
>Ga0224505_10000675_pt1 | contig 23099 bp, 26 predicted proteins | sample SF_Jan12_sed_USG_FD_169102 | JGI IMG/M metagenome (GOLD analysis project Ga0224505, IMG submission 169102) | Sediment microbial communities from San Francisco Bay, California, United States - SF_Jan12_sed_USGS_4_1 | ecosystem: Environmental > Aquatic > Marine > Sediment | place: USA: California... | reverse complement strand
CGGCGTGACTTGTTTCGTCAGGTTGCTCAGACTGAAGAGGAACTAGGCTGGTTCCAACGCGATATCGAAAGCGAAGTGGAGGAGCGGGGGCAGGAGGAGACCATGGTGCAGCTGCTTGATCGCCTGGATGGGCGAGCAAAGGCCGAGATCGAGGCGATCGACCGGGCACTCTTCAAACTAGGAACAGAGCGGTACGGCTCATGTGAGCGATGCGGAAAGGCCATTCCCCAGTCCAGGCTCGAGGCAGTCCCTGCGGCAGTCTTCTGTCTGACATGCGAACAGGCGGAGGAGAGCCAGGCGACGCTGAGGAAATGACTGATGCGAGCCGTCCATTTTTATGGCCAAAGGAGGCAGAGGAGTGGGCACATCTCCCTCTATCCTTGGGCAGTCGTTGATTGATGTGAATCTCACATTCCTGGACCTGCAATCGTGTGGCCAGGGAGGGCAACGCCATTTTCAAAGGTGCGGTGAAGACGGTCAAGCCGGACAGCTACCTCCTCGTGGGTGCCTGTGTCCCGAGGGCCCTGGACAAGCTCTTCGAGAAACTCATTCGCGCAACTGGCCTCAATGACAAGCACTTCGTGCCCGTAGATATCCGGGGCACTGATAATAAAGGGGACTGTGGATCGTTTGCACAACGATGCTGAAGGGATCCTGAAATCCAAAGGGCCACAGCAACTACACCCCGAAAGTCCAGCATCGGAAATGGGCAGGCACAGCGGCATCAGATTTCATCGCACGCTCCAGTCTGGCAGAAGAGGATGATAATGAAGGTCGATGATGTGTCTGCCTGGTTTGTCCTGGCTCTTGGGCTTTACCCATGACGATACTGTGAGGTCCATGCGTACCCAGCACAACGAACACCCAGGGAGCTCCCGATGTGGTTGACGAAACAGCCGGAAACGAATCGATATGGAATTTAAGGACTACTACAAACTTCTCGAGGTTGACCGCACGGCGACCGCCGATGACATCAAAAGTGCCTACCGGAAGCTAGCGCGAAAATATCATCCGGACGTGAGTAAAGAGCCGCAAGCGGAAACGCGATTTAAGGAAATCGGTGAAGCCTACGAAGTGCTTCACGACCCGGAGAAGCGTGCCGCCTACGACCAACTGGGCAATCGCTGGCGGGCAGGACAGGAATTTACCCCTCCGCCGGAGTGGGCTGCAGGCTTCGAGTTCACTCCTGGCGGCGCGTCTGCAGCGGAAGGTGCCGGCTATAGCGATTTCTTCTCCACCTTGTTTGGCAACTTCGCCCGTCACACCGCTCCCCCTCGTGCTCATGGCGAGGACCATCATGCGAAAATTTTTATTGCTCTCGATGATGCGTTTCACGGCGGTACCCACACCGTTACCCTGCGCACCCCGCAGGTGAATGCACAAGGCCAGGTGGTGCTGCGGGAGCGGTCGCTGCATGTGCAAATCCCCAAAGGCATCCATGAAGGTCAGCATATCCGATTGGCAGGGCAGGGTGCGCCGGGAGTCAATGGAATGCCTGCAGGGGACCTCTATCTCGAAATCTGTTTTCACCCCCACTCCCTATATCAGGTACAAGGCCGTGACCTGTCTCTCTCATTGCCGCTTGCACCATGGGAAGCGGCCCTCGGAGCCACGGTCAAAGCGCCGACGCCGACCGGCGTGGTTGAAGTCAAGGTCCCCCCAGGCTCACAGAGTGGGCGAAAACTACGGCTCAAGGGACGAGGTATTCCCGGTGAACCGGCTGGCGATCTCTATCTTGTCCTGGCGGTGGTCCTCCCGGCAGCGGAGACGGAGGAGGCACAACAGATCTATCGCACCATGGCGCGGGAACTGGCATTCAATCCGCGCCACTCACTCGGAGTCTGAGGGAATGGATATGGAGAACGAGATTCTGATCGGGAGTGTGGTTGGTGATGAGGGTGTGCTAGCGCTTGAAGAGTTGGCCAGGGCCTGCGGGGCGGAGGTCGAGTGGATCGTCGAATTGGTAGCGGTAGGCGTACTGGCACCGGAAGGAAGAGAGACCACGGATTGGCGATTTCGCGCGGTGGATCTCACATGTGCTCGACGAGTCGCCCGGCTGCAGAGAGATTTTGGAGCGAGCCTGGAGGCGGCTGCAGTGATGATCGATCTGCTGAAACAGATCGATCAGTTACACGCTCGCCTGAAGCAGGCAGGTCTGAATGTGGATTAGGTACGGGCTGTCATGTGGGTGCCCTGATACTCTCTGGCGTGGTGCCGAGTCCCTACTGCCCTCTAACCACTGCTCCACAGTGTTGCATCGGGAAAGAGCGAGGGGCCAATTCTCAGGATATGGAGAACATGAGATATTCCCTCTATCCACCCTGCAGCCTTCAAACCGACATCGTCACGCACGGTCGTAGCGAGCAAGATTGCGTCAACACCAGGTATGCCTGGCGATGTCATCCTCAGAGACTGGATGACACACTTCAAGTGCAAACAGAAAACAACGTCCCACATTGTGAGGTGCTCTATGGCAGTGGTCACACACACCGTGTCCTCGATCCGCTGGTTCGAAGAAATCTGCATTGGGAGATTCTGCTCGTCGGAGGGAAGAACGCCTCGCTGGGGGAGATGTATCGCGAACTTGCGTCCCAGGGAGTGAAGGTGCCGAACGGCTTTGCCCTTTCCGCAGACGCCTATCGAGAGTTTCTTTGGGGGACGAAGCTGGATCAGACGATCGAAGAGATTCTTCTAGCCTGATTGGAATCTGTGGTCAGGCCCCCAGTGACTATCCGGACTTCGCGAAGTTTTTGGTCGAGCAGGGCATTGATAGCATCTCGCTCAATCCTGATACGGTCCTCAAGACGACCGTGACCGTCCTGGAAATGGAAAACGTGTTACAGCGGTGAAATTCATGACGAGCTGGCGCATTGCATTCGATAAAAGGCTGCTGGACTCATGAAACAAGTCATTTCAGATCTGCCCGATGATCGCTATGCGGGGCGACGTGTCTTCGTTCGGGTGGACTTCAACGTTCCCATCAGCAACGGGCAGATTCGGGAGGATCACCGCCTCCGATGCGCTATCCCGACGATCGAATACCTCTCTCAGCGGGGCGCGATAGTGATCCTAGCTTCTCACCTGGGAAAGCCCAAAGGGACTGTGGTGCCGACGCTGTCATTGAAGCCCGTCGCCGATCGACTCAGGGAGATGCTGAAGGTTCCCGCGGTGAAATTCGTCAACGCGGTCGTTGGTGAGCCGGTGAAGCACGCCATCGCTGCCATGAAACCTGGAGAGGTTCTGCTGCTTGAGAATCTGCGGTTTGAACGAGGAGAGGAAGCGAATGATCCTGTCCTCGCGAAGCAGCTTGCCTCACTGGCGGACCTCTATGTGAATGATGCCTTCGGCACCAGCCACCGTTCACACGCATCGACCTATGGGGCGGCTCAACTGTGTGCTGACCGGCTGGCTGGCTTGTTAGTGGGCAGGGAGATCGACGTCTTGGGCCATGTTCGAGATCATCCTACCCGTCCCTTCCGGGTGGTGGTTGGTGGTCTCAAGATTCAAGACAAGCTGGCGGCACTGAAGACGCTCCTTCCCAAGGCCGATACCGTCCTTCTCGGCGGAGGGATTGCCTATACGTTCCTGGCGGCGCAAGGCGTAGCGACCGGCGATTCGCCGGTCGAGCAGGACTTCATCCCCTGGGCTCAAGAAATGCTGACGAAGTATCGGGAACACATTCTTCTGCCGCAGGACCATGTGATCGCCACGAGTATGGAGCGACCTGATGGCATCCAGATCGTCCACAGGACGATTCCTGCAGGCTTCAAAGGATTGGATATCGGACGCAATACGTCACTGGCTTTCGCGCATGAGTTGATCAGGGGCACGGGCACTGTGTTCTGGAACGGCCCGTTGGGTGCCTATGAGATCGACGAGTTCGCAAATGGTACGATCGACATCGCTCGCGCCATGGCGCTGGCGCACTGGCGCGGTGCCTTCACCGTCGTAGGCGGCGGCGACACCGTCGCTGCGGTGCGCAAGGCAGAAGTGTTGGAGACGGAGATCAGCCATGTGTCAACCGGTGGAGGGGCTTCGTTGAAGTTCATCGGGGGTGAAGAGTTGCCCGGAATCACTGTGCTCAGCGAGGTGCCACAATAACTTATGGCGAACCCTCAAGGAGGGTGATCTCTATGAAGACAATCAACGTTGCCGTTTGAGCAGAGCCCCATCACCCGGTTGCTGTCGAACTACCAAGCTCGTGCGGGGCTTCAAGGAGGCGCTTCAGTTCCGTCAGAAACCTCGCACCCATTACCCCATCGATGGCTCGGTGATCGCACGACAGCGTCACCTGCATTCTACGGCCTGCTTTCACGGCGCCCGCCACGATGACCGGCACGTCCCGAACCGCACCGACGGCAAGTGAGGCGGCTTGGGGCGGGAGAAGCACGGCGAGAAAGTTATCCACCACGAACATGCCGAGATTGGAGATTGAGAAGGGGCACCGCTGTATTCGTGTGGTTGCAACCGCTTCTGTTTGGCCCGCTCGATGAGCGCCCGAGATTCAACTGAGATTGTTTCCAACGTTTTGACACCGCAATCGCGAATAACAGGCGTGATCAGGCCGTCCTCCAGCCCGACCGCCACGCCGATATCGACGTGCTCATACCGCCTGATCGCTTCGCCGACATAGGACATGTTCAGGTCAGGATGCTTGCGGAGGGCAAGCGCAACGGCTTTGATCAGCAGGTCGGTAATCGAAGGATGGGATTGCCGGTCTTTCTTGAGCTGACGGCGAAATTGCTCCGCCGCCTCCATATCGATCTCTCTCGTCAGATAGAAGTGCGGCACCGGTGCTTTGCTCTGCACCGTAGCCCTAGCGATGGCTTTCCGCATTTGGGTCAGGGGCTGATCGGTTCCAACCGGCATGGCTGACGCGGCAGGCCCTTGCGCGTTGACCACATCCTCTTCGACGATTCGACCGCCAGGACCGGTGCCGGTCACTGCAGAGAGATCGATCCCGCGTTTAGCAGCCAGGGCCTTAGCCCATGGGGAGGCGATGATACGACTCTCTTCTGTACGCATGGGTGACGCAACGGGCGAGGATGCCGGTGCGCTAACGGGCTTAGCGCTGGTCGCAGCCGCGGACATGACCCTGTCGGACAAGGCCTCCGTGATGTCTTCATCCGCCTCGCCGATAACGCCCAACAGCTTTCCGGACTCCACCGTTTCCCCATTCTGCACGAGGATTTTCCTTAGAATACCGGAGGCGAACGCCTCGAGATCCATGACCGCTTTGTCGGTTTCGATTTCAGCGAGCCCCTCTCCGGCCTGCACCGGATCTCCCTCACGCTTCTTCCATTCGAGGAGTACGCCCTCTTCCATCGTATCCGTGAGCTTGGGCATTACAACACGGCTTGCCATGGCTCTCCTCCCCTCACAGCAGTGACTTGACCGCCTCGATCACACGCGGTAGGTCCGGAATTGCCGCATCTTCCAACGGACGGCAATAGGGCATGGGGACATCTTCCCCCGTGACTCGCCGGATCGGACCATCCAAATGGTCGAACGCGGTCGAATACACGCTCTCGGCAATCTGCGCCTCCAGCCCACAGAAATACCAACCTTCTTCCAGGATCACCAGACGCCCGGTGTTTTTGACCGATGTCACGATCGTCTGGAGATCCAGCGGTTTGAGCGTGCGTGGATCGACTACTTCAGCCTCAACACCTTCGCGACTCAACGCGTCGGCGGCCTCCAGCGCGAGTAACAGCATTTTGGAATAGGCGACGATCGTGACATCCCGGCCTGTCCGTTTCACCTCTGCGACGCCGATGGGAAGAGTAAACTCACCTTCTTGCACCTTGCCCTTCGTGCCGTACAACAGCTGCGCTTCGATGAAGATGACCGGGTCGGGATCTCGGATCGCGCTCTTGAGCAGACCCTTCGCATCGTGCGGCGTGGCGGGCGCGATGACTTTCAGTCCCGGAACATGGCAGAACCAGGCCGCCAGACTTTGCGAATGCTGGGCCCCCAACTGGTGGGCGGCACTCCCTGGGCCACGGATAACGAGCGGCACGGATAGTTGTCCGCCGGACATGTAGCGAACTTTGGCTGCGTTATTGACGATCTGATCGAGAGCCACGATGCCGAAATTCATCGTCATGAGCTCCACGATCCGATGCAGACCCGCCATGGCTGCCCCGATGGCCAGACCGGTAAAGCCGGCTTCGGTGATGGGTGTATCAATCACGCGCTGTGGGCCGAATTCCTCGAGGAAGCCTTTGCTGACCTTAAAGGCGCCTTGATAGTAGGCGACGTCTTCGCCGATCAGAAAGATGCGTCGCTCCCGGCGCATCTCCTCGCGCATGGCCTGATTCAGCGCTTCACGATAGGACAACTCCATGACTCACTTACTCCTGCAAGACGTCGGCGTGCAGATCCGAACGGACCAGGAACGGACTCTCCTCCGCAAACTTCACGGCAGCTCTCACAACCTCAGCAATTTCACGTTCCAGTTGTTTGAAATCCGCTTCGCTCGCCAGTCTCTGTGCCATCATGGTGTTTTTCAATAAGAAAAGCGGGTCGCGTTTACGGTACTCCTCCACTTCCTCTTTGGTCCGGTAATGACCATGTGCCGGGTCCGCCATCGAGTGTCCCATGAACCGGTAGGTCGTCGCTTCGATGAACCACGGCCCATGCCCTGCACGGACTTGCGCCACCACCCGCTGCATCGCCGAGCGGACCGCGAGCACATCCATGCCGTCCACTGATTCAGCCGTGATGCCGTAGGATCTGGCGGTTTCGGCCACTTTCGCATACAGCGAGATGGCCCGTTCGGCTGGAGTACCCATGCCATAGCGATTGTTCTCGCAGATAAAGATGACAGGGAGTTTCCACAAGGCGGCCAGATTGAACGCCTCGTGTGCCTGTCCGCTTGGCAGCGCCCCTTCGCCGAAGAAACAGACCGTGACCAGGTCGAGCGATTGATACTTACTTGCGAATGTCAGACCCGTTGCGAGCGGAATGTGGCCTCCGACGATGGCATACCAGCCCATGAACCGGTGTGGCAGATCGACTAGATGCATCGATTCATCCGTGCCTTTGCAGAGGCCAGTAGCCTTGCCGAACAATTCGGCCATGACACGGTCAGGATCGGACCCGCGCGCGAGGCAATGTCCGTGGTCTCGGTAGGCGCTGATGACGTAATCGTCCGGTCGAAGGGAGGCGATGGCGCCGACCGCGATCGCTTCCTCACCGATGTACAAGTGAAGAAAACCTGCGATCTTCGCAAGGGCTTACATCTCCGCAGATTTCTCTTCGAAACGACGAATCAGCAACATCTGACGATAGAGCGAGAGGAGATCGGCTCGGTCCATGTTTTTTATCATGCAATTCGGCTCGATGACGACACAACCAGAATCGTGTGACAACAGAGAGAAACCCGCTCAGTGCGGAAGGGCCTGTAGCCGTTCCGTCAGACGGAGATTCTCGGCATAATCAACCGGGCAATCAATCACCACGGGCACGGTACTCTTCAGTGCTTCGGCGAGCATGGGCCGGAGTTCGGATTGGTCCATCACGCGATACCCGACAGCGCCGAAACTCTGGGCATAGCGCACAAGATCGAGATTGCCGAAATCCACCGATGAGGTCCGTCTGAAGCGCACCTGCTGCTTCCAACGGATCACACCGTACCCATCGTCCCGCCAGACCAGGATGACCAGCGGCAATCCCAGACGCACCGCCGTCTCCAGTTCCTGCGAGTTCATGAGAAAACCTCCGTCGCCGGTCACCGCCACCACGCGCCGTTTGGGATACAGTACCTTTGCAGCAATCGCACCCGGCACAGCGATCCCCATTGCGGCAAAGCCATTTGAGATAATGCAGGTATTAGCAACCTCGCACGGAAACATTCTGGCCATCCAGAGTTTATGCGCACCGACATCACAGACCAGCAGGCCGTCAGGCTCAAGCGCTTCGCGCAGGTCCTGCACAATATGCTGCGGCCGCATCGGCCAGGAAGCCGCACCGGCCAACTCGGCGTCGAATCCATCCATGACGGTCCTCCGGGCCTCCTCGGCCCATGGGGAATCGAACGGCGTCATCCTCTCCGCGAGAAGATCCAACGAAAGACGGAGATCCCCCAGCACCCCAACCTCAACGATGTAGTGGGCATCAACCTCTGCCGGTGACACATCAAGGTGCACGATGCGCTTGTCACAGCGCGGGTTCCAGAGACACGGGGCGTATTCCACGAAATCATATCCCAGCGCCATCACCACGTCCGCCTGCTCCATGACGACCGAGGCGTAATCTCGCGCTTGAAGCCCGATCGCGTACAGAGACAGCCGATCGCTGTCCGGCAGGACCCCTTTGGACATGAAGGTATGGAGCACAGGAATCTTCAGGCGCCGTGCAAACCGTCGAACCGCCTCGTGCGCATGACCGCGAATCACGCCGTTCCCGGCAAGGATGACAGGACGCTGTGCGGCGCCGATCGCTCGAAGCGCGCGGGAGACCTGGCTGGGCGCCGGCTCAGGCATGGCCGGCGCTTGTACAAAGAGAGGCTCCATCCCGCCGGCATCGCCGAGCTGTTCATCCGCCACATCTTCCGGAATCTCCACATGAGTCGCACCGGGCTTTTCCGCCTGCGCGATCTTGAACGCCTTCCGAATCGCTTCGGGAATGACCTCCGCTTTTGGAATCGATGCATTCCATTTGGTGGCAGGCTTGAACATCGAGATCACGTCGATGCACTGGTGCGATTCCTTGTGGCGGCGATTCAATGCCGCCTGTCCTGTGAGGGCAACCAGAGGAGCCCGATCCAGGTTGGCATCAGCCACGCCGGTCAGCAGATTGGTCGCGCCGGGGCCAAGCGTCGATAAGCAAACGCCCGCCTTCCCACTCAATCGTCCATAGACGTCGGCCATGAAGGCCGCTCCCTGCTCGTGCCGCACCTGGACAAAGCGAATGCGGGAATCGAGCAAGGCATCCATCAGTTCCAGCGTTTCCTCGCCGGGTAGGCCAGAGATAAACTGGACGCCTTCATTTTCTAAACATCGAACTAGCAGTTCTGCCGCCTTCATGAGTCCCTCGTTCCGCGTCAACGACCGCGAGTCTTCGCACCGGCCTGAATCACAGTCCTCGTATGCTATTGTTGTCCTACCTTGGGATGCTTGTATCAAGCAGGTGAGTGCATAGTTCGCTCCTCACTGTCGTGCTCACGGCGAGGGTCTCCAATCTGCTTCCGCGGCATTGATTCTGGCGAGTCAGAACAGGCGGCGCCAGACCTCGCCGCCAGGGTGTACTCGATCTCTCCTGAGCACTTATGAGCAGAGGACAGCCAGCTGCTCCAGCATGCTTATTTATAGGGGCTCTATGCATTACGACGGATCGCCAAGGCCTATAAGGAGTGAGGGGGTGTCATGTCAGTGGTCGTGCGGCAGATGCCCGATGTTCGTACGTTCAGCGTCAGGCCATGCAGCAAGATTTCCAAGGGAGAAAGTCCTGTTGAGGATTCTTGACCGGCTCGAAGGCACCGTCTGAGGGCGTTTCATCTCGGGGGGTACGCATGTTATGCCTCAAGGTGGCAAGAGGGCCTCAGTGTTGAACTGCGGAGCAATTCGCGGTGGAGCGAGCATGCATCTAAACGGGGGCCTAGTCTGTTCTCGTCAGCTCTAGATGGACCGGTTCGAATGTCTTTTCACGCTGTTTAGGAAGGATCAGTATATGTTGGTCTATCTATCGGTCCTTGCAATTGTCATTGGATTTCCACTCTCAGCCTTCGCTCAATTCGCGGATAAAGGCGAGTATGTCGAGGTGGCTAAAGGTACGAAGCTTTGTCCTAACGCTATCCTGGAAAAAGCGAAAGGGCTGCGTGAGCCAGAGAATGTCTATTGGCGAGTCACCAGTAAGGTGCGGGCAAATGGTACGCAGACCGTTGCCACCGTGGTTCTCGAAACACAGTATGACCGAAAAAGTGGTGAGACCACGATCAAGGAACGCCGATACGATGAGGACTATGCCACCTTCTTTAGGAGGTCCCCGGAGCACAAGGGGATGCTCCTGATGATCAGCCCGCAAGATGGTCAAGTGGAAGCCACGGTGGAGGTTTGCAGGAAGAAGAAATAGAGGCGGCATCAGGTGTATTGCTATGGGCAAACCGATGTCTGCTTGTGATGCCTCTCATCGATTGGAACGCTCCGTTCACGATATATGTAGCTTGGTTGGTCAGGAGCGGGGAAAAGGATGTGCAGCTAGTTGGATTAACCAAAAATGGTTAATTATAGAATGTTATAATGGTAAGTGGTATATAACTTGACTAGGTATAGTAAACTCGTGTAGAGTGACCAATGAGGGGCCAGGACTCTCCGCCGGAAGTGTCCCCTGGCTCTTGGACGCTATCAAAGGTAGGAACGTGATGTTCGTGTGTTTATTCAAACACTGACGTTCCAGTTTCGCTGACTGTCCCATCCGTTGCGCCTCCCATGTCCTTCCTGGCGCGATCGATTCCTCAGTCTCCGCCGCTTCAACGCCAGAGTGCCGACGAAGTCCGATGGTCTGGTGAGGGTGCCCTCATAGATCGATCTTGCGGACTTCCGTCTCTCATCTAGAAGTAATTGCCCGGTCATAGATCGGGAGTCTCTTCTGCCGAAGGGATGGTGGGGTGTTCAATCAAGGGGGTGCTCATCATGAGATTTTTTACAGTGACGATGACGGGATGTGTCTGTATCGGGATGACCGCGATTGCCCTGGCGAATCCGGCGATGCTGCCGAAGCATCCTGGGTATCCGTCAAGCGGAGAATATGCAAACGATACGGGTCAGCAGAACTTGACCTATAAGCAATCCATTCTGGAGGCCTCGAAATCTGGGGATGCGAATATCGCTCCAGCACTCATTGATCCCAATAATGCTCGGTGGCTGGAGTATCCCGATATCGGCCGATTGCCGATGGTTGATGGGACGACCAACAAGAGTGAGTTGCCGGCGAAGGAACCCAGCCGGATGCCGACAAGGAAGTAGTAAGGGAATACAGGCAGAGTGCTGTCCCTGGATTCCACTGGCGTTCCTACATTGTGAGTGAAGAGGAGTGGGCATGAGCGGAGTAGATGTGGGTGGAGTGGGGTAGAGGATAGAAATTGTTGATCTCATGTCGAGCGATGGTGGATGGATGGAGTCATCGCAATCGCATGGGGATTTGCGATTAGATTCCTACAGTGCAAGCTAAGTAGGAAGGAGGCAGCCATGACAAACAAAAGTTTTACGATATGGCGAACAATCTTGATTGCGGGGACGGTGATCGGCTTGGCTGGGATTGTCGGCGAAATGGTTTGGAGCGGTGACAATGGAAAACTCCAAGGGGCGGAAGTGATCGCCTTGGCGACTTCGACCAAGATCACGGTTGACGGAGCTGTGGAGACTGCGCTGGGAACCATGGCTGGTCAGGTCGTTGAGGCCAAATTAGAGAAACGAGGGGACAAGACCGTGTGGAATATCGACATCCTGACCACTGAAGAAGCGATCATGACGGTCTGTATCGACGCTGTTTCAGGCGTGATGATGCTGACGGAAGAGAAGGTGTCTGGGAAGAAACCAGCTGAAGTAAGAACGCTATAACGCGGCTTGTTACGGGAGGTCGGCTGGTGGCCAAGAGAAACAGACTCCTCGGCTAAGCGCCGCGTGAGAGTGACCGGGAGGGAGGCGAGTATGCAACGACGATATGAGTTGTTTGACATGGTTGTAGTTGTCGGGTTCTGCGCCACGATTGCAGCTGCTGGTGTATTGTTTATGGCCTCAAATGGGACGATATCGATTTCGCATACAGCGATTCTTGTCCATGAAGATGAACAGGGAGTCATGGGACTAGATGACGCGCGATGGCTACAGCCGATTCTTGGCCAGGCGATAGTCGATCAGTATCTTCTCGAACATCGATATGCGACGGGTCTATTACTGGCGACCATGCGGTTAGCCGCCGTGAGCGAAGAGTATATGCAGTTACAGAACACACCTTTTAGTTACCTTGATTCAATTCGAGCTTCCACAATACGGGCAGAACCGGATCATGCGACGAGAGTTCAGGAAGTCATGGGACGTGCCATTGTACAGTTCACTCAGCGTGGGGTTCAGCGCGGCATGCTGCCGTCAGGTGGGGATCTCCTAGATTTCAATACCCGGATGATCGATCAAACTGATGATTGGGGGCAGCAAATGGATGCCGAGTTTCTTCTCAATTGGCAAGCCAATCTTGGACGTGCCATTGTCGGGGCTACTCAAGATCGCACGAGCGGCTCGGCTTTGGTACAGGAGCGGTTGGGCTCGGCGATTATAGAGCTCGCCACCGTTCACTTTGCATACGATGCAACGCATCTTGCCATCGAGGACAATCTTAGCGCGGCGACTGCCGCAGCCGTTCGACTCCAATCGTAGGAGCGTGTTTACTGGTACGGAACGCACTGAAAGGACTCCTCACGGAGAGGACTATGAATAGTATGAGGCTGGTACAACAGGATGCGAGGCGTTGTTGTGGCCGGGCAAAGTGAGGGTTTCTGATCTTAATGCAGAATCGGACGGACCACGAGTTGGGCCATGTGGGAGATGTGCAGAGGCGCAAAAGGAGATGCTCTCAGTGACTCGGGCTCTACTCGCCCCACCGTGTAAGAAGGCTTGAGTTCCAGCATCTTGCTGGGGGTGAACGACATAATTTCGACAAAGGAGGATCACATGTCTCGGTTCCCACTTGTGTTGGCAATTGTTCTTGCGTTTCCTGTGTCAGGCTTCGCACAATTTGTAGATAGAGGTGAATATGTAGAGGTGTCAAAAGGTGTGAAACTCTGTTCTCCCTCTACAGTGGGCGCGAAGAGCGGGATTCTGGATTCAGAGAAGCGTTTCTGGCGTGTCACGAGTAAGCCACGGGTCAATGGCACGCAAACCGTGGAGGCATTTATTCTCGAAAGTGCCTATGATCGCAAAAGCGGTGAGACCACGATTGAAGCACGTCCATACGATGAAGGGTATGCGACTCGATTTAAGAGGGCGACAGAGCAGAAGGGGGTGCTGTTGATGGTGAGTCCAAGGGATGGTGAAGTTGAAGCGATGGTCGAGATTTGCAAGAAAGTAACGGATCGGAGCGAGGCCGTTTCGTCGTTGCCCTGAAAGGCTAACCTTTCTTGAAGCACCGGGGTAGTAGAAACACAAAGAGGATCGAGCGTCACTCACAGTATTTGTACGATTTTCAGGTCTTGAAGACGTGAACTCCCTTCCAGTTCGACGGCGTTCGCAAGCCTATCAGCCACACTGGAAGATCGGAACCGACGCATCCTGGATGGACAAGGGTATTGGGGAAATCAACTTCGAAGGTTCCCCGCGGGAATAACAGGTCATCGCAAACCCATTCCGTTTTGCTCAACTAAAGCCAACGCTCTCCGCATCGGCAAGCAAGATACGTAGAGTCAGCAAGTGCTGAGGATTCAGGGGTAGGCGGGAAGCATCCTCGTGGCTTCCTGCTGCTGCAGCGAGCGTTTATAGCGAGGTGTGTGAGACGACGCACTTGGTGCTTGGTCAGCCGTTTCCTCGACCAGGTTCTTCAGCTACTCCAAACAGTGTGCGTGCAAGTCAAACACATATTGATGGTGGCCTTCCACCTGTCTTGCAAGCCCAGGTGAAAGGTGAAAGAGTCCAATACCGTTTCAGCTTTCTCACCAGGAACGGCTCATGGAAGTAAACCCCACGGATCATAATCTTGATCACACCCGAGGGAGACGATTCCATTCCGAGGGACCAGACAGGGCAACGAGCAGCGAGGCTACTTTCCCCTTAGGTACACAATCACTCCGCCGATCCCGAGTGCTACAGTGACGAACGCAAATGTAATCGTATTGACATCCATGGTTGTTCCTTTCTTGCATCCTCTTGAACTCGCACGGTGCGGTGTATTGAGGCCCATCAATAGGGTGGTGCTTGGGGGCCCCAGTGTAATCCCGCGAGATCTGGGTCTTCGCCCGATTGGCTTGGGCGGGCTGGCTTGTTGGCCTTTCGCTGTACCCGGCGCGCTTCTTTGTCTCGTTGCTTCTGTTGACGTGATTTCTCACGGTCTCGTTTCGCGAAGGTGGTTTTGCTTGGTCCTCCGATGATGCCCTCCTTTCGAGCACGATTGACTGCTGCTCAGCTTTTCAGGATGCAGATGTCCTCTTGCTGGGAGTCCGAGATTGCTTGGTGTCTGGTCCAGGGCGTCCAGCCTGTCGGTGTGAGCGGGATACCGTATCAGCACTCAATCCCTGAGTGGCGGCTGACGTAATTTGGCGACGCAGGTCTTCAATCGACGGTGCTGATGACAATGCCGCCGGATCTTGAAGCCCAAGCCTTTCCCAAGGCACCTTGGTGCGTAGTACCACTCGTTTGCGTCGGTGGGTGGATCTCATTCCCCATGATGTCTTCATCGTTTTTCCCTCTCAAATGTTCACATGCGAATCGGTGACTCGCTGGCCAGAATGTTCAGATGCTGCTCGGAGACGAGCCATCGTGCACTCTTCGTCGACACAGACGGTTGGGACAGGAATGCCCCGGGTCATTAAACTGACTGGCGACTGATCAGTGGAACCGCGCAGGAACCGTACAGGGAGGAAGAGCGCGAGGATCAGAATCAACGTCGGTCACTCTATCATATCGGGATATGGATAGCGAATGAGGGGCGACTGGCTGCCGGATACCGAGCACAGGGGAACCGAACAGCGAATGGAAGATCAATGAGCTGAACCCGCAGGGTACGAGGAGTCGGGGCACGCAACTCAACATGGAGCCAATTGCAGTACCCAATGATGGGGCGACACCGAAGAAAGGGGCGCTTCAGGTGAGGCGCCCCCGTCGGTGAGTGATCTCGAGTGCGTCGTGTCAGTAGCGGCTACGCTTAGGGCCACCGCTAAAACGACCGCCGCCGCCAGTCCGAGGCTCCATCGGTTTGGCTTCATTGACGGTTAAGGAGCGACCATCCATTTGTGATCCGTTCAAGGCTGTAATGGCTGCCTGCGCCTCTTCCGTCGTCGACATTTCAACAAAGCCGAATCCGCGCGATTGGCCGGTGAACTTGTCTGAGACGATGCGGGCCGACTCTACGGTCCCGTGCGCGGCAAAGAGGGTGGTTAGTTGCGATTCGGTCGCCGCGTACGGCAATCCGCCGACGTATAACTTTGTACTCATAAGCCTATCTCCTTCCAAAATGTGATGGTGGCCGAGACTCGAGAAATAATGTGTGAGGGGAAGGAGAGGGCCGAAGACGCAATTGGAGGGGCGGCTTAGGTCAGGCTTCCAATCAGATTTCCCGGTAACAACAACATCGGTGATGGACCATTGTGAACTCGTTTCATGCGAGGTCCGGCACGATGAAACGGGCGCATCCTAGCAGGTGTGGGAGTAAATAGCTATGTGGTGCCCCAGGTGACCGGATTCCCGTTCCTGCGCCCAGATGCCGCATCATTGGTTGCCAGCCGATTGCGGCCCATGCCAGATCAGATAGGGTGGTTTTTTCATGGCCGCACCTGCGTTGGGGTAGAGACGCAGGGCATAACTGTACGCCTGTTCCTGGGCAGTCAGACAGGTAGACGCCGAGAGGCGGTAGTTCGCGATATTGCGGAAATCCGTGCGATTATCCGTCTCGATGACGGTATACACAGAGCAGGAAAAATCCCCTTCCTTTGAGCACTCTGTGCTGATCGCCAGGTAAGATCCATCCGAAAACGTCATGAGTGGCTCTAGGTTCAGACGGCTCATTACGACTCCTTTCGTCTCAGAGGATTGTAGGAACGAGTCAACTTACGGGGAGAAGCGTGAGCACGTTGGCATGAGCGAGCAACAGACTACGCGCACGCTCATGGTCAACTCGATACGGTGTGAACGTGCTGTGCTGTCCCTGGTGCTTCTAACCGAGGTGAGCAAGAGATCGCGACAGAGGTTGGATACTTAGTCAATAGAGTGGCGCCTGCGGACCCCATTGCAACCCGGCGAGATCAGGATCTTCGCCTTCTTGGGCTGGGCGGTCCGGCTTGTTGGCCTTGCGCTGCACCCGGCGGGCTTCTTTCTCGCGCTGCTTCTGTTGGCGTGACTTCTCACGGTCTCTCTTTGCGGCTGTGGTTTTTCCTGGTCCTCCGATGATGCCCTCCTTATCAAGCAGCCATGCGCTGCTGCTCAATTTACGACGAAGCGGGATTTCGCTTGCGCTCAGGCACGGATCGCTTAGCGCCAGGTCCTGGGCGTCCGTCCCGCTGTTGAGAGCGGGAGACTGTATCGGGACTCAACCCCTGACTGGCTGCTGACGCAATTTGCCGGCGAAGGTCTTCAATCGACGGTGCCGATGACAATCCAGCCGGATCTTGGAGCCCCAGCTTCTCCCAACGCACCTTGGTCCGAAGCACGACTCGCCTCCGTTTATTCGGGGACTTTGTTCCCCATGATGTCTTCATGGTATCTCCATTGCAAAAGTTCGTCTGCGAATCATGGGCTCGATGTCCGCCATCTCATTACCGGGGCTTAGCACGGGACGCAGGCGCTTTCTCAGTTGCCGCGACAAACCGATCTTCCGAAAGGACTGCTCGGAGCCGGTCGGTGAGGGAACGACGATACAATTCAGATTCTCGACCGATCAGAACTAACTGGTTGGCGTCGGTCAGAATATTCAGATGTTGTTCTGAAACGAGCAATCGCGTCCCACCTTCTACCTTGACGCGGTATTGCGTTTTTCCGTCGGGGTTACGCTCTGCCCCTGAGACGATCTCCGTGAGTCCATCGATAATCCCTTCATAGGGCTCGGATCGGTGGCGCACTCTTGTGCCATTTGGAATGCGGAGCCAATGCTCTGCGGGTGCTGGTCGGGCATTATTCGCTGTGGTCATAGTAGATGTCCTCTCCGAATGCGGGCACCCCGTGCGGCTCGTGGCGCTGACACCGAACATTGTGCCCTTAGGTCGCTACAGTTCTGTCCGTCGCAGGCCGTGGCATTCTCACACGCACCTCGATGGTTCACAAAAAAATCTTGCCCTGGAAATTCATCGCTGACGATCGCGCAGGCACGGGCGTCGGGAAGGATGGGCGCGAGGAGCAAAATTCGTATCCATCAGTGTAGCATACCAAGGCTAGAATTGCGAATGTTCAGCAGCATCGGGGTGGGAGGGGACTCAAAGGAGACCCCTTGTCAGATTCACTCCGTGGGCCATTGTGACTGGACCAGGACAAAGCACGGATCGTGGCGGATAGGAGGTGTGCCAGAGCTGCGGTGAGGCGGCGACTCTGGTACACAGGCACGCGGTGATATCCAGATGCCAGCGTAAGGAGAGGTTTGACAAGAGAGGCAAGCCAGATGATCCAACCGCTTGCAGGTCTATCCGAGCGGTCAGTTCTTCCTGAGGCACACCTGGGAATCACCTCCCATTCGCTGAGGTGGCATCGGATCGTCATCTACGCTCGCCGTTTGAATGTGGTGAAACATCGATCATGACGCGTGACGGACTGTCTTGCTTGGGTGCTGCGGGAAATTGGGAAAAGTTTGGCCGGATCAGCTGAGCTCGGTAGCATAGAATGTCATGAGGCTCTCTCGTGTCATTGTGTCAATCCTTCTAACCTTGCCGGTTCAAGCCCTGGCTGAGACAGAATTCGTCGCACGGGTATTGACTGTGTATGAAGGAGATCGGGTGATGATTCACTATCAAGGGAGAAACGAGATGGTCGCCCTTCGTGATGTGGATTGTCCCGAGTTGAAGCAACCATATGGCAAACAAGCGAAGCATGCAACGGCTGCCTATATCGCCAACCGTGAAGTGGTGGTGCGAGAGCTGAAACGGGACCGGCAGGGGCGGATGACGGCTGACATTCTGCTTCATGATGGACGAAACATCGCGCAAGAATTGGTCAAGGAGGGCCTTGCCTGGGTCCAGCCTGGTGAAGTTCACGATCCATCCCTCAAGGATCGTGAGGAGTTAGCTCGAGCCTCGAAGGCTGGCCTGTGGTCTGAATCTGATCCTGTCCCACCGTGGAAGTGGAAACCCACCAAACTAGTACCTCACAAGTAGAGGGCAGAAGCCGCTTCTCTGGTGATTAGTTCGTGGAGAAGTATTCACTCCCCATCTTCTGTGGATAACTATGTGGGTAAGTTCCGTTTGTCAGGCAAGATGCTACGAATAGCGCGAGAATTTATCAAAGTGCCCATTTTATAGGCATCTGCTCTCATGATGGTACACCGCAAGATGTGGTGGTATAAGTAGACATTCCTGATTTTCTTGCATATTCCTAGGAAAATCATGTGGTGTTATCCACTCAGGCAGGATGATACCCATGCTATTCCCAGCCAGCTGACTGGCTATCCACAGGTTGCAAAGTTTTCTGGGGATGACGTTCCCCACTACAGGAGCGTAGATTCATTTCTGTCAAGGGGTGCACGATAGAAAGACGGCTCTATTTGGATCGGGAAAACAGTCGTTGGGCTGGGCCTCATGTCCATGTCCCACTGGGTGAGATCAGAGAGATTTGTATACATTGCAGTTGAAGCAGAGGAGATATGGGACACTTCCCAGTGCAGGCCGTGGGAAGTATCACTGTCGTCGGCAGTGATCTGCTACTGGATTATCCAGAAGCTGGCGTGTGCAGGTTCGATTGCTCGTCGGATTGTGCCAGAGGTCTGAAGACAGTCGTCTTGCCTCTGGGATGGGACCTCCTGGAGAAGCTCAGTTCCGCAGAGATGCACACACGCTACCTCCGCGATTGGTCAGACGGGTGTTGGGAGGTGGAGAAGATCTATTGTCAAGGAAGCAAACTGCCTGTCGCTGATCTCGAGGACTCATACTCGCAATACTGTGCGAGTATGGAATGAATGCCAAGTGTGAAGTCGTCGTACCCTCATGGTTATTGGTTGACGCATGAAACAAGAGCTGACGACAAACTATCTGTTATCCGATCACGCGTTGTTGGTAGGCTCTCCTCGTCATCAATGCGTAGTTGGCTATCGATGCCCTGACTACTCTCCTTAGATGTAGCTGCGTGAGAAGCTGTCTGTCCGTGCCATACATCCTCTTAAGGAATGTGGATGGAGTGATGGGCTCGCTGAGGGGTAACTGGGATCAGCTGGACGGTTCCGATGTGGATCACGGGACACCTATGCTACACTCACCCTATGTCGGATCCCTCTGCACACCAGGCGACTTCCTCGTTCAAGCTGTTGACGGCGTATCTTGGCACGACATCAATCGAGGAGGTCCTCAAGACGGCACGAGGCCGCCTGGTGCTCTGGCTGGAAATTTTATTGAACGACCAGTTGGATCTGACCCCCCTGGCAGACTGAGCCGGCAGTCCAGGAGGCTTACCGCACGGCCTGTCGATGGTATGCGCACTACCGCCGTCTGCTGACCTACCTGTTCAACCGAGCCCCGCTCCCGGTCGATTCCGGCCCGATTGATTTCCGCGAGTATCGAACCTTCGCCGAGGCGGTCTATTTTGCCTATGCTCACCGCTGAGCATCTGATCGAGCTTCTCACTCGATACGTTGCCGACACGGACACCCCGCTCGATCTCCTCCTCGTCGGCGGACTGGCCCTACACGCCTAAGGCGTTCCCACCCGAACGACTCTTGATGTCGACGCCGAAGTACAAGGATCAGCGCTCACTAAAGGGTAGCCGGGGGTACAACAAAAACCGGGGCGGAGGGCGGGTCTAGAAAGTTGCTTCTGTGCCCTCGTTTGCCCCATGGGCCACTTCAAACTGTAGCAGCTCTCACCACACCACAATTCTTCGCTCGTGCGGTCGAGTGCCCGAAGTAGATCAATTTCTGTGCGTATTCCTATTCGAAGAGGTTGCACGATGGAGAGACAGGTCGGTTGCGTATAGCTAAGACTGTCGAACAACGACCCGATCGGCGACCGTATCTCCTGGTGAAGATCAGGCACAAGAAAAGTCGTCGTTGACTGTAGACGGCAATGGTCGTTGGCCGGATAAGCGAAAGGGGGTGACGTGTATATCGAGATGTTGGGATGAGGTTGTCTCTGTTCAACAAGAACGTTCGGGCAAGAGAAGGATCAATCGATTTCCGTGTTGAAGATGGAGGTAGATCATGAGAAACAGATGGCATTCGGTCATCGGAGTAACCACATGCGTTGCCGCGGCAGGAACCATGCTGTGGAGCGCGGGAACGGGGGCCGCGTATGCCCAAGCTGAGGGGATGGGCGCCCCACCATCGAAAGTGGAGATCACCATTCGAGATCGCCAACATGGGTATGAGACGGTGGGGATCACGATGCCCTCACAGAAGACGATCATCGTGGTTCGTAACGAGAATAGTGTGACGCATGGATTTGCCTCAACCTTGTTCAAGGACTTGCCGGTTCGTGTGGAGAATGGGAAAGAGGTGAAGGGGAAAACTTTTCGGTCGTTCCAGGTCGAACCAGGACACACCATGACTCTGGGGTTTTCAACTGCACCGACAAAATTCGGGCCTTATGGCGGGGCCGAGAGTATACGCCATGCAATCTGGTGTGACATTCATCCCGAAGTAAAAGGGGAGATCTACGTCATCGAAACGAGGGGAGAGGTTGGTGGTGGCTAAAGAGTTGCCGCTGGAGCGGAAGAATACCTTGCTTAGTACAAGAGTTCGAAGGGAAGTGGGCTGTACGGTTCCCTCAGGAGGTGTTGATCCATCGTAGTACTGAGATGCACAAGGAAGGGGAAAGGTTCATTAAAGGGTAGGACGTGAGTGCTCCAGCCCTGTAGTTTCGGCAATGCGAGTGGGGGAACGACGATGACGAACGGGACGAAAACCTACAACAGGTCGTCGATAGTCCTCGTCGGCTTTCTCCTTTCTCTCGTTTCGGTTGCGGGAAATTACCTGGTGTCATCTGCGGGTCTCGCCGGAGAGTTCCACTTCATGGTCCACGATGTGGAAGGCGACGCAGCAGCCTGGTCTCCGCGCGAGGTGGTCATTCACAAGAGCACGGATCTCGAGGGAGGGCTGATTTTCGTGCTGGAGAACCCGACGCCTCGCACCCATGTGTTCGAGGCCCCAGACCTCTTCGAGCAGATTAGAGTGGAAGGGAGTGAAAATAAGACCGTGAAACCGATGCGAGTCTACGCCGCCCCTGAAGAGACCGTGCTCGTCCAGGTCAGCATAGAAGAATGGAAGCGTGTGCCAGAAGCGGATGGGTCGGAAGCGCAAACCTTTCAGTTCTTCTGTCCGCTGCATACGGGTGAAGAGGCCTTGCGAAGCCAGATTCGGGTGGTTCCCTAGGCGAGAGGCGCATCGGCGAGGAAGACAAGAAACGAGAGCGGAGGCGGGTCTAGAGAGCTGTTTGTGAAAGGTTGAAGTCTCGGATAGGGCTTAGGCTTCCCGCTTACTACCGGCGGGCCTGCTCGCCGCCCCAGCGCTCGACCTCGATTCTCTTGAGTGTTCCTCTCACCGAGGCCTCCGCTCACTGCTAAGATAAGTGTGAAATACTCGACGTCAAGCAGAGGATCACCGGTGTAGCGGGTCGCCTCACTTTCCGTTGCTGGTCGAAGTCTTCTCAACGAAGCTCACCATTTTTCCGAGGTTTGCCGTCGACGAACTCGCGCGGTTCTTTGAACAATCAGGCGCAGGCTGATTCACTATCTTGATCTTGCTTGGCTCTTCACTAACAGGATGCGGGAAAAGTCCGCCAGCGGCGTTCTCGCGTTGCGCCGAGGCTCAACGTACGGGACAGAGTATGATTCGCCTCTTCGCTCGCTGCGGCCTTGCTGGACGGCCTTTTCGCATCCTGCTGGGGTGTTCAGGGCCGTCTCACACCGAGCTGTCTGTGGGGTGGCTGCATCCAGTAAAACGAGTTGTTCCGCAGCCTGCTACGCTCTAGTTTGCTCCAATGAGGGGGGTCTTGCGGATGCTGTTTACGCCCGCCTACGCATGCCGTTTGTGAATTGTGATGTGATTGCCGTCTGGATCCTCAATCACCGCCATCCGGCAGACCGGCGTGTCAAATACCTCTACGACGAAGGTCACGGCCCGCTCCTTCATCTTATGGACAAAGGCCTCGAGATCCGATACCTCGAATGCCACCACGGCTCCCTTTGCTCCTGGTGTATGCCCCATGTCCGTCGTCGTGATCGCGAAAGTCGAATCTCCCACATCGTATTCTACCCAGACATCCCGATAGTTGTAGGTCGAATGCAAGCCGAGCACGTGTTCGTAGAATGCCCGTGCCCGTTCCATATTCGAGACCGGATAGACAGTGAAGGCGATTGACGTGATCATAGGAAGAGTCCTTCGGTGAAATTGACCGAGCTGCGCATCATGCTGGTGCCGCATGGTTTCTGGCAGCATGCTCGATTACCTGTTGTATGTGCACATCCACCTGTCGGAGTACTGACGGCGAGACAGCGTACCCGTCGCTCTCATAGGTGAGAATGGGCATGCCTTGCCGGATGCTGAGCGGTTTGAGAATGGCTTCTGAAATTCGATATGGCAGACAGTTGAACGGCCCGATGACGAGCATGCCGTCGTACCCCTCACGCGCCGCTTCAAGTCCCTTGCCCACCGTGGGAAGAAGTTCGCCATAGATTGCGGGGGAGACGTGCTCGGCGCCCTTTTCGAAAATGGCCGAGACTGCGTTGGGTCCGGCCACCAACAATCCGGTCTGGTGAAACAGCTCTCGGTAACGTTCCTCCTCGTATTTCAAGGTCTGGTAGCTCAGCCATTGCTGGATGTAGTCTTTCCCCTCCGGGTGAAACATTCTCGTGCAGGCCTTGGCGAGAGCTAGGCCGCCTGGTTTCATCCCCCACGTACCGGCCGTTTCCGCCATGGGATGATACGCCACATAGAGAAACAGCTCGCTCAGATCGACCGGCTTGAGGATGATGCCTCGTTCGGCGTAGAGGTCGCGCACGCCGTCCATGAAAAACGAACTGAAGCGAGTGAAGAAGTCGCCGGCCACGACGACGCGTGGACAGGTACGGGGATCTCCGCTGCGCGGCAGGCGTGCCAACCGTTCGATGAATGCGGGGAGGTCGGCTTGGAACTCGTCGCGTGAACGAGCGCCCTCGGCGAACCTCTCCCATTCCTGTTGCAGCTGATCGAGCGCGCCCTGGCCTCCGACCACTCGCAGGACATGCTCGATCTCCACCAGGATGTCTCCGAGGATGATGGCCTGCGCCAGG
>Ga0224505_10000673_pt1 | contig 23118 bp, 26 predicted proteins | sample SF_Jan12_sed_USG_FD_169102 | JGI IMG/M metagenome (GOLD analysis project Ga0224505, IMG submission 169102) | Sediment microbial communities from San Francisco Bay, California, United States - SF_Jan12_sed_USGS_4_1 | ecosystem: Environmental > Aquatic > Marine > Sediment | place: USA: California... | reverse complement strand
CTGTCTCGCTCGGCGAGTTCTCGTACGAGATGAGCGACTTGTTGACGCAAGACATCGACAAGAGGGAGGGTACCATTCATATGAAGCTCCTTAGCCTCGTGAGGGGAGTAGCCAAATTCCAAATGGTGTGGCGGACGAGGGAGGCCGACGGCACACCCTCATGACAGCCCGCACACACAGACCAGGCTAGGCCCAAATGGCCCGTAGTGTCCTACGATATCGCGCTGAAAGTCCAGGTCCTACTGGCCTTATTTGGCCAGAATTGCCGACGGTGCGACGGGCTCAAACACCGCCGATTGCCCGAGACAGAGTCCTCGACTCAGGCTCAATGTCCTGCTTCATCGAAGGCGCTATGTTACCCCTATGGTGAGAGCACCGGTATATGAACGCAGTGGGTCGTTCTTGTGTGGAGATTGGCGGCGGTCTCAGACGCTCAAGACGGAACCGACACATGGTGCAGAAGCTCGCTGAGGAAACGGCTCATGAGGGTGGTGTGCACACCTCGAAGGGACAGAAGCCCGTTCAGGAGGTGTAGAACCGACTGACATTACCCTTGGAGATTTAGGGTGACGCCTAAACCAAGGGCTGCGGGGATGAATCATTATGGTGCCGAAGGCGGGACTTGAACCCGCACGGCTTGCGCCACACGCCCCTCAAACGTGCGTGTCTGCCATTCCACCACTTCGGCACTCAGCAGGATGCTGCAACGAAGCCTGCCATCGTGTTCTTAGAGCGCTCAATACCGCGACGACCTGAAACGTCCGTCATCGGCTCTCGCTCACCCTGGCCTTCTCGCAGGCTGATATCATGCACCCTGCGTTGAAGCCCCCAAGTCAGCAGATGAGGGGAAAAGAGGGTGCATTATAGAAGTAGCCTAAAATTCTTGTCAATGAACGAATCGTCCGGTAGAATTGGCCTCGCGATTCACGTCTCTCTTGCACTTGCATGATACAGACCCATCAACGAGACCTTGATGCTACCGTTGCGGCATTTTTCGACGTCGATAATACGATCTTACCCGGCGAAGCAAGTGAGTTGAGATTTTTCCGTTGGCTGTGGCGTCGCGGGATCGTCGGTTGGCCCGAAGCTCGCGATAGCGTGGCGTGGCTCTTGCGGCATATTCCTCCCGTATCGTTCCATCCGCTCCGACAACGGAAGCTGTACCTGGCCGGGAAACCTTCGCAGGTGATCGAACCGTTGGGTGAAGAATTTTGTCGGGAAGAGCTCTGCCCTCGTGTCTCAGCCATCGCCATGCGCAAGCTTGATGAGCATCGCCGCGCAGGCCATGCGATCATTTTTGTGACCGGGTCGCTCGACTTTCTCATCGCACCGGTTGCCGACGCGCTGCGAGTGGATCGGTGTTTCGCCAGTCGGTTGGAGCAACAGGATGGCCTCTATACGGGTTTGCTCGTGCCTCCACTGCCGTACGGAGAAGGGAAACGTCAACTGATCGATCAGCTGACCCGAGACTTCACATTGGATCTATCCCAATGCTATGCGTATGGAGATAGTCCGGGCGATGTCGACCTCCTCCGTGCGGTAGGACACCCGACTGTAGTCAATCCGATTCGCGGAATGGATGCGATTGCCCGTCGTTATGACTGGCCGGTTGTCAGGTGGCCCTGAACGAATGCCGATGACCGGAGATACCCCCTCTTCGACGAATCACCACACTTCACCTATGAGCTAGCCCACACGTTGTTCATGCGCGTCACCGAAATCTTTCACAGCATTCAAGGGGAATCAACCTTTGCTGGCTCACCCTGCGTGTTTGTGCGGCTCACCGGCTGCCCACTTCGCTGCACCTGGTGCGACACATCGTATGCATTCTTTGAGGGAATAGAACAATCCATCGAGGACATTCTCCAGAGAGTACGGTCGTATGGGTGTCCTTTGGTCGAGGTGACGGGAGGCGAACCCTTGGCGCAAACGGAAACCACCACCCTGTTGCATCGATTGTGTCAGGACGGCTTCACGGTCCTTCTTGAAACGAGTGGCGCGATTGATACCAGTACCGTCGATCCATCCGTTCATATCATTCTGGATGTGAAATGCCCTGGAAGCGGTATGACAGACCGCATGCTCTGGACCAATGTGGAACGACTCAGACCGAGAGATGAAGCCAAATTCGTCATCCAAGACCGCCTCGATTATGAATGGGCAAAAGATATTCTCCAACAATTCCATTTGACCGATCGCTGTCCAGTCCTCTTCAGTCCGGTATCCGGTATACTTGATCCTCGCCAGTTGGCTGAATGGCTGCTGGAAGACCGCCTCACCGCTCGTCTTCAACTCCAACTGCACAAACATATTTGGGCGCCCGATACGCGGGGGGTGTGAAAACTGCCCTAGACCATCGGAATATCAGACGTGTTGCGACCATCGACGCTCAAGGGCCATCAGCGGCTGATCGTTCATATTCACACAAGGAGAATCCAATGAATATCATGCGGGTTCATGCCAAACAGGGACGCATCGACACCGACCGTGCAGAAGCGCTCGTCGTCCTGCTGTGCGAAGACGAAACCCTCTCGACCGCCGAGGGAGCTTCGTTGGATCGAGCTCTTGGTGGAGCCCTTCGGGAACTCCAGCGATCACGGGAGTTCGAAGGGAAAACGCATGAGGTCATCCTGCTTCACACCCATGGCAAACTTCCAGCGAAGCGCCTGATTTTGGTCGGCCTGGGGAAACACCATCAACTCGGCTTGGATCAGATTCGTCAGGCCATGGGATATGCCGTGAAACGGGTTCGCCAGGCAAAAGCCGGCTCCTTCACGGTCGTGCTGCCCAGCACCGTACCACACGGGGCCTCAGTGAGCGACCTGTCACAGACCTTGACCGAAGGAGCGATCTTAGGAAGCTATCAATTCACGGCCTATCGCAGTGAAGCTCCGGCTGGCAAGAGCGTGACGGCCATGACCATTCTGGCCTCGCAGAAAAACCACCTGACCTCCATGTCTGAAGGTATCCGCCGCGGTGTCGCGACTGCGGAAGCCACTGTCTTCGTTCGTGACCTCTGCAACCATCCTTCCAATGTAATGACTCCAAGAAGGATCGCCAGCGAGGCCAAAACCGTGGCAAAGGACACCGGGGTACGCCTCAAGATTCTGGAACAAAAGGAGATGGAGCGGCTCGGGATGGGTGCGTTGCTTGGTGTGGCGAAAGGCAGTCACGAACCGCCTCAATTCATCATTCTCCAATACCACGGAGCCAAGAAGAAAGATGATGCTCCGGTCGTCCTCGTCGGTAAGACCATCACCTTCGATACCGGAGGAATTTCCCTCAAACCAGCCGAGAACATGGAGCAAATGAAAGCCGACATGACCGGAGGTGCCGAGGTCCTGGCCACCGTACGAGCGGCGGCTCGGCTGAAACTCCCCCTCAACCTCATCGGCATCCTTCCGGTAGCAGAAAACATGCCCGGCGGTCGTGCCATGCGCCCAGGGGACGTGGTCACCACGCTCTCAGGGAAAACCGTGGAGGTCCAAAATACCGATGCCGAGGGTCGGTTGATTCTGGCAGACGGTCTGGCCTATGCCACCCGCTTTAAACCAGCCGCGCTCATTGACATCGCCACGCTGACAGGGGCTTGTGTCGTCGCTCTGGGACAATTCGCGATCGGTATGTTCGGCACCGACGTGAAGTTGAAGGATGCGATCGCACGCGCCGGCCTCCGAGCCGGAGAGCGAGTGTGGGAAATGCCCTTGTGGGATGAATACTTCGAGCAACTACGAAGCGATGTGGCTGATATGCGTAATATCGGCGGGCGTGGCGGCGGCATGATCACAGCCGCCCTGTTCCTCAGCAAGTTCGCAGGCGACTCTCCGTGGGTCCACCTCGATATCGCCAGCACCGATTGGAGCGAGCGGGAACGCGCCTACATTCCCAAAGGCCCAACTGGTATTGGAACGAGGCTGTTGATCCAGTTTCTGATCAATCGTTCTCTCAAGCCTGAGAGCGCGCAGGTATGACAGCCACTCAAGATCAGATCGGACAACTCTTCATGATAGGGTTCGACGGGACCACCGTGTCGACAGATCTTGCTTCGTTCATCAAGGAGTATCAACCCGGCGGTATCATCCTCTTTGCAAGAAACCTAGAATCAACTGAACAAATCGTCGATCTGACGAACCACCTTCAACGTTGCAGTCCGCATTCCCCTCTCCTGATTTCCATTGATCAAGAAGGCGGACGCGTCTCACGTTTGCCGAAAGAATTCACGATATTCCCACCATGCGAGGTACTCGGACAGTGCCACTCCTCAGAACTGGCCTATGCCGCAGCCGCTACAACGGCAAAAGAAGTGGCGGCGGTCGGGATCAACATGAATATGTCCCCCGTGCTGGATGTCAACAGCAATCCATCAAACCCGGTCATCGGTGACCGAGCATTCGGCGCGAATCCCGACCTTGTCTCTGAATTGGGATTAGCCACGGTGGGGGGCCTCCAAGACAATCGAGTGGTCGCCTGTGGGAAGCACTTCCCAGGGCATGGCGACACGACGTCGGACTCACATAAAGAGTTGCCCGTCGTGACCGCCCCTCGTGAACGCCTCGAGCGCATTGAGTTTCCCCCGTTCCGTCGAGCGATTGCCAGCGGCGTGGCAACGATGATGACAGCCCATGTTCAGTATCAGGCGCTGGATGAGCAGCGTCCTGCAACCTTGTCCCCGACCATTATCTCAAAATTACTTCGACAAGAGTTGTTCTACGACGGCGTGGTCCTGACAGACGACCTCGAAATGCATGCGATCATCGATCACTACGGCATTGGAGACGCAGCGGTGCTGGCTATCCAAGCAGGTTGCGACATGCCCCTGATCTGTAAGGATCGGAACAGGGTGACCACCGCCATACAGGCCGTCACGAAGGCTGTCGTCAGCTCGGATATTTCTTCACAACGGTTGGCTCAATCCCTTGCCCGCATCCGCCGCCTGAAGGACCGATATCTCCTTCCCTATCGACCCGTCACAATATCTGATGCGAGATTGGCGGTTGGCTGTCGTAGCCATCGAGCGCTCTTGCGCTCCATCCATCAGACCAGGGAGCGGGCCTTAAAGGCAGAGACATGAGTCTACTTGAGGGGTTTTTCGCTTTGTAAGACGGCCTATGGACCGCCTCTTCACGTGGACGGTCTCTGACGCCTGAAGGTGCCACTCAAAGGTAGTCTTGCTCCGTTCTCACCTCTTGTGGCATCATGAGCAATTCTGGGAGGGCCTTATGGCCTCATTGCTCGAGTACGTCGGATCTGTTCATATTTTTCTTGGGCCCTACCGCGGGAACCCAATCGCGTTGTATTTGCGACGGACAGAGTCGGGCTGCCAGATCGGCCCGAAGGTGTATCCTTGGAATGATGTGATGGGGATTGGGGAAACGCCCAACAAAGCCGCTGCCGATTTCGAAGAGAAATGGAAAACCAAGGGTTTAACTGCGGATATGTATTCAGGTCCCTCCTGGGAGGGAGGAATTAAGCCGGAAAAACCGGCGCCACCAAAGCCTGCCGCACCCCCAAAACCGGCGACTCCTCCATCGCCTCCTGCCACTTCAGCAGGAGCCTCGCCTACTCCACCTATGCCACCTGTTACGAGTCAGGCTACGCCTGGAGCAGCTTCACCCCAGACAGACGCCCCTCCTACCGCAGCTCCTGTATCGACAATATCGCCCTCCACGTAATCGATATCGCGCAGATCAGCGTTCCCCGTCTCTCTCGTCGGAGCCCTCAACAGTTCTGGGTATCTTGCCTTGAGAGTCTGCTGTGTTTCATGCCATAGGCGACGTAGACGACAATACCCACAGCAGTCCACACTACAAAGCGGATCCACGTGGCCCATGGGAGCCCAGCCATGAGGTAGAGGCAGGCGGCAATGCTGAAGAGAGGCACAAGGGGCATAAACGGAAGACGAAATGGGCGTGGCTGATCGGGCTTTGTGTACCGCAACAGCATGACCCCAAAACTGACCAACACAAACGCAAAAAAAGTTCCGATGTTGGTCATGTCGGCCGCTTCTCCGATCTGGAAGAACGCCGAAAGAATGGCCACGACGACACCCGTCAGAATAGTCGCGCGATGCGGGGTCCCAAATCGTGCATGAACCGTAGACAAACCAGGACTCAACAGTTGATCTCGTGACATGGCAAAGAAGACGCGGATTTGCCCCAACATCATGACCACGAGCACACTGGTGATTCCAGCGACAGCTCCAATCGCAACGATCGCGGCACCCCATTTGAACCCGACCAGCGTGAGCGCTTCAGCGACTGGTGCATGAATATCGATTTGGCCGATCGGGACCAACCCCGTCAGTACGATTGCAACAGAAATATAAAGAACGGTACAGACACTCAACGATCCTAGGATCCCGAATGGAACATCGCGCTGAGGATTTTTTGCCTCTTCTGCAGCCGTAGAGACAGCATCAAACCCAATATAGGCAAAAAAGATGATGGCCGCAGCGGCTCGGACGCCCTCAAACCCGTTCGGCATGAACGGCGTCCAATTGTCGCTGTTCACAGCGGGAGCTCCAACGGCAATGAAGAAGAGGATTACTGCCAGTTTCAGAAGCACGATCATGCCGGCAGCCCTTGCACTCTCCTTAATCCCAATCACGAGGATCGTGGTGACCAGCAAAACAATGATGGCAGCGGGGAAATTCGCAATGCTCCCCTCCGGTCCGCCGGCCCACTGCGGTGGATTGGTGGCCCAATAGGGTAGTTCGAGACCTGCGAGCTTAAGCAACTTGTTGAAATACCCCGACCAACCAATCGCGACGGCCACACAGGCGACACCATACTCGAGAATGAGATTCCATCCAGTGAGCCAGGCGAGAAATTCCCCCAAAGTGGCGTAAGAAAAGGTATAGGCAGATCCTGCCACCGGAATCATCGCCGAGAACTCGGCATAGCAGAGGGCCGCCAGTGCACAGGTGATACCGGAGAGGACAAAGGAGAGGACAATCCCAGGCCCCGCCCCAGGTCGATGGGCATCGCCCACTATAGCGGTCCCGACCAGGACAAAGATCCCGGTGCCAATAATCGCACCGATCCCCAGCGCTGTCAGGTCCCAGGCAGTTAGTGTTTTCTTGAGGCGATGCTCTGGCCGTTCGGCATCGGCCAGAATTTGATCAATGGGCTTCGTCCGGAAGAAGGGATTGCCCACGGCTAGCCTCCGGCCTCAGCCTCAAGGCTTTGACCTGACGAGATCACAGAGGAAAGGCTTGTTTGGACCTCACGCCGATACCTGGAGACGACCGACCTAGAATGGATCGGCCTTTCTGGACTGTCTAGAATGCTCATGCCCTGGTCCGCCGCGCGGCACGTAACAAAGCCTCAAAGAGCCGCCGATGCACCAGATGTCGGTCGAAAAGGAACTCAGGATGCCATTGAACGGCAAGAAGAAATCGATGGGTGGGCGACTCAATCGCCTCAACAATGCCATCGGGAGCTACTGCACTGGCTATGAATGATGGTGCGACAGCTTTCACCGATTGATGATGGGAACTGTTCACCATCACTGTTGCTTTTCCGACAATCTGCTTCAGGAGGCTCTTGGGTGCTACTGTGACCGCATGTGAAACAGAGACCGCCTTCGTCTTCTGGCGATGGTCCCTCGCGCGTGGAGCCTGGGCAGGGATATCTTGAAAGAGACTGCCTCCACAGGCAACATTCACAGTCTGCATACCCCCACAAATCCCCAGGAGCGGAAGATCCCGTCGTTTAGCCTGACGCACCATCTCCAGCTCGAAGTCAGCACGCCGCTCACTGACCAGTGGAAATTTGTAGCGTTGTTTCTCTCCGTACAGGCCTGGCGGAAGATCAGGGCCGCTGCCGGTAAGAAGGAGCCCATCAACACAGTCAAGAAGTCGTCGTCGATCGGCTGCTGCAGCCACCAGAGGGAGGACTAGGGGAATACCGCCGAGCTCCTCGATGGCCCGAATGTACCGGGCTCTCAGGAAGTAGGTGGGCTCCGACCCACCCATATCCCTCCTGTCACCGGCATTAAAGTCGGGAGTGACACCGATGACAGGCTTCATCATTACTGCACAGGTTCAGGTATCGAGGCAGGGGCGGGAGAGAATCCCTCATTTTCAGCTGCCACACCCAAGAAACGAACCGGGCGGTCGCCGCTGAGGTGCTCGGGAGTAATGACATAGGTCCCATACACGCTGGGCACCCAAATATTCTTCGCCGTTGACTCACTAAATCCTGAAAAGACATAGGCCAAACCGCCGACAATTCCTCCACCAATGGCAAACGCGGCCTTGAACGGGAAATACAAGATCGTGGCAGCGGCGGAGGCAGCACCCATGCCAGCTCCCGAGGCTGTTCCCTGTAGGGAATCAGTCGATGTGGATTGGCTCCAAGCCGGCGCCACAAGCATCGAACCGTATGCAATGACAACCAAAAGAATCACGATCGGAAGTCTCACGTGTGGCTCCTCCTTCCTCTTCAACAGTTCAAACGGACACACTCACAATCCAATCATACACGAATACCCACATGCGTTATAACAAATTCGATGCTGAATGCAACCCCCCCCTTGTTTATCCAGATATGACACGGAGAGGAACAAACGATCAGGGAGCGAGACCCAGTTCATCCAAGATGGAGGAGATAAGATGCTCAGGGTGCTTACTCACCGCTTGATCCAATTCAGCGATCAAGTCCTCAGCAAGGATTCTCTGATTATTCTGGCTCAGTCCAGGCAACAGCTGGAGGTCCAATTTCCACCGACACACGGCCTGGACAAAGACATCACGGCTCCGTTCTTGATAGTCAGCCCGTTCTTCAGGCTCCACTACCCCCAACCGCTTTTCGAGTTGATGGGCCAACTGGACCACGCACTCCAGGGCCGAGAGCTGACTGCTGCTGACCTCCACAGCAACCTGAATACCGGCCTTCCAACTCCGTTTCTTCACATTAAACACACAGGCCAGCACATCCGCTTTCCCCTCAACTGATTCTGGGCCAAAGAAGAAGGTCACTCGATAGGCAGTAACATCGTGGGTAGATGCGGTAATCATCGATCGCTATTGTACCATGGCGCAGGAATGAAGCTGCTGTCTGATTGACGCCCTGTCACCCCAAAGCTATGATCAACCCTTATGAACCAGACCGCCCATCATATGAGGATCCGTGCGATTCAAACCGCGCTTCTGGATCAGGAGACAGTTGATGGATGGCTGTTCTATGATTTCCGCGGTTCAGATCCCTTGGCCTATCAGGTGTTACTCCTTGATCGTTCCCGACATGTCACTCGCCGTTGGTACTATTGGATACCCAGGACAGGAGAACCGGTGAAACTCCTTCATCGGATCGAACCGCATGTACTGGATGAGTTGCCTGGTCACACCCACCTCTATGTCTCGTGGGAACAGCAACGGACGGCATTGGACTCCCTCTTACGAGGCAGACGGCACATTGCCATGCAGTATTCGCCCCTCAATGCCGTTCCCTATCTATCCAGAGTTGATGCCGGCACGATCGAGCTCATTCGAAGCTTTGGAGTTGATGTGGTGACATCCGCCGATCTTGTCCAACGATTTGAGGCCGTCTGGACGGAAGCCCAACTGGAATCACATCGGTATGCCGTTACCACTCTCAGACGTATCGTCGATGAGGCCTTCACCCATGTAACCTCCTGTCTCACACACCAACGACCCTTAACGGAGTACGGTCTGCAACAATTCATTCTCTCGCGCATTCACGATACGGATATGACAACCTCCAGTTCGCCAATCGCGGCCGTCGATGCCCATAGTGCAGATCCACACTATTCACCTAGTGAATCCGACTCGTCCCCGATTACACGAGACAGTCTCGTGTTGATCGATCTTTGGGCCAAGCAAACTGCACCTGGCTCCGTCTATGGTGACATCACCTGGACCGGTTATACAGGACAACGGGTTCCATCAAAGCATGGTTTGATTTTTCAGCATGTCCGGCAAGGGCGCGATGCCGCCGTATCCTTTGTCCAGACACAGCTGGCGGCAGCACGATTTCCCTATGGGTGGGAAGTCGATGATGTCTGCCGGGACAAGATCCGTGAGGCAGGATACGGCGACTTTTTCATTCATCGTACCGGCCATTCGATCGGCGAGGAGGTTCACGGGAATGGAGCCAACATTGACAATCTTGAAACGCATGATGAGCGTCAGATCCTCCCGCACACCTGCTTTTCGATAGAGCCAGGAATCTATCTCCCCGGCGAGTTCGGCATTCGGAGCGAGCTCGATGTGTATGTAACGGATCACGAAGCCATCGTCCATGGCTTGCCCCTTCAAACTGAGGTTGTTGCCCTTCTCTAAATATAACGCGGTGGGTTATGGGCTTGGCGCTTTCTTGACACTGCATTAAAGAGGCAGCTAGAGTCTTTCCGTAACACTTCTTTACACGCTCAACGCGAGGTCGTCTTGTTTGGTACGATGGGGTTTTCCGAGCTCATCATTATCCTTGTGATCGTCTTCATCATATTTGGGGCCGGTCGCTTACCCCAAATAGGCGAAGGAGTCGGCAAAGCGTTAAGAGGGTTTAAAAAGGAAGTGAACGATGTGCCTCAGCCAACATCAGATCAACCTCTCCAGGAAACACCCTCTCAACAACCAGCTCAGATTGCTCCCATGGTCACCACACCTCAAGATGCTACACGCACAACAGCCAAGGCAAATACTCTCTATGTGCCCGGCCCAGAACTGACCCCTGGGACCACAGCCTCGTTTCTTTACAATGCAACTGCTCAAACCGTTCCCACATCGATCACCCCTTCGCAGCCCCCCACGTCGTCACAACCCAGTCAGGTTGTTTCGATGGAGGAGCGGGCAGCGAATCCCGTTCCAATGTCTCGAGCATCGTACCCACCTCTGCCTCAAGGAGCTCAAACAAAGCCCGCAACGAAACGTCCTTCCGCTATTGTCAATCAGGAGGCTGTTGCCCGCGTGCAGGCGCAACAGGCCGCCCTTAAGACGAAGGCTTCGCCTTCACCCGTGGGCGTATCGTCTGATGATCTACAGAATCTGGGTGAGGGTCTAGGGGAGGTCGTACGGACATTCAGGCAGACCGTGACCGACATCCGAAGCAATGTCGACCCACAGATGCGCACGATCCAGGCTGAGGTAGACGCCGCCCAAAAAGAAATTCGGCAATCGATTGAAGCAGCGAAAGAACTTCCGCCAGCACAAGACGAATCCACAAAATCAAGCTGAATCCCATCTCGTACTACTCGCTTATTTTCATTCCTGCTCTGGGTAAAGTAAACAGCCACCGGACCTATCTAATCCATTTGGAGTCGCCGTCGGCTTCCCACTTTCATCTCGTGAATCCTGAAACTTTGACAGAAATGATGGGAACGAATGGAAGGTAGCTGAGCTCTCTAATGGTCAGGAACATCCTGTCGAGCAATTTCAGGATGGAGCTCGACTTCGATTCAATGCCTCGACAAGATTGACTAGATCTTCCTGAACCTTCCCCTCCAAATCCATGAACTGAATGCCCATGCCGGGGAAGAGGAGGTATCGTTCCGGCTTGTGGCGAGCCCAGGCAACCTTTGCTTTGGCTTTTAGTTTCTCCGTGGGGCGATCTGGAAGTGCAAACTCAACCGTGAGTTCGGTACCAGGACTTAGCGGGGCACCACTCTCAATAAAGAGCCCTCCCCCACCAATTCCTCCCGTCAGGCTATCGAATTGTTTTCCCTCTGGGGTAGTATAACGAACCTTCAGAGCGAGCGGTGCTCTCGGCTGTGCGCGACAATGAGCGAACCGGGCATCCTCGTTGGTCGCTAAGACTCGTTCGATCAGTGAACCCCAGGATACATTGCCAAGCAACTGGCCAGACGTGTCATGCACATGAATCATTTCTTGCTGTGCGTCAATCGTCAACGATTTACCACAATGATGTGCAGTAGAAACAACAGGAAGCTTCATATAGAGACGATGTTGTCCTGATGGCTCGACTAGTACAGGAATTTAGGCTGCTTGGCTCGTCACCTGAGTTGTTTTCACAACTTCATGAATTCGATCGCGTACACCCTCATCTACTTCTGTAAAACGAATTCCCATCCCCGGACTGAAGGTGTATTGATCAGCTTTTGGGCATACCCAAGCGACCGTCCCCCTTGCTGGAAGCCATTGGTCTGGCTTCTGAGGAAGCGAAAATTCCATTGCCAATTTGGTTCCCACAGGTAGAGGACTGTGGCTTTCAATAAATAGCCCTCCTCCTCCAATGCCACCGGCACGACTCTCGAATTGCTGTCCCTCAGGCGTGTTGTAGCGCACTTTAAAGGTGAGGGAAATCCTCGGCTCTACCCGGACCTCTTTCTGAACTGGCACCTTGCGATAGGCGAGAACTTGATCGATCACAACGTCCCAGGACAAACTACCGATCACATCCCCATTTCCTCCCAATAACGTCACCATTTCCCGTTCCACATCAACCTGAAGCACCTTCCCTTTGTGACGAAGGCTTGTCAGAACAGAATACTTCACACGAGCTCCCTTCACTGGCTCACACGTGTCAAGTATAGCGCGGTGTTTCTACTTGTCGAGGAAGGAGAGAGGAATGTTGGATGAGTATCGGGCTGGCACGGAGCAGCCGGAAAAGACCTCGAATAACCTCGGTATACGACCAGTCTCTTCCGGCAATTAAAATGTTAATATTATCAATTTCTTACGCAGTTTTTGCATCCTGTTCCTGCTCAAATATGCGAATTGGGGGGTTCTTTCCAACAATAGAATCTTCTGTTATGACCACTTCCATGATGGCTTTTTGGGAGGGGGCATCATACATGACGTCCAGCATCACTTCTTCCAGAATCGCCCTAAGACCTCGAGCCCCAGTTCGTTGAGCGTAAGCTTTTCGTGCAGCAGCACACAAGGCCCCTTCCGTAAATCGGAGTTTGACCTTCTCAAACGACAGCAACTTCTCATATTGCTTCGTGAGGGCATTTCGCGGTTCAGTCAGGATACGAATGAGAGCCCGCTCATCCAACTCCTCTAAGGTAGCCACGACAGGCAGCCGCCCAACAAATTCCGGGATCAGACCGTACTTCAAGAAGTCCTCAGGTTGGACTTTGGCCAGCAGGTCACCCAATCGCACATCAGACTTCCCACGGATTTCAGCGCCGAAACCCATTGACTTCCGATTCAGGCGCTGTTCGACGATTTGCTCCAACCCTACAAATGCTCCACCACAGATGAACAGAATATTGCTCGTATTCACCTGAATAAACTCCTGATGCGGATGCTTTCTCCCACCCTGTGGAGGAACGTTCGCAACCGTCCCCTCGATCAGTTTCAGCAACGCCTGCTGAACGCCTTCTCCTGATACATCCCGTGTAATCGATGGACTGTCACTTTTCCGACTAATTTTATCAATTTCATCGATGTACACAATCCCGCGTTCGGCCCGTTCTACATCGTAGTCGGCGACCTGCAAGAGTTTCAGAATGATGTTCTCAACGTCTTCCCCTACGTAACCAGCTTCTGTGAGAGTCGTGGCATCCGCAAGAGTGAAGGGGACATCAAGATACTTGGCCAAGGTCTGGGCCAACAGGGTTTTCCCCGTTCCGGTTGGGCCCACCATGAGGATGTTGCCTTTCTGAAGCTCAATATCATCCACCCCTTTTTCTTTCGAAGAGATGCGTTTGTAATGGTTGTGTACGGCCACAGACAGAATGCGCTTGGCACGTTCCTGTCCGATGACATACTGATCCAGATGATGTTTGATTTCAGCGGGTTTCTTGAGTTTCGACGAAATTTCCTCTTTGGCCTCTTCCCAATCCTCGGCGATAATGTCATTACAGAGATTGACACACTCATCACAGATATAGACCGTCGGCCCGGCAATCAGCTTCCGGACCTCGTCACGGCTCTTGCCACAAAAAGAACACCGCAAGTGTCGGTCCATCTTTTCCTGCTTGGCCATGTGCCCTCCTGTGTTACTTACCCTTTGCCCCGTCCTTCAACACGTCCCCTGACTCACCCACCTTCGTAAACTTGGGTGGCCGCGTAATGACCTCATCAATGAGGCCATATCGTTTCGCTTCCTCACCTGACATGAAATAATCGCGCTCGGTGTCATGAGCGATCTTTTCGATCGGTTGCCCGGTGTGCTTGGCCATAATCTCGTTGAGACGTTCACGAATTTTTAGAATTTCCCGGGCGTGAATGTCGATTTCCGTCGCTTGTCCTTGAAATCCACCGAGGGGTTGGTGAATCATCACCCGTGCATTCGGTAGGGCAAACCGTTTGCCTTTTGTTCCAGCGGTCAGTAGCAGTGCGCCCATACTCGCCGCCTGACCGAGGCAAATCGTGTTGATCGGTGGCTTCACATATTGCATCGTATCATAGATGCCCAACCCGGCTGTTACACTGCCTCCTGGCGAATTAACATAGAGATTGATGTCTTTTTCAGGATCTTCCGCTTCAAGAAAAAGCAGCTGCGCGATTACCAGGTTGGCAAATACGTCATCGATGGGGGCCCCAAGGAAAATGATACGATCCTTGAGAAGCCGGGAATAGATATCATAGGCACGTTCACCTCGATTAGTTTGCTCGACTACGATCGGAACCAACATGTCGTTCGCTTCCTTTCCTCTAAAGAGTGTTGGCGCGAAACACTTAAGATGATTGACCGCCGACCTATCCCTGAATGACTGCCTGACGATAGACAAGATCCAGCGCCTTGTCGGCCAAGATCCTCGCGCGCAATTCCTCAATAGAATCTTGACCACCGGCTTGGATCATTTTTACAAGATCGGCCATCGGCACCCGAAGCTCCTTGGCCAAGCGAGTGACCTCGTTGTTCAGATCGTCCTGACTCACTGACAAGGTTTCTTTCTCGGCAATGGCTTCGAGGATCAACCCCGCTTTGACGCGGCGACTCGCTTCTTCACGATGCGCTTCACGTATTGTCTTGACCTCCTCCGCATCCGGTTCGGGAAGAGAGTCAGTGACTTTACCGCGCTGTCGTGTTTGCAGTTGCTGTCGTACGATCGTGGTGAGCTCTCGCTCAACGAGTGTGTCAGGAAGATCAAAGTGATGGGTCTCAATGAGGCGTTTGAGAAGCGTGTCCTTGTAGGATTCTTCGATATCTTTCTTGAGCGCCTTCTCCATTTCACCGCGTAGCTTCTCCCGTAATTCTTGGAGTGAGTTGTATGGTCCACAGTCTTTCGCGAACTCATCATCAAGGGCAGGAAGCGTCTTGCGTTTGACTCCCTTGATAGCTAGACGGAATTGAACCACTTTTCCCGCAACTCGGTGATCAGGATGGCTTACTGGATAGGCCTGAGGAATGTCCACTACATCCCCTTCGCATCTCCCAAGAAGGTGAGCATCTATTTCAATCCCCAGTAAAGCGGTTTTTGATCCCACACGGTGCAGTTGGCCTTCTTTTTTCGTCCCCTCAAGCGCCACCCCGTCCAAAAATCCCTCCAGATCGACGATGGCATAGTCCCCATCAACCAATGCAGTACCAGTCGTGGCTGCATCCAAGCGGGCCTGCTGTTCTCGGAATACCTCAAGCGCCCGATCCACTTGTTCATCGGCAACCGTGCGCTTGTCAGCTTGCAGCGATATAGAATTCGGGGCCTTATAGTCACGAAGTTCGATGGTGGGCTTGATTTCAACCGTTGCCGTAAACGTAAACGGGGAGTCCTTTTTGATCTTGATGCGATCCAGGGGAGGGATCTCTACCACGACCGGATTGATCCCGGCTTCTTTGATGGCTCGATCATAAAAATCAGGCACAAGTTTTCGGATGACGTCTTCTTCAACAGTCTTGGCATACCGCTTTTCTAGAATGGCCAATGGAGCCTTCCCCTGCCGAAACCCGGGAATATGAACCTGCCGATTCAGTTCCACATAGGCTCGAGAAAACTGCTGGGTGACTTCGGCAGCTGGCACCTCGATTTTCAAGGTGCGTTTCATCGGTCCTAACTCAGTGACTTCCATCTTCATCGTCAAAATCTGGCTCCCATTCATCTAAGAGGATTCGGAGATGGTGGTGCGAGAGGGGGGACTTGAACCCCCACGGTTGCCCACGAGATCCTAAGTCTCGCGCGTCTGCCAGTTCCGCCACTCTCGCATAGTGGAGGATGCCGAGGAGCTGCTTCTATTTCGTAACCAAGACAGCCTAAACACGCGATGTTGTATAGCGTTGTACCGTCGGACCCACACAAGTGTCAACCCATACGACCGAGGGTATTCCATACCTAGTATGAATGGCCCGACTCCAGCACTTACGATGCCCTATCCATTGCCATTACAGCTTACTCTCAATGGCGCACTTAAGTAAGCACCAAAGGTGCGCTCGCAAATACGGACGTTGCCCAATGTCACCATCGACGCCTTGCTGCTGCTGGACACGCATGCTAAGATGCGCTCCTTTGCACTTCTCGATGCGGAGAGGTGCGAGAGTGGACGAATCGACATGCTTGGAAAGCATGCGTCTCGGCAACGGGACCGTGGGTTCGAATCCCACCCTCTCCGCCATACCGCACGTGGTGTGTACCGAACCCCTCCCTACCTCGTAGAGTCGCTGTGAGGGAGAACAGACACACCTCAAGCGCGGGCTGTTTTGTGGATTCAGATTCGAAAACAGGGGCTGGGCCCTGTGCAATAGAACCCTGTGAACCCCGCTAGATCCGGAAGGAAGCAACGGTAAGCAGCCAGTTCTGTGTGCCGCAGGATCACCTGGCCCCACTTCTCCGTGTGTGAGAGAACGCATCCCGTAGGTTTCTGGGGATTCACAGTTCTGACAGTTTAATCCGAGCATTTGTGGTAGGAGCACAGGTATCAGGTGGACTACCAAGTCTCTGCCAGAAAATATCGACCCGGCACATTTGACGATGTGATCGGGCAGCCTCACGTTGTTCAGACGCTCATGAACGCGGTTTCCACCAAGCGAGTGGCGCATGCGTACCTATTTTCTGGTACGCGAGGCGTCGGAAAAACGACCGTGGCCCGAATCTTTGCCAAAGCGCTCAATTGTGCACAAGGACCCACTAGTCACCCCTGTGACAGCTGCGAGAACTGCCGTGAAATCACGCTGGGAAATTCGGTGGATGTCATCGAGATCGACGGTGCGTCCAATACGAGTGTGGACGATGTACGAGAGATCCGCGAGAACGTGAAGTTTGCGCCCTTTCGTGGTCAGTTCCGAGTCTATATTATCGATGAAGTCCATATGCTCTCCAATTCCGCCTTCAATGCTCTATTGAAGACGCTTGAGGAACCACCGGCTCATGCCGTGTTCATTTTTGCGACAACGGAAATCCATAAAATTCCCGTGACGATCATGTCGCGGTGCCAGCACTACAACTTCCGCAGGATTGCCAGGTCCGAAATCATCCAACGGCTTCGACACGTCGCAGCCCAAGATCAGCTGACACTGGAAGAACGGAGCTTCATGGCCCTGGCTCGTGCCAGTGAGGGGAGTATGCGCGATGCCTTAAGCCTGCTGGATCAAGCGATTGCCTATGGTGGTAAGGCCATCAGCCACGCGGATCTCGAACTGCTCTTGGGAGCCGTCCCTCAAGAATTGGTACAAGAACTCATTCGGGCCATTCTGACCCAAGACAGCCCTACAGCTCTCGCCAGCCTGGCCGGCCTGCTGGATAGGGGGCATGACTTGCGGGCGTTCTGTGCGGACGTCGTGGAACACATCCGTAATCTGCTCGTGGCAGCTGTCGTTCCCAATACGACCGAGCTCAGGAGTTTGGTTGAGACATCGGAGGAAGATCTCAATCAGCTTTCGTCCGATGCCAAGACTGTGACGCCGGAACAGCTCCAGGAACTACTGGCCATCTTCATTCAGGCGGAAGATTCTCTGCGATTCAGCACCCACCCACGGTTTGTGATGGAGACGGCGGCCGTGCGGGCGACCCGGCTGCTACGCCCCCGACCCAGTAATTCGCTCTCTCCACAACCGACATCCTCGTCCCCAAGCCATAAACCTATGGGTGAATCAGAAGGACACAAAAACACGCCTTCCGCGCCACCGATCCAGAAGCCAGCCAGCCAACCTCCTCCGACATCGAGGACGGGAATGGTTCAGCAACCGGTAACCTCGCCTGATCCTTCCCCGAAACCCATCGTGAATCCAGTGGCTGTCGCCCCCGTCACCGAGACCATCACGGCTTCTCCTCAACCATCAATATTGCGGTGGGAATTAGTCCAAGAAGAGATTGCGGCGTCGTTTCCAAACATCGCCCCGTTCCTTGAGGCCGGTCGATTCGTTGGGTTGGAAGGCGGCGTGGTCACGATCGGATTTGCCAAGCAGGCGACGGTGGCGAGGGCTCGACTCGAGAAGGAAGAAAATACCAGAGTGATCTCACAGTTATGTGAACGCCAACTGGGACAGCCCATCCGTGTCCGCATCATTGAGTTGACGGAAACGCACCCTCAAGGACCGACGATGGCCCAAGCCCGGGCGGCCAAGGAACAAGAGCATCGGGCGGCATTATTTGAACAGGCGAAAACAAATCCGACCGTGAAGCAAGCGCTCGAGATATTCGGCGTGGAGTTAGCAGAGGTCCGCACCATCGCCCAACAGGAGGCAAACGAATGAAAAATCCCTTCGGCAATATGAACAACATCCTCAAACAAGCGCAGGCCATGCAGGAGCAGATGGCCAAAATCCAAGAGCAGGCCGCCTCCAAAACCGCCAGTGGAACGGCCGGTGGCGGGATCGTCACCGTCACAGCAAATGGGGCCATGCAGATCGTCAGCGTGGCAATCGACCCGGAGATCGTTAAGAGCGGCGATGTCGACATGCTCCAGGATCTGGTCGTGGCCGCCACGAATGAGGCACTCCGTAAGGCCAAAGAGCTGATGGAAGGCGAGATGAAAGCGTTAACGGGCGGGATGAAGATTCCGGGTCTGTTCTAGCGATGGCCGTCGATCAGCAAGGCCTACTAGCACGACTCATCAAAGAACTGGTCCGCCTCCCCGGGATCGGTCACAAGAGCGCGCAACGGCTAGCCTTTCATCTCATGAAGATAGAGCGGGAAGACGCGTTACGGCTCGCCGATGCTATACGAGCGGTGAAAGAGGGATTGGCGTTTTGCAGCCAATGCCGAAATATCGCGGAAGGGGAGCTGTGCGAGTTCTGCCGTGATCCAAAACGTGATCGCAGCAAGATTTTCGTGGTTGAGGAACCCAGTACCCTCTATGCCGTTGAACGAGCCGGAGCCTATCGTGGGCTCTATCATGTCCTGCTAGGCGCGCTCTCTCCGTTGGATGGTGTAGGCCCGGAGGACATCCGAGCCGAGGAACTCATTGAGCGGGTCAAACTTGGCGGAGTCGAAGAGGTCATCCTGGCGACAAATCCCACCATAGAAGGAGAGGCCACAGCCATCTACCTCACCCGAATGCTCAAGCCGTTCGGCATCCGCGTGTCTCGTATCGCCTATGGCATCCCCGTCGGTATGGATATTGAGTACGCCGACGAGGTGACTCTACTGAAATCAATTGAGGGACGGCGAGATTTGTAGCCCCCGAATACCTTCCAACCCTCGTTGACCCCTTCTCACTGAGGTTGATATAGTTTCTGTATCCATCAATATTTCCAAATTATCTCATAGCGAGTCCGAGTCATGAAAACACCTCCCTCCAAGAAACAGCCTGTTTCGGCCTCGAATCGAGAAGTCAGTTCCGTGAGCGCAAAGTATCCCGATATCCGTCAGGACCTTGAACGTCAACGGGCGGCAATCCTCAGCGAGACGGGTGAGGTGCTCACACACCGCGACAACCCCGAAGCATTACCTGATGTCAGCGATCAAGCCTCTGCTGAAGTTGATCAGGGCTTCTCCATGCGCATTCGTGACCGGGAACGGAAGTTGTTGAAGAAGATCGACGAAGCGCTCGAGCGGATGAATACCCAGACTTATGGGATCTGTGAAGGGTGCGGTGAAGAGATTCCCTACAAACGGCTCAAGGCCCGTCCGGTCACTACGTTCTGCATCGACTGCAAGACCCTTCAGGAGCAGGAAGAGCAAGCTCGAAGCTAAGCTCGGCGTCTTCCCCCTCCTCGGAGGAAACTACCCGTATAACCGCTCACCAAGGGAACCATCGCTAGCGCTTCAAGGCCTTGATGCGTTCTTTGGCATGGATGATCCGGTCGGCTTCCTCCGGAATGCCTTCGACGATCGCGACATAGGTTTCGTATTCCGAGAGCGCACGCTTGGGATTTGTCGCCTCAGAAGCCTCCGCCAGGTTGTAGCGGGCCAGCGCATAGTTGGGGCGAAGAACGATCGCCCGCTCAAATGAACTCAAGCCGGCGGCCTTGTCGCCAAGTTTGACCTGGACTGTGCCCAGGTTATTCAGCACCTCCGGAACATTTGGTCTGAGCGCAAGCGACTGAAGCAACTCGGATTTCGCCTGTTCGACCTGACCCTTGATCAGCAAAGCCACGCCGAGTTTATGCCGAGCTTCGGCCAGCCAGACCTTGTTCGTGAACCCACTCCCAATAGCTCTCCGGTAAGCATCCACGGCAATGTCGTAGTTCTTCTCACCACAATAGGCGAGCTGGGCCGTCTGGCCTCGTGCGAATTGCTGCAACGATGGGAACGGTTCCTTATCCTCGGTCCCCTGACTCTCCATATTCTGGCCTCCGGTACCCCCAGCCGGCAGACGAAGGCGATCAAGAAATTCTCGCCGGTAGGGTGAAAAGAGCCGCACATAGGGGTCGATGGTAAAGGAGGCCTGGAGCAGGATCGGGCGGTCGCGCAACCCGGTCACGAGATATTGCGTGGTGCTTTTTTCATCGCCGGTTTCTAGAAGCGAGCTGCTCTCCATGTTCGTGTTCGTTTCCAATTGGGCCACGTTCAAATAAAACTCAAGGGAGGGTTTCAGCCTTGAGAGCGTATCACGCAGCACGGAGTAAGGACCCAGGTCGAGTCCACGAGGAAACGTAAAGAGCGCCCCAACCAACACCCCATCTTCATCGAAAAAATAGGATTCGTCTCCGTGGGAGGCACTGCGCTCCCCTGCAATAGTGAGTTCCTGACCGCTCCCCCAACTTCTCGAAAGCTGCGCTGCAGTGGGATGTTTGAGTAAGAAGGCAGCCTTGCGCTCACAGAGAGCCGTCGAAGCCAACAGCACAAGATCGCTCTTGGAGGGAGGAAGCGGAGGCCGTACAGGCGCATCTGCTCCCCCGCACCCCAGAGCGAGACTCAGTGGTACGAGCAGGCCGGCCGAGAACCAGGATCGGAGTGAACGTAGGAAGGGACGCATCGAGCCGAACAATAGCACGATTTGAACGGATTCGAGCCAAGTGGACACAAAAAAGGCCGCTCTTCGCAGGAAGAGCGGCCTTCAACCCTACGCGGTTAATTGTCCGCAGCTACTGACGTTGGGCATCCAGCATACTATCTTCAGCCGTATACCCGTGGAGATAGGGAGAACCGGCGCCAACTCGATAGATCGGACGATTGATCACGTAATCGAAGGCGTGGCCGATTGGGTGCGCAACGAAGCCCAACCAACGAAGCGGATGGTCACTGACGGCCGATCCTGCAGCTGGGCTGGAGTAAACCAGCGCGGTGCTGTCCAGGATATTGTAAATGCTCGTGGGAGGGGTATATTCCCGACCATCGGCGCCGGCACCCTGTTGCTGTGTCGTACTGCAACCGGTTGCAATGAGAGCCAGCACCGCGACCCCGATGATATTCAACGTGCTTGTCATAGTGTCCCCTCGCTTGTTTCAACGCCTACCACTCTGAAATCCTGAGCTAGAAACCCCATAAAGAGACAATGTGAAGTCTAGCCGACAACCTAGTTTCTGTCCAGGAATCGAGGGGTTTGGCAGGCAGAAGCCCATCAGCAAAGCTGACACATTGGAGAGCAGGGAGGAGCGGGAGATGGTGGGCGATACAGGTATCGAACCTGTGGCCTCTTCCGTGTGAAGGAAGCGCTCTACCACTGAGCTAATCGCCCGACCGGGGACGAGTCTGAAAAACGGCCAAACTCTAGCACTGCACCACAGGGGCAGTCAACGCAGGCGTCGACCGGCCAGGGCGAACAGGCTCCGATGAGAAGACCCAGCGTGCGAGTGTAGACCTGCCATTCCTCGCACCAAACGCGAAGCAACTTGGCCTCGACGACAACACCGCCGCGCCCTATGTCGAGGGATCGACGCAAAGTTGACAACAGGCACACATTGTCATAGCATCACTCAATAATGGAAGAATGGGAGTATGCCTTTGATCCTGACAAGAACGCCTGGCTCATTCAGGAACGACGCATCAGCTTCGAACAGATCATCGCGCTCATCGAAAACGGCCACCTCATTCAAATACTGGAACATCATGACCGCGAGCGCTATCCCAACCAGCTGCTCTATGAAGTCGATGTGGATGGATATGTCTACGTGGTCCCGGTCGTCAGAGAACACCGCACATTGTTTTTAAAGACCATCTATCCGAGCCGAAAGGCCACCAAAAATCGTGCGAAAGGAAACACACCATGAAGAAGAAAACGATGCTGGATAAAGACGAGGATGAGCTGATCGCTGCATATGAACGCGGCGCTTTCAGACCGGTCAAGAACCAGGAGAGGGCCAGACAAGAGGCCATGGAAGCGGCTCGGCGCTACACACGCAAGGACGCCCGGATCAATATCCGCTTATCGACTGCTGACCTGGAAATGCTGAAGCGGCGAGCCGCCGAAGAAGGTCTGCCCTATCAAAGCCTGATCTCCAGTATCCTCCACAAATACGTCAGCCGCTCTGCGCCACAGACAAATTAATCAGTCCCGCCTTTGGGATACACCGAGAGGTCTGCGCCCCCTCGAAGCCTGCGGTGGGTTCATCGAACCGGATGAACGGAGGTTCGTCCCGAAGCTTGCTCGACCGCATCTTGATGCGCTCGTCCAACGTGAAACGACGCGCACAGGGAAACGTATAGAGCCGAGGAATCGGCCACAGCAACAACTCGTCACACGATTGCACGGCTTGGGGAACCGTCGCGTCCTGAAAATACGTTTGTGGTGAGCCCTTCGATTGACTTGTATGGTGTTTTGGTGCGCATTCTTGAGAAGCTACCAGGAGCTGAGGTGGAGGGACATCGATTGACATCTGCCGCCTGGCGGACAGACGGCCTGAGAGCTCTCCCACCCACACCCCAAACGTC
>Ga0224505_10000671_pt1 | contig 23127 bp, 15 predicted proteins | sample SF_Jan12_sed_USG_FD_169102 | JGI IMG/M metagenome (GOLD analysis project Ga0224505, IMG submission 169102) | Sediment microbial communities from San Francisco Bay, California, United States - SF_Jan12_sed_USGS_4_1 | ecosystem: Environmental > Aquatic > Marine > Sediment | place: USA: California... | reverse complement strand
AGAGGCATCTCGCGGGCTGACCGGCGACACGATCACGGCGATGGGCACCAGACTCGTGAAGGCGGTGGTGGGCGCGCATCAAGACTTCATTACGAAGCAGGGGACGATCATTTATCGGGTCGGGCTCTCGGCCGTCCGCGATGACGGCACCCGCCTCCAGGTCTCGCGTGAAGTGACCAATGAGGGCATTGACGCCGCGCTCCGGCTCGCGATCCAGAAGTACGGCACCACGATCGCGGTTGCGGGGTCCGATGCTTTCAAAACTCGGGTGGCACAGGTCGCGGCTCGTTCTCGGCTGACCATTCGCTTCGATGACCCGACACTGGAACAGCAGCGGCTACGTTCTATGCGGGATGCACGCCGCTCACCCACGCCAGAGACCCCGTCGGCCACATCAACGCAGGCGGCTCCGCCACCACTCGCTCCTCCAAGTGATGCCGTTCTCCGATACGTTGCGGAACAGGAACGAAAGCGGCTCCAGGTCCTTCGGACGCCGACCGTTCGACGGTTCGAGGCACGAGACCAGGGGATGATCCGGTTCGGGTCGGTGGAGCAGATCGAGGGTCGGCAGTTCGCGTTGGTCCACCGTCAGGATGAGACTTTGGTGCTCTCGATTGATGAGGCGACATACAAACAGTTCACCTCATTAAAACGGGGACATTCACTCCGTCTGTCTTCGACCGGATCGATCAGGCTGGGGAGGGGACACCGGCGATGAGCACTACGCAGGAGGCTCGCGCGGAGGCTCTGGCCGAGGCACTGTATCAGGCGTCGGAGTCGCGCCGGTGGCGGATGTTCACCTTGTTGTGAAGGGGCATTTGGGGTAAGGTACTCCCATGCTGAGCGAAGCTGAAATTCAGCGCAATCTCGATGCGGTGGACGATGCCGTCGCGCAGCAGGCGCTCGAAGGATTGACGGTGCCCGCCGAGACTGTGGAGGACATGCGCAAGATTGCGCGCGGGGAAATGTCGAGCGACGATCTGATCAGGAAACTCTACAGCCGTTTCCCGCATGTCCCGATATTCCAGCCACGATGAGTCTGTCGATCCCGCGACGGGGGTGCTCAAGAACCGTTTGGGCATTACCGACGCAACCACGTTAGAACAGACCGAGGCACAGTTCGTCGCGGCACGTGCGCGCGAACTGACGCACCAGCCCATTCCGGGCGCATTCGATCTTCCCCATCTGCAAGCGATTCATCGTCATCTTTTCGGGGATCTGTATGAGTGGGCGGGACACTTGCGGACGGTGGATCTCATCAAGGATACGAGCCGCTTTGCGCATCATGCCCATCTTGAACGCGCCGCCGCGCCGATCTTTCGGGGACTGGCGCAGGAGAAGTATTTACGCGGACTGGAGCCAGATGCATGGAGTGGGCGTGCGGCGCACTATCTGGCCGAGTTGAACGCGCTGCATCCCTTCCGGGACGGGAATGGACGAGCGCTCCGGGCCTTTTTCAGCCAAGTGTCGCACGACAGTGGCTATACCATTCTCTGGAAGAACATGACCCAAGCGGACCTGCTGGAGGCGTCGCGGCGGTCTTTCTCCGGCGACCTGGCCCCGCTGACGACCCTGATTCAGCGCAATCTGTATCGAGACGTTCCCCTCCAGGTTCAACTGTCAGTACAGGCGTCACGTCCCACGCAATCCGCACCGCCACTCTCTCCGCCGAGTGAAGCCGTGCTTCGTTCTCTTGCGGAACGAGAACGAACACGGCTCCAGGTTATTCGCACGCCGACGCTCCGACGGTTCGAGTCACGAGACGAAGGGATGGTGCAGTTCGGGGCGGTGGAGCAGATCGAAGGTCGGCAGTTTGCGTTGGTCCATCGGCAGGATGAGACCGTGGTGGTCTCGATCGATGAGGCGACATACAGGACACTCGCCTCAGTGAAACGGGGTCAGTCCGTCCGGGTGGCTTCGACCGGAACGATCACGCTGGGGAGAGGACGCCGGCGATGAGCACCACCTACAACAATGCGGTGGGTCCACAAGTCCGGGCTCCACAGCCCAAACCAGGCCTGGTGATTCCCTTCCTGGCTTGCGCCTCCCTTGTGGTGGGCTTGCAGTCGGCCACCCAATACTTTGCCTATCTGTTTCACTATCAAGCGGTGCTGGGCGAACACTTCGGGGCGCTGTATCAGCCCTGGGCCATTCTGGAATGGGCTTGGCGGTGGGCGCAGGACTATCCGGTGCAGCTCCGACAGGCCGGAGGCGTCGGGATGATCGTGGCGGCGAGTGGATTGTTGTGTCTCGCCATCGCACGCACGGTTCAGGCGTCACGGCCGCGCCCCAATCCCTTTCTCCACGGCTCGGCCCGATGGGCTAATCAAGAGGATCTCGAAGCGGCCACGTTGCTCCCTCGTGCACGAACCTTCTTTGATTGGTTCAGAGACACGCCGCATCAACCAGCCGATGGCGTGTATGTGGGCGGGTGGCTGGATGGAAAAGGCACGTTGCACTACTTGCGCCACAGCGGGCCTGAGCATGTGTTGACCTATGCGCCGACACGATCCGGCAAAGGGGTGGGCTTGGTTATTCCGACGTTGCTGTCCTGGCCGCAGAGCGCCCTCATTGCCGACTTGAAAGGGGAACTCTGGGAACTCACCGCTGGATGGCGACAGCAACATGCGAAGAACAAAGTCTTGCGTTTTGAACCAGCCGCGGCGCAGGGGACGGTGCGGTGGAATCCGCTGGATGAAGTCCGGCTTGGCACCGAACAGGAAGTGGCCGACGTGCAGAATCTGGCCACGATCCTCGTGGATCCCGACGGACGGGGACTGGACTCCCATTGGCAGAAGACGAGCCAAGCGTTGCTGGTGGGGGTCATGTTGCATGCGCTCTACCGAGCCCGCCACGAGGGCACGACGACTTCCTTACCCGCAGTGGATCGGATGCTGGCCGATCCCCACCGGCCCATCGCCGAGCTGTGGAAGGAGATGACGACTTATGGCCATGTGAACGGGGAGGTGCATCCCGTGGTAGGTGCCGCGGCCCGCGACATGTTGGATCGGCCGGAGGAGGAAGCGGGCTCGGTCCTCTCCTCCGCGAAATCCTACCTGGCGCTCTATCGTGATCCCCTCGTCGCCCACAACGTCAGTGCTTCAGAATTCAGGATTCGCGATCTCATGCACCATCCGAGCCCGGTGAGTCTGTACCTCGTCACCAAGCCGAACGACAAAGCCCGGTTGCGCCCATTGATTCGGGTGTTCGTGGCTATGGCCATGCGATTACTCACCGATACGATTGCCTTTCAGCGCGAGCCGGTTCCACCCTCTGGGTTCAGAGGACTGCTGGATCGCCTCGGGGTTCGGTCCACCCACCCACAACTCACGATCAAGGCCGCTTCTCGCCATCGCTTGCTCGGGATGCTGGATGAGTTTCCGAGTCTGGGCAAACTCGAGATCTTTCAAGAATCGCTCGCCTTCATGGCGGGCTATGGATTGAAGTTCTATCTGATTTGTCAGGACATCAACCAACTGAGGAGCCGTGAGACCGGGTATGGAGCGGATGAAGCCATCAGCTCCAACTGCCACATCCAAAATGCGTTTCCGCCGAATCGCCTCGACACCGCGGAACATCTGTCGCGGCTCACCGGACAGACGACTGTCATCCAAGAAAAGCTGACCATCAGCCGACGCCGGTTGAGTCTATTGCACGCACAGGAATCCCGCACACAGCACGAGGTGCCACGGCCGTTGCTCACGTCCGATGAATGTCTCCGCATGCCGGGCCCGAAGAAAGACGCGCAGGGCCAGATCCTCGAAGCCGGGGACATGGTGATCTCTGTCGCAGGCTTTCCCGCCATCTACGGCCGGCAGCCGCTCTTTTTTCAGGATCCCATCTTCGCGGCGCGGGCAGCGATTCCACCGCCAGCAGTGAGCGACCGACTCTGTGCGCCGCAGGTCCCACCAGCCGTGAAGATCGAGTTATGACAATCTGGTGGACCCGCTTGCGTCACCCGATCGTGATCGCGGGTGTCTGTCTCGCGGTCGGTCTCGTCCTGGCTCATCAATCCGGTCTTCGTCTCAACACCACGCGGAGCATTCCGCTTGGGCTCTATCGGATGTCGACCGATCCGATTGTCAACGGAGCTTATGTCTTGTGGTGTCCTCCAGAGCGTCCGGAGTTTGACCTGGCGAAGGAGCGGGGGTACATCGGGGCGGGATTCTGTCCGGGCGGATATGGCACCATGATGAAAAAGGTCCTTGCTGCCCACAACGATGTGGTGAGCGTGACGGATGATGGGGTGACGATCAACGGGACCCTGATCCCAGCGAGCCGACCCTTTGAATCGGACTCAGTGGGACGACCGCTCCCACGACTGCGAGTGACCGATCATGTACTGGCCTCCTCGGAACTCTGGTTGATGTCGGATACCAACAGCCGTTCCTTTGATGCGCGCTACTTTGGGCCCGTGGATCGAGTTCACATTCAAAGCACCATCCAGCCTCTCTGGACGTGGGAGTGAAGACGGACGCCACCGGCATGAAGGCCGACGGCGTCCAAAGACCGGTCAGCGGTCATTTTGCACCGACGGCTTGCTCCTGGTCGGCGTGAAAAGGCGGAGATCGTGGTCAACGGTTTGCGGCATTCGAGGGCGCCGTGTGCGCTCCTCAATGACGCGAATCCGACGCGGGTGCAGAAGATGATGCGGCAACAGCACTACGCCACCACAGAAATCTATGTCGAAGAAATGCAGAAATTGCTGGAGGGGCGGAAGAGGCAGTGACGCAAATCTAGGCAGCAGGGTGGCGAGCACATGTGCCAAAGCCGTGATCCCGTGGTTCCGCAGGCTTAATGTGAGTTTTCGGTTGGTCTACCTAATTGGTCTACATGGCTTCAGTGAGTGCATCGCTGACTAACCAGCCATTTATTCGTGTCGACGACGATTGTTATCGCAACGACGATAACCATCACGTCATTTTTTGTGGAAACGTCGTGAAAGCGCTTTATAAAGGCGCAATAGTCTACGTCATCACTTGCCCCGTAACCCTTAGTCGGCTCGCTCTCCCCTAATTAGGAACTGAATCCTTTTAGAGCCACCTCGAATCCATTTAGATACTCATTTCTTCTCAGAGGTTCATCGTCAATGTAGGGAATTGCTAGTATATTCGTCGTTGTCTACGTAGTTACTCATCTGGCATAGGGGATGCTTAGCTACTATCACTCTTCCTGAAACTGGGGGGAAATCTGAAGTTTGCTTCACACCTCGCAACAGCGAACTTGGCTCGGATCTATCCCCGCGCGCCCAGAGCGCCTGACCTCTTGCAACTGGAGAAGTGAGCATGCCCTAATGCGACGCTCACCTGACGCGATGAAATCGATCATCTTCGATCCATTGTCCGTTGCAAGCAAGAAGGTGTGTGAGACTCTCATCTAAACCCCTTTACCGGAGATGCCATGCTGCCTAAAAGCGTCGATGCCACCAGAATCACCGGAGCACCTGTCGTCGGATCGCTGGTAAGTTGGCAAACCTCGAACGGGCCCTTCAATGTTGAGCATCTTGCGGCGATCAACCAGGCCAATGAATTGCTGGTGTTCTGGTGGTCGCCACAACACGACTGGCAAGTCGTCAACGTTACTGCCAAGACTGGCCAGCATGTTGCGACCGGGTGTGCGGCCTGGCAGACACCGAACGGACCCTTCAACGTCGAGCATCTTGCGGCGGTCGCACCATCCGGCGACCTAATCGTCTTCTGGTGGTCTCCCGCACGCGACTGGCAGGCGGTTAACGTGTCTGCCAAGACGGGGAGACGTGTGGCTGGCACACCAGTGAGCTGGATCACCCCCAACGGCCCGCACCTGGTCGAGCATTTGGCGGGTCGCGGTCAGCGAAACGAGCTGCTGGTGTTCTGGTGGTCGCCTGCGCACGATTGGCAGGTTGTCGATGTCACGCAGAAGACCGGACGTTCGATCGCTCACGATCCAACGGCATGGCTCTCGCACAACGGACCGATGCTTGTCGAGCACCTTGGCGCGGCATCGCCCGATGGCACGCTCTCGGTCTTTTGGTGGTCGCCCGCACACGATTGGCACGCTCTCAACGTATCGCAGGTCGCCGGAGGCAGTGCCGCAGGTCGCGCGGTCTCGTGGTTGACAGGCAATGTCGAGCACGTTGCCGTTCGAGGCACGTCCAATGAATTGTCCGTGTTTTGGTGGACTCCGGCCACGAATTGGCGCCGCATTGACGTGACCACAATCACGAGAGTGCCCGTCGCGGAAGTGAGCGGCGTGTATCAGCGTGCTGACACCGGTGAAAACTCGGAAATTCTCGCAGCAAAAGGAACCGACGATTCCCTGTTGCGCTTCTGGTGGCGACCGAGTCGAGATTGGCAGGCTCAAAATCTCTCGCACGCGACGGGAGTGGCGACAAAGGCTGCGCCGACCTCTTGGCAGACGCCGAACGGCCCTGCCATCGTCGAGCACTTTGCCACGGTCACCCCTCAGCAGTCGCTGGTGGTGGTGTACGACGACGGTGAAACACGGCGTCTGACTGACCACATTAGCGAGCCACCCGCGCCGATGAAGCATCGCAAGGGCCGGGCCCCGGTCGTCGCCCTGCTATGGGATCCGCATCGGCCAACGGATTCTGCCCCGACGGTTGCAGCGGTTGATAGTAAGATCTTCGGACCAACCAGCAGCGTCCGCGACTACTACCTTCAAGTCAGTGGCAATCAGTTCACAATCGATCGCGCCGGCGTGTTGGGGTGGTTTGATGCGAGTCGGCCTGCGGAGTACTGGTGGGGTCCACCTGACACGAATGACACCGATCAGGACGGGTGGGTAAACCCGCACGTTCAGAAGTGGGCGGAAGCCATTCGTGAGGCTGATGGTCAGTTCAATTACAAAGCGTTCGACTCGAATCCGCTCGACGGGGCCCTGCGTCCTGACGAGCTCGGTGTCCTTGTGGTGATTCCGCAGAATGGCCCATTCGGGACAAATCGTGGCGTTGTCGGACGTGAATTTCCCCATCCGATTCCACTGGTCGTCGACAACGTCAGCATTTCCACCATCGCCGAAGTGTACATCGGCGCGCCACCGAATCTTGGCGTGGTGGCGCACGAACTCGGTCACTTGCTCGCGAACCTACCCGACCTCTATTTTACGTTGCCCAATACGCCCATGTGGGCCGGCATTCCCTTCGACAATCCGTTTGCGGCGCGCGACTATTGCCTGATGGATGCGACGTATAATAATGCGCACCTGTGCCCGTTTCTCAAACTCAAACTGGGTTGGCTGCGACCGCAGTTGATTCTCCGCTCTGGCGCCTATACGCTGCCCTCGGTCGAGCGTGAACGCCAGGTCTGGATCCTGCTGCACCCCCAAAAGGGCACGAGCGAGTACTTCATCGTCGAGAACCGTTTCCCGGACAACACGTACGACATGAATCTGCCCGATCGCGGACTCGGCGTCTGGCACATCATCGAAGACCCTGCTATCTACGCGAACCATATTCCGCCTGTTCCACCCAATCCGCCGGCAGCGTCACGTCAAGATCTCTGGGCACAGAAATGGGCACTCATCGCAGCCAATGATTGGGGGCGTCGCGGGATCAGAATGATCCGACCAGTATGGGATACATTCCGGGCAGATCAGTCGCTGTGGGATGGTGCCGACCCGGCAACAGGCTACGATCTCTTGCCGGACGCCGCGCTGCCGCATGCCAGCCTTCGGTGGGCTGACGGTACACCGAGCGGTTTTGCGATTCGCAATATCTCCGCGGCTGGCCCGGTCATGACAGCGAACATCACCGTACCATGGTGACCGCGCACCACACACGGAGTCCATCTCAAAGCGGGGGCACACGAACCCCTCGCAGGCTCCTTCGGGCGCATGTGCCAGTCGCCATTGAACTCATGCCTTGGTAAACTACAGTAGTCATGGATGCAACGGCACCAGCCACGGTCTACTGGATCTATGCGTGGATTCGCGGCATCCACCCGATGCTGTGGCGACGGTTCCTGGTCCGCTCCGATAGGGTCTTGGCAGACGTGCACTGGGTCCTCCAGATTGGTTCGGATGGACCGCTTTTCACCTCCATCGATTTCGAATTCGGAAGAAGAGCGAAACCATTCCGCGCATGCGGTTGATGGACAGCCATGATGCGCGCCAGGTGACATTCGAGGAGCCGCGGTTTCAGATCAACGAACGCTTTCTCTACGAATACGACTTTGGCGATCTCTGGCAGCACGAGATCCGGATCGAGCGCCACGACAGAATCGAGACCGGACGCACGTACCCGGTGTGGGTGGGAGAGAAAAGTGGGGTGGATCACCGGAGGACTGCGGAGGAACCGTTGCATTTCTGGAGCGACGGGTTGAGGCGCCCGTTCACGTGCAAGAACTCTTGGACGAGCTGGCAGAGGACCTCACGGCCCGCAATCGGGACGCCGTTGAGGATGGGTTCGCCGAACTGCTCCCGTGGCGGGAGTGGCTCCGATTGGATGACATTGATCGACGAGCCGTGAACCGACGACTGGCACAGTATGCGGCTGGCGACACACGATGGATGGAGGACAAGTGAACGACTCATGATTGTAGGAGGTGCCCCATTGACGAGCGGTACCATATTTATGTCCTTACAACACCCTCGTGTCCTAAAGTCTCTATAATCGTTGTTCGCATTATTTCAACAAAGCAGGACAATCGACTGGGCAGCCAGCAGGTCGACATTGGCTCGGTTGAACTACCATGAGTTTCACCGTGTTTGCCATCATATGCAGATCCCTTTTGTCGCCTCCGGTAAGTTCTGTACCTCAGACTGGAAGAAATTGTTCACTTCTTGGCTTTCTCTTGTGTGTTTCGGTATTCGTAAACAGCAAGTTGGATATCCACATAGGGTAGATGCGCGCTGTTAATCCTCCTGAATACGCATGACTTTGCCATGCCGGTGTGAATCCAGCGATGGCATGAGTCCTTCCTACGATCACTGCAGGATTTCCGCCAACCCGTGACAACATATTTAATGGGGGGCTTGAAAGTATCTATTCAGATACGGCATGTATCCGTATAGATACCATACGTACAAAAGGTTGCTGAGGCAATTCACCTGGGCACCGTGTGCAATCACTCAATCTGCAACAAAATGGTCGATGCTACACGGATCAATGCGACGAGCTGTCGGCATGATGGTTGCTCAGGCACAGGGGCATTCTGTGCGCAGGTATTGAAGGAGAGGTCTGGCTTCATGAGGGAGTGGTCATCTCAAGGGTACCGGCCCTGACTCGAACTGGGAATCAAGCCCGCAATGTGCATGGCACACTCATCCAAAGTTACAAGGGGAAATTCTATGTCCCGTCGAGTATCTGTCGTTGCACGCCAGAACATAACCACCTGGCTGCTCCTTGTTGCGGTATGGGCTCTCGGGCTCTTAGGTCCCAGTGCTTCAGCCTGGGCGGCCTGTGAGCCTACGGCTGATCAGGCCTCCTTCTACACGGACGCGAATTTCCGTGGGTCCTGCGTGGTACGAAGCCTCGGCGATTACCCCACGTCCGAAGCGATCGGCCTTCGGAACGATTCCATTTCGTCGCTCAGGGTGGGAGCCAACGCGCAAGTCATCGTGTGCAAAGATGTCCAGTTCAGAGGGGATTGTATCCTCCTGGATCATGACGTGAGTTTTCTCAACGATCGACGGGTTGGGAACGATGCCGTGACGTCGCTTAAGGTCCAGGCCCTCGGGACCAATCAGTGCCCACCCGGACCCAATCAAGTGTCGTTCTACACCAATGCCGATTTCTTGGGGCAGTGTGTCACGCGTGGTCTTGGTGACTACCCCACAGCGGGATCGATTGGTCTGCCCAACGATTCGATCTCGTCCATTCGCGTCGGCAGCGGTGCGCAAGTCTTTGTCTGTGCGGATGACAAGTTCCGTGGTCGGTGCGAGGTCCTCACCGGCAGTCAGGTGAATCTGAGAGCCTCCTCCGTCGGTAACGATCAAATCACATCGCTGAAGGTCCAGCCTATCGGAACCCCGCCCCCGTGTTTCCCTGGCCCTCAGCAGGCGGCGGTCTATGTGCATGACAACTTCTCGGGTGCCTGTCGGCTGCTCTCGGTCGGGGATTTTCCCACCGCGGTATCAATCGGATTGCCGAACGATTCCATTTCCTCAATCCGCGTGGGTCCGGGAACCGACATGCACGTCTGTGAGCACGACTTTTACGGGGGAACCTGCCTTGTGCTGACCACCGATTCGCCATTCCTTGGGAACACCGCAGTGGGCAATGACAGTGTCACCTCCGTGAGAGTACGACCCCAGGGCCAAGCCTTGTGTCTCGCCGGGGACTCGCAAGTGACCATCTTTGGGGATTGGAAATTTACCGGTCCCTGCAGCACCCTCAATATCGGCGAGTTTCCCACGGCTACTAGCACTGGATTGGCGAATGATTCCATATCGTCCTTCCGCCTCGGTCCAAACGTGGAGGTGGTGGTATGTGAACATGACAATTTCGGCGGCGCGTGCCAGGCCTTTACGCAGGACATCGCCGACATGACCGGACAGCCCGTGGGAAACGACGCCATTACCTCAATCAAGGTAATACCACGGCGACCTGTCCCGCAAGCGGTCGTGTGTCCTTCTGATCGACAGATCATCACGATCGACAGCAATGCCGATCGCGACAAACTGGTGGCGGCAGTGGGAACGCCGAATACGATTGTCTTGTTGGCGGCCACGCTCGATATGGATGTTGCCAGCATCGCGCGCGAGGGTGAACCGGTTTTGCGTCTCGCTCGATGTGTCACGTTGGCCAGTTATGTGCCACCGCTTCCTTCGGACTTAAATCTGGCCGCAGCGCTCCCCGACTCGGCGCGATCCCCCAGCTCGCCGGGGCCCGTCTTGCGTATGCGCGAGCAGATCAAGGGGACCCTGATTGAAGCCACGTGCATTGGCGGTTTCGATGGAGATGGAGCTCGGATCTCCGGCTTTCGCATCTATGGCCCCACTTTTGAGGATCAGCAGACAACAAATTATGGCATTAGCATCATGGGCTGCCCTGATGTGGAGATCTCCAACATGGAAGTTGCTGGATGGGGTGAGGCAGCCATTTTTGTAGAAGATCCTGCAGCGGGCCCTGGGGTTCCGGATCATGATCTGGACCCGATCCGCGTCCTCATCCACGACAACTATATCCATCATAATCAAAGGAAATCGGTCGACGGACGTGCGTCAGGGTATGGAGTCTCGACCCACCACTTCGCCTGGTCGAGGATCTATCAGAATCTGTTTGACTTTAACCGTCATTCAGTCGCATCCGCTGGCGACATGGGTGGCTATCTGGCGGAACGAAATTTGGTTCTCAAGGGGGGAGGGTTTCACGGAAGTGCGGTTAATCGAGATACGCATGTCTTTGACATCCATGGTACCGATAGCTGTGGTCCCGTGAGCCTCTTCAGTCACAAACTCTACAACTGTGGATCCGCTGGCCGGACGTCGCTGTTTCGCGACAACACGTTTCAGTACAAAAAGGACACGGATATCAATATTCGGGGCAACCCGACGAATCTTGCGACCATCGATCACAATATTTTTGCCCGGTCTGATAAGGGTGCGGCGATCAAACTTACGATCAACCTTACTGGGGGGTGCTGCAGGGTCAAAATATTGGAGAACAATCGCTACAACGTGGAGACCTTTGGTCGATACGGTGTGTGTGATCTGGATGGGGATGGCATCGACGATCTATTTTTACCGACCGGCGTGACCTGGTGGTTTTCGAGCGGGGGGAAACATCCCTGGACGTATGTGAGGCAGGATGACCAGGACCTGAAGAACCTTCATCTGGGCCAGTTCGAGGGCGCCACTCGCTGCGGGGTGGTGTCCGACACAGGTACTGGGATCTGGCGCATTTCATCTGGCGGGAGGGACGAATGGAAAGACCTTGGAGCCTTTGGTCGATCAGTACGCGAGGTGCAATTTGGGCGCTTCGATCCCAACCAGCGTGACCCTCGTCCCGGCGTTAGGAAACCCGACACCCACGCCTTCTGGCGAGATTCCGATGGACAATGGTTCGTGACTCCGCTCTCACATCCTGACTGGCAGCTCGTAGGGACCTCCGCCAAACCGTTCAGTGAACTGCGGTTCGGCGACTTCAACGGGGATGGGGTCACGGATGTATTGGCCAATATCGGTGGCCATTGGTCGGTATCTGATTCAGCACGAGCACAATGGCGGACGCTGAACCCGTCGTTGAATGATCCGGTTGATGGTGCCGGTATCTTCATCGCGAACTTGGATCCGGACGACAACATCGACGATATTCTCAAACTGGACGTGAAGAGCCTGACGCAAGGTGAGCTCGCGGTGCAGGCCTTCGCGGTCACGTGGTGGCGATCGAAGAACGGCACGGAGCCGTGGAAAGTCTGGAAGACCTACACCACCAAATTTCCCAATCACAACCCCGACTTTGAAACACCCGGGCATGGATTTGTTGGGCGATTTGGGCCTGCAGGGGCGTTTGCGACGTTGATGATTGATGAACATCGGATCGGGCATTTTCAGAGTCTCGGTCAGGGCGGTTCGCCTGTTGAATGGCAAAGTGCGTTTCCGTACTGATTGGGTGACGTAGAGAAAACGGGCTAAGAACTGAAATTTAACCTCGTCGAAGGGTTTCGCGACATGACCGGCAATGGAGAAGGAGTTCCGTTGCTGTAAGCTGCACAGGATGACCCGCTCGAGTCGTGGTAAGTCATAGCTGATAAAGATATCTTTCGTCCGCGCACGAAAATGCAACAGAATCCATAATGCCTTCTCAGGGAAGCTGACCAGGATCAATAACAGATACGTACGGTCCAGCATCCTGGCAGTATCGGAAAGGTTTTCATTATGTCGACTGAGAAACGCTTAGCCTTCATCTGCTATCGCGACAAAGATAGTCGTTCGATCGCCGAAATCTTGTACGGTCAACTCAGCGCGAGGTTGGGACCCGACCGATTGTTCTTGGCTACCGAGGATATAGCGCGTGGCAAGCAATGGCTAGAAGAATTCAATGATGCTCTGGCTGCCGCAGTAGTGATGGTTGTGCTTATCGGGCCTAGATGGCTCAGTTGTGAAAATAAGGATGGCCAGGGATGTCTGGAGCAGCCTAATGACTGGGTTGTTCACGAGATTCATACGGCTCTTGAGCGACGGATTCCAATTATTCCTGTCTTGGTCGACGGGGCGGCTCGTCCCTCTGAAGAAGCACTGCCTGCGAAGATTAGAGGACTCTCGACGTATCAGCTGTTCCGTCTCCATAGCAAGCGTGGGCAATCGCAAGAACTCGAACTAGGGGATGTTGAGAGACTTCACAACGATCTCGAAATGTACCTATCTCCCATCAAGGGACTGCACTCATACCAACCAAGTGATCGGGCTATCTTCAAACGCCTCCAAAGAGAACGCGAGCTTGGTGAATGCCGCATGGCCCTGACACAGCAAGAAATGCGCATCGGCGTCCTCTCCGGAAGGGCTGGTTGTGGCAAGACCTCATTCATCAGGGCGGGGATTATGCCGGCCCTCGACGGATCGAAGACGAACTCCCCCATAGGCATCTATGTCAAATTTACCCGCGAGGATCCGTTTAGCACGCTTCGGAAGGCCTTTCAGGATCAGCTGCAACTCAGTCTGCAGCAATGTGATTTACATTCGTGGTTTGATCAGGCAGCGGCAACGAAGCATTTGCCCATAGTGCTCTTATTTGACCAATTTGAAGAATTTTTGCATGGCAAGCAGGATGTTCGTGAAAAATTCGAAGACGGCCTTAAAGTTTGGTATCAATGCCAATCGCCGTCGTCTCTGAAAATACTTTTTTCTATCCAATCAGGCGACCACTTAGTGCCGCTATTCAAAAAGTTAGGGTGTATTAACCGCTACCAGATCGACCTGGAACCTTTTAGCAGGGATCAAGCCTTTGCCTCTCTCAAAGCTCTAGCCGAAGCTGATGGTTTGTTATTCGATGAACGGTTTGTGAGAGAAACAGTACTAGACGATATCTTGGATCCTACGTCGGATCGCATTTTGCCTCTCCAGCTGCAGATTGTCGCCTGGGCAATTCAGCGACACAGTAAAAGCAATAAAAATAATCGTGGTTTCACGCCAGAGGGGTATAAGGAGCTAGACGGTCTTAAAGGTTCCTTGGACCATCTCTTGTTTACAGGACTCGGTTCCAAACTAGAAGAAGAGCAAGAGACGATGTGGTGGATCTTAAACTCCCTTATTGACCACGATACAGGAGAAGGGTGTCGACTTACCGTGAATGAAGTCTCCAATACGCTTCCCATGACAATGAGTAAAGATGACCTCGAACAGAGACTGAAATGGCTCACCGATGAGCGCCTTGTCTGGAGCAAGGATGAGAAGGATGAGATAAGCGAGAATGTGGTCAGGCGCTATGAATTGGCCCACCGGTTCCTGATCATACCAGTGAAGAAAAAGATAAAAGAAAGATTCTCGGACATCAGAACGGCCAATGATGAACTGGATCGCCTCGTTCGGTATTACCGCACAAACCAACGTTATCGCTACTTGAAGCTGAAGGATTACTGGTTGGTAAGAAAAGTCATGAAGAAGGGCAAGATCCGATGGGCTGCAAAGGAGCCCGAGAAGACAATAATCAAGAAAAGCCGACAACGCGCGATAATGATGCTAATTGGTTGCGTTTTTCTTATGGCAGTCATTGGCAGGCTCGGATATCCGCTTATGCCGGATAGTGCAGAGACAAAAATCCAGCAGTCCGTCTATAAGGCTCTCTCAAACTCGCAACCTAACGATCCCCCTAGTCAGCTTACCACGGAAACATTGATAAGGGGCATCGCCGCGCTTGGTAAATGGGAAGAATGGGAGAATAAGGCAAGGGTCGAACACTACCCTGAACCCAAAGCCGATCGTGGCCGAAGCGAGCTTGCCTGGCTCGCCGCCCATAAACAGTTATGGGGTAAGTCTGAAGATTTGGCCATCTCCATCGATAATCCTAGACTCAAGGCCATAACGTTCATTCGTCTTGCGGAAAAGTTGAAAGAGTCAAAGGAACCAACAGATGAAAAGTTGGGAGATAAGTTTATCGATCAAGCGTTGAGTGCCCTTAAAGATATGCCCGACCACGAAAGACCAGAACGAGTTCACGTGCTGTATGACCTTCAGATGCGCATACCCAACCATGGGCGGGTTGACGGTGTGAAGAAGGCCATGCATGAGGAGACGGAGAAATCACTCCTTCAAATCGAGAAACATATAAGGAAGGTAGTAGCTCCCAGGGAGTCGTTAGGGAAGAACTGGACTCTGCGCGAACAGGTACGATTACTTGCTCTTAAAGCCGAGGTCGCATCATATGCCGGCGAAACACTGACGATCAGAAATACTTTAAAGGAAGCGAAAGGTATACTCGGCAAAATTCAGGACAATCACGACAGATCGATCGCGTTCCATTTGTTGATAGAGGGGGCAGCCAGATGTATAGAGGCCGGTAAAAATGAAGATAGTTTTTTGGAAAAATATCTGAACGAGCTAGTTGAATCCACTCCTGCCATAGATCGCATCTTAGGACTTATCGAGGCCTCGGCCATTATTCTACGTGCAGAACCACCAATTGCCGTAAGAATTCTTGCGAGGGAGTTGCTGCACCAAGCAGAAGGTCTTGCTTCAAGCCCGCAACCTGACCATAAAAATCAGCAGCTATCCGAGGAAGAGATTCCGTCACCTGCATCATTTTTACTTCGTGAAGTTCGCACGTTAGAGATCGCTCACGCGCAACTTTTGAGTAAGCCCACGCTAGAGGACAGTAGTAGTCAGAAAGAATCTGCCATTGACCTGGTTCTCAAAATGCAACAAGAGGTGGAGGAGGAATTGCGGCAGAACGAGAGTGTCGGCCCTGAACGACTTGACCTTCTTCTGACTCAACTGGCCGTAGCCAGAGCATTCGCTAAGATGAACGAATTAAAGAATGTTGCGAAAGCGCTGGAGTTTGCACGTGAGTATGCGCAAAAACTTTCTAATACCCACCAAAAATCGGCAGTCCTGCGTGCTATCGTAGAAATTGCAACAGGTGTCGATACTGGGGCACGTGCGGATAATACCTCAGTTGGTTCTGACAAATATTTGATGAATTTCGCCAGGAAAGTTCTCGATCACGAAAGCCTCGAGACAGACGACAAAACCTGGGCTAATGCCTCATACGCGATCGGCCTCGCCCGGCAGACAAACAACGCAAGGAATAATCCGACTGGAGCTATTGAGCGAAGGGTAGATGGTGGTTCATGGATGTCTCAAATCCTTTGGAAGTTTTTCGGTGGGTGTCCTACCCGTGGGGTATTCTCAGATAGCATAACGATAGTGCCTAACCAAAAGGGCCCGGAGCGTGACTTTGCCTTGCACGGAGTTGCAAGAGAACTGGCAAAGGCACAATACTTTGGTTGTGCCCTTGAGAAGTTAAACGATGTTTCGGATGTCAACTTACGGACGTTTGGATATGCTGAGATACTGCCAGGCGGCACTGAAGGTAACTCCGCACCTTCTAAGATTGGTGTCCTAACCCTATTAGATCAGGTGAGCCCAGATCAGGATAGCCTTCGGTCTCAAGATAAGATGGCTTCGATGCGGCTTGTGCCAGGCGGGCATTTCATTATGGGAACTGCATATCGGGAGATCGACCAAAGTCCACCGCATTATGTCTACCTTAATGCGTTTTATATCGACGAACACGAGGTGACAGTTACTCAGTATGAAAAGTTTTACAGTGCGCATCACGAGCAGAGGGTCAAACCTAAAACCGATTGGGGCGATGAAATTGCTCATAAGTACGGGATGAAACCTGTGATTGGCATTACGTATGAACAGGCAACTTGGTATTGTGAATGGGCTGGCAAGCGGCTCCTGACTGAAGCGGAGTGGGAGAAAGCCGCACGCGGAACGTATTTCCGAAGCGGCGAGGAGGATATTTTCCCATGGGGCAGCGAACTACCGGACGAACTATCGAATGTCGATGCTCAAAAGACAGGCATGCTGCGAGCTCAATATGATATTCGAAAGAACATGCGAAGAAGTATGCGAAAGAGTATGCGAAAGAATTGGACTGGGTATGAGGATCTTAAGAATGTTCGAGCCATAGCCTGGTCTAACGCTGTGAGGAAGGATAGGGGGAACGGGAAAAGTGGCCAAGAGAGGGATCTATGGAATCCTGGCAATAGCCCGTACCAGGTCTTTGACATGGCTGGTAGTGTCTGGGAATGGGTCAAAGATTGGTACAGCCCATACTACTATAACCATAGCTCCTCGGAAGATCCTCAGGGACCACCAGGAGGTACCTGGAGAGTTCTGCGCGGTGGATCCTGGGATAACACCGAAGGGCAATTAGAAGCCACCTATCGACTCTACAAGGATCCTCCCTATCACTATTCCACCATAGGTTTTCGTTGCGCCAAGTAAATGCAACTCTTCACAGCTATGCGACCTCCTTAGGGGGCTAACTGGTTCCATCACGATGCCAGTTTCCTTATTCGCAAGTCGATATGCCATGGTTTGGGTTGAACAGAGAACGAAAGCTAAACGGGTCTGCAGAGCTCTTCGGTAAGCAATAAGTGGCTAAACGCATCATCGAGTTGGAAGGATGAAGGCAGAAGCTAATGCTACACGCTCTATCACCACCAATATTCCTCAACGTCTTGATCGGTTGCCCTGGTCACGCTGGCATCGGCTCATTGTCGTAGCGCTCGGGATCACCTGGATCTTGGACGGGCTCGAAGTCACGATTGTCGGAGCACTCGCCCCAGTGCTCATGCTGCCGACCACGCTTCATTTGACAGAGTCTCAGATCGGCTTAACGGCGTCGGCGTACCTCGCTGGGTCCGTGATGGGTGCCTTTGTGTTTTCCTACCTAGCGGATCGACAGGGGCGCAAGCGGTGGTTCCTCATCACGCTTGTGCTATATCTCACTGCTACCATCTTGAGCGCGTTCTCATGGGACCTCTGGAGCTTTCTCTGTTTCCGCTTTCTCGCTGGCGCAGGCATCGGGGGCGAATATTCTGCCATTAACTCCGCCATCGACGAGCTGATCCCAGCACGGGCACGTGGTCAAACGGATCTTGCGATTAATGGCAGCTGGTGGATCGGCACCGCGGCCGGGGCATTGATTTCGATCCCATTGCTCGATTCGCAGCTCATCCCCGAATGGCTGGGCTGGCGCCTCTGCTTCGGGTTGGGCGGGATCCTCGGGCTCGGTGTGTTGTTGATCCGCCGGCTGGTGCCAGAGAGTCCCCGTTGGCTGATGACCCATGGTCGCCTACAAGAAGCTGAGACGATCGTCGCGTCGATTGAGGAGCAGGTCAAAGAAGATACACGATTGGCCACTCTTCCTGAGCCTGAGGGCAACATGGCCATCCATACCAGTGTCCATGCAACATTCGTGACCGTGGTGCAACAGCTGGTGAAGACCTATCCCCAACGGACCGTTCTCGGAGTGACCCTGATGGTCACACAATCGGTCTTGTACAACGCGGTGTTCTTTACCTATGCCCTCGTGCTGACAAAATTCTATGATGTCTCGCCGAGCCAGATCGGGCTGTACATCATTCCCTTCGCCATAGGAAATTTTCTGGGACCGTTGCTCCTTGGCCGCTTGTTCGATACGGTTGGGCGTAAGCCCATGATTGCCTTCACCTACGCAACGTCCAGTCTGCTCCTTGCTGGTACCGGATACCTATTCTGGCAAGGCTACCTGACGGCGGTCACACAGACGGTGGCATGGTCGATCATTTTCTTCTTTGCGTCCGCAGGAGCCAGCTCGGCCTACTTGACGGTGAGTGAAATATTTCCGCTGGAAATTCGTGCCATGGCCATCGCGGTCTTTTTCGTCGTAGGACAGGGGTCGGGTGTGTTAGCTCCCTGGTTCTTCAGCATGCTCATCCAGGAGTCCGCCACCTCAGTCTTCTACGGTGATCTCGTGGGCGCGGCACTGATGCTTCTCGGTGCCGTGGTTGCGTTGGTGTTTGGCGTTAAGGCTGAGCAGCAGCCACTAGAAGCGCTTGCTCATCCGATTTCAGCTACGCGACACTAGCCCCCACTTTGAGATGGACTTCAAAGTACAAGAAACTTGTTCGGCGCAGCGATGTCGTTATGTACTAATGCATACGCCATCTTTATGGACTCCGAACTCCTCCTTATCCCATGACCACGAGAGAAGGAGGAAGCGAACCAGGGAAGCGATACAAAGAAACATCAAATTCAAAACTATCCGGCTTGAGCCGGACGTGATTCACTATTGGGAGAAACCACCATTCCGGAAATTGGGCGCTTTTCATGAGTTCCCAGGACGGTTGTGCTGGCCGGTCCTCTATCGATCGGCACATTTCTTGGCAGAGGGCAGGAATCCACCCGTGAGGGTCCGTTTCACTGGCAATCGTGTCCCGCCAACATTCGATCAGCTTTTCAAGGGTGAGGTCCTGGGTACCCGCCGCATAACCAAAATGCAGCAACGCCATCCCAAAACTATCAATGACATGGGCGTTGCGAAGTAGAAAATCAAATGCTCTATCTTTGGCTCCATCGGTATGAGCTTCCGACAGGCACTCCCTAATTTCTCGAACCTCATTGGACCGAATTCGCAGCGTGAAACGATCCCAAAGGGGTCGCTCTTCCAGTTTGTCCGTTAGTGCAAATGGCCTCAACTCCTCATACAGGCAATCTGTACGATCGCGGAGAATGTCCGGATCGATCGTAGGCTGGAACGCCGGTCCCTCTCTGAAGAAATTGTCGAGCTTATGGAATTGGTCGACAAATTTGGCAATGTCGTCGCGAGACAGCCGGAATACCGCCTCGCCTTTGAACACACGGCTCTTTTGACTTCCGACTTGAAACAAAGCAACTCGCGTTTTCGGTGTATTGTCAGCGGGATTCGTGGCCACACCGCACTCCCACACGCAAAATTCCCAATCCGCGTCTGATAGTGTGTAGATGAGGAGAACCAATCTCGCCTCGGCGAGCGCTTGTTTGAGTTGTGGCCGCAGTGGTTCACCAATAGCTACACCTGCTTTGGGATCAGACGATAGAAAAATCTCTTCCTGAGGCACATTCCATTTCTGAAAGTGTTTGCTGAAAACGGTGGCGATATCGCGATCATCGTGCCGATGACTGATAAAAATCGATGTACCCATCAGAGGTGCCGCCCTTTCTATCGGGTCAGTAGACTTTCCCTTGCATTGACGATCCAGCTCAACGAGTTTGTTATTGTCGTACGTGATTAGGAAGCGACCTGTTACGGGTCAACTTGTGATCCAAACACTGAGAAAAGTACATGGAAGAATTGGTAGATCTCAGAGGATCTACAAAAACACTCTGAAACGCTAGCAAGATAGGTGCGCAACATTCTTCGTGTGCCCGTGGCTGATCCAGAAATGACTTCAACAGGCTGGCTGGTTCAGAAACAGCCTGCGGTGTCACAGACGCACCACGTCGAGACGGCGGAAGCGGAGAGCATCATAAACCCAGGAGGCATGCTGCTGTTCACCTCCATCAGGTCTGCATCTCTCGCAAGTTCGACTATACCCACGAGGTTGTTCCAACAGCGCTGTTGCGGTCATCGTGAATAATGTCCCCTAGTAGTAAGTTTTGCCATGATAAGGTGGTGGGTACGACGGTGACAAGAAATAGCCGTAACAATTTCATTGCGTCAATGAGAGTACAATGATGCGATCAGCCTATTCGTTCACCAGTGCATACACCTTTGCTTCCCAAGGGAAGATGGGCTCGCGTGCCACCCAATCCGTAGGAACGTCGCGTTCTTGCGTAATTTCCCGCCACTTCATGCCAAGTGGCGTGTTTGGCCAGTTTGGCACACGATACTCGGTGTGTGTGCCAGGCGAAGTGTCCGTCGCAAAGCCGGAGAAATTCGCAACGACGACCACCTGCCAATCACTCCCTGGCTGACCACGTTGCCAACAGAGCACACGTTTGGCATCGTTAAAATCCACATGGATGAAGTTGGTGTCGTTCACGGCCAGCGCGTCGTACCTGGTACGGAACTTCACGAGTCGGGCGACGTAAGTGGCCAGCTGTTGCCGCCACGGCTCGCCCAGCCGTTCGAAATTGACCGGATCCACCTGCTTGTCGGGATGCCCGATGAGGAGATCGTGCTGGTCGGAGAACTCCTCGCCGGCAAAGATCATGGAATGCCGACCGCGGTCAGCAGGCAGACGAAGGCAAGCTTTATCCGCCGCTCCACATCGCCCACCCCGTTGTTGATCAGGAAATTGAACAGCCGCTCGTTCCGAAAGCCTTCCACATCGTGCGACGTCACATAGTTGATGGCTTGTGCCCCGTCGGTAAAGATCGGATTCCCCTCGGACTGCAGGAGCCGGCAGTCGATGAGCTTCCGGACAGTCCATTCGAAGCTGGGTTCCTGCTCATCGTTCTGGCCGAGGATAGCCGCACGCACCATCCGTTTGAAAATTTCGTTCCACTGGCCATCGAGCCGTTGCTGGCTGATCAGTTCTCGGGGGACAGCTAAGTCTTCGCCCACGACCAGGAAGCGTGCGTCCGCTTCGCTGTCGGGCAGACTCTGCTCGCGCCCTCGCGCCTGCCAGATCTCCCGGGCCTTGTCCTTGAACTCCTGCACAAAATCCCAATTGGCGATGTTCGGGATGCTGTCCATGCGGATGCCGTCGATGCGAAAGTCTCGCATCCACCGAACAAGATGGGTCAGCATGAGCTGCCGTGCCGGGACTAGGTTGTCTCGTGTACCGGAAATGGGATCGTAGATCTCTGTTCGAAAATTGTACTTGAACAGGTCCCCGCCGAAGCCGTCTCGCTTTCGGCCCTGGTCGAACTCTTCGGGATCGCCCACATTGGCCTGGACGTGATAGTCGAGGAAGTTGATGTTCTGATAGGGGTCCCGAGTAGAGAACGCCATGACTACATCGGTAAAGAAGCGGATGCCATGCCGATGGCATGTCTTGATCAGCTCGACCAGATCGACGGACGGAGTCGGAGAGGAGTGGCCTTTGGGGAAACCGAGATCGTGATCTGCCGCGAAATAGTTGCTCGTCGCATAGCCCCATTCACGATCGACGAAGCTGTCCGCCGGCGGCAGCAGCTCCAGCGCGTTTACCCCCAAGTTCCGGAGATGCCGCTGGCCATGGGGGAAAGCAGCGATGGCTGAGAACGGTGAGGGGAGTGTCCTCGGCTCGATCAAGGTCGTCACATCTCGGAATGTGCCGATCGCTAACTGGAGCTGTGTCTCCAGCTCTTCGAACCGAACCCAGGTCGTCGGCAATTCATAGATGACCAGTCTGTTGTTCGCCGGCAGTGCGGCGATCGCCGCATCGTCCGCCCAATCGATCGTCTCGCCACCTGGATCGCAGGGGAGCAGTTTACCGTTCTGCCACGTGACCACACTCGCTGGGTCCCGATCGTCCTCACCGAAGGGAGGGGTCAAGCGGGGTGCGAGCAGCCGCCAGTCCACAGTCCAGGCCGTCGGATCCGTGCACAGGATCGTCGCCTCGCTAACCTTGTAGGGGTTGCTGTTCTCTATCTCGTACCAGTATTCATAGACTTGGCCCTCGACCAAGCCGAGCTCCGCGGCGGGAAGCTCCCAAAGATCCGGATGCTGCACCGACCGGCTCAGTGGGCGTCTCTGCTGTTCTTCGAACAGCGGTGGATTTCCAGCGCGAAACTGCCCGATGACCAGATGCGGGGGAGGATCATCACGTCTCGGACGCCATAAGACGAAATGTGTTTCCTTTCGAGCTAATAAATCAGATTCCATAGGCACTCCTCAGAACAAAAGCGCGTAACGCCAACGGTTCCGTCCGCCTCGTGGGTTATAGAGAAATGCTTGTACGGCCCTCCGGGAAGGACAAATTACGTCTCAGGTGGCACGTGACCCGTCTTCTGCTCGACTTGGTGCCGTACCTCCTGACGAATGGTCGCTTCGTTGATACCCACCGTAGAGGCGAACAATCCGCCTGCCCAGACCCCGCCACCATCCCCATACACGTTGTTCAACATGTGCGGGAATGTCTCTTTCAACTGTTAACTTGTTACGCTTTTCAACGTCTCCACCACACATGAAACTGCGTACTTCGGCGGAATCACCCTGTACAAGCGGACATAGTCCCGTTCCGCCTCGATCTCCTCCAGAAGGCACTCGGGATAAAATTCCTGCAC
>Ga0224505_10000667_pt1 | contig 23161 bp, 21 predicted proteins | sample SF_Jan12_sed_USG_FD_169102 | JGI IMG/M metagenome (GOLD analysis project Ga0224505, IMG submission 169102) | Sediment microbial communities from San Francisco Bay, California, United States - SF_Jan12_sed_USGS_4_1 | ecosystem: Environmental > Aquatic > Marine > Sediment | place: USA: California... | reverse complement strand
GAAAGCTCTCCGCCTGCGCCTCCGCCCGGCTGTGGAACTGGATCTGGTCGAGTTTGCTGACGCTGTCGACCAGGGCCGCGATTTCGCCGCCGAAGCTGTCTCGAAGCTCGTCCAGCCGTGTATCGGTATCCTCGATTACGTCGTGCAGGATGGCCGCGGCAATTGCCTGCCCATCCATGTGCATGTCGGCGAGGATCTGGGCGACCGCGACCGGATGGGAGATGTAGGGTTCGCCGCTGCGACGGGTCTGGCCGTCATGGGCCTTCGCCCCGAACTGGTAAGCCCGTTCCACCAGCTCGATCTGCTCGGCTGGCATGTACTCCTCGAGGGACTCTATGAGATGCCGCAAGCCAAAGTCCCGGCGCAGCTTCGCGCCGGGGAGCTTCGACAGGATGGTGGCGGCATAGTCCATAGTCGGAACCTATCGCATTTCGGGAGTCGCGAGACAGGTTCCAGATCTTAACCGGTTCGTGACCGGGCTGCCGGGCGTAGCTGGGGCGATCGGGGGCGGGGTCAGTCGCCGATCGAGATACCCCTGAGCGGCAGCATGTCATCGGCCGACTCCTGGGCAAGGAAGTCTTCGGCGGCCGGCGTCTCGATTTCGTCGAGGATGGACGGCGTAATGTGCCCGCCGGCGATTTCCCTCAGTGCGAGGACGGTCGGCTTGTCGTTCTCGAGTTCGACCAGGGCCTCGGCGCCGTGGGCGATGCGGCGGGCCCGTTTCGCTGCAACCAGCACGAGTTCGAAAATGTTGTCGATGTTGTCGAGACAATCCTCGACGGTGATTCTGGCCATGTTCCGCGGTACTCCGATGTGGCGGCAAAGCCGCCCTGCAAAATCAAGACCCACCAGTCTACTGGAGTACCCCCGTCTTAGGCCAGTATTTCGGCGATTCGCCGCTGCCGGGCCGGGTCGTCACAGCGGCATTCGTCGCCGGCCCCGGCCAGGACGGCCTCGAGTTCCAGTACCGCCAGGTCGAGGTTGTCGTTGACGATGCAATGGTCGAATTCCCGCCAGTGGCCCATGTCGGACACGGCATCCCTCAGGCGGCGTTCGATGACCTCCTCGCTGTCGGTCTTGCGGCCGCGCAGACGCCGCTCGAGCTCCCCGCGAGACGGCGGCAGGATGAAAATCGAGATGCACGCCGGCATTGCGTCCCGGACCTGGCGGGCGCCCTGCCAGTCGATCTCGAGGATCACGTCGAGCTCCTGTGCCAGGCAGGCCTCGACCTGGGAGCGGCTGGTGCCGTAATAATTGTCGAACACGAGCGCCGATTCCAGCAGTTCGCCGCGGTCCCGGAGCCGCAGGAATTCCGCCTCGTCGACGAAAAAGTAATCGCGGCCATGCTGCTCGTTTGGGCGCTGCTTTCGGGTCGTGTAGGAAATCGAAAAACGCAGCTCCGGGTGACGGGCGACGATCGCCTTGACGAGCGTCGTCTTGCCCGCGCCGGAAGGCGCGGCGATGACGAAAAGGCTGGCTTTCTTGGCGGCTGACATAATGGGCGAGGGGAGCGAGGATTTATTCGACGTTCTGGATCTGTTCGCGCATTTGCTCGATCAGCACTTTCAGATCGACCGCCGCCCGTGTCGTTTCGGTGTCGCCCGACTTGGACCCCAGGGTGTTCGCCTCCCGATTCAGCTCCTGCATCAGGAAGTCCAGCCGGCGACCGACCGGTTCCTTGCCGGCCAGCGCATCGCCGATTTCGGCGACGTGGCTCTCCAGCCGATCCAGCTCCTCGTCGACGTCCAGCTTCTGGGCGATCAGCGCCAGCTCCGCCTCGAGCCGCCCGGGGTCGGCGCTGACGTCCAGCTTGTCGAGCCTGTCTCTCTGCTTCTGGCGTGCGCCGGCGAGCACCTCGGGCATGCGCTGGCGGACGGAGCGTGCAATTCGACCGATGTCGTCGAGCCGGCCGCCCAGCATCGCAGCAATACGCTCGCCCTCGCTGCGGCGCATCGCGACGAGCGCGTCCAGCGCTTCGGCCAGTACGCGGCGCGCCTCGCCCGCGAGCGGTTCGGCGTCGATCTCTGCCTCGACGATAACGCCTGGCCAGCGCAGCACGTCGATCGGATCGACACCCCGGGCATCGGGCAACAGAGTGGAGATATCCCGCAGTCGCGCGGCGACCTGCCGGATCAGGGCTTCGTTGACCGGGATCTCTGACTCGCCGCCGGCGGCTCGCCGCAGGTGCAGCGTGCATTCGACTTTGCCGCGCCCGAGCGAGGAGCTTACCTGTTGGCGAAACTCCGTTTCGAGGGCGCGGAGTTCCTCGGGCAGCCGAAACTGCACGTCGAGGTATCTGTGATTCACGGCCCGAAGTTCGCAGGTCAGGGTCCCAGAGGCCGTTTCGGCAATACTCCGTGCAAAGCCTGTCATACTGTGTAACATGCGCAACCCTTGTGTCAGGCCGTTCGTTTGAAAATCCGGCGTGCAGATCACGGATGCGCCGCCGGGGCGCAAGGCATACTCCGGAATATGCCGATCGGGACGTGTTTCCGGGACGGCAGGCATTTTAAGCCCGGCGCGCCGCCAGCGGCCAGCCCGGAATGTGACTGAACAAGAAGACAGCATCGCCCCATGGAAATCGAATACGCCAAGGTATCCGCCGTCGGCGATCGGCAGGACAACCAGGACAGGGCCGCCATCGTCGTGGCCGAAGACGCCGCCATCATGCTGGTATTCGACGGTATGGGTGGTCATTCGGACGGCGCGCGAGCCGCGGAAACCGGCCTTAGGATCATCCAGCAAATGTTCACCTCGACGCAGCTGCCGGTCTTCGATCCGCAGGGCTTCCTCTATATGGCCCTGTCGCGCGCGCACGATGAAGTCGTGCGAATCGGCGCCGAGCTGCCGGTCGATTTCAGGCCGCGCGCAACCTGCGCGATCTGCCTGATCCAGGAATCCGGTACCTACTGGGCGCACATCGGCGACAGTCGTATCTATCACCTGCGCAACGGCCGCGTCGTATCGCGGTCCCGAGACCACAGCCATGTCGAGGTGCTGATCCAGGAGGGTGCGATCAGCGAGGAAGAGGCGCTCGACCACCCAATGCGCAATTTCGTTGAGTGTTGCATTGGCGGAGACGCGCCGGTTCCCGACATGACGATCACGGCGCGCCACGCGCTGGAGCCCGGCGACGTGCTGCTGGCCTGTACGGACGGGCTCTGGTCGGGAGTCGGCGACGATACGATCGCTAAGACGATCTGCACGACCGGCGAGCCGCTCGCCGAAAACCTGATGGCCCTGAGCCTGCAGGCGATGGCCACGAACGCGCCTTACAGCGACAACACGACGGCCACCGCGCTGCGCTGGATTGCCTCGTGAAAGGTCCGGCCGGCAAACCCCCGCATCTATCGAGGGGACGCCCGAGCGGACGCGCCGCCGACGAGTTGCGCTCGATTCGCTTCCTGACCCATTACACGAAGCACGCGGAGGGCAGCGTGCTGGCCGAATTCGGCGACACCCGCGTGCTGTGTACCGCAAGCGTCGAGAACCGGGTGCCGGGCTGGCTGCGCGGCACCGGGCGCGGCTGGGTGACCGGCGAGTACGGCATGCTGCCGCGGTCCACGCACTCGCGGGCCGACCGCGAGGCGGCGCGCGGCAGGCAGGGTGGCCGGACCCAGGAAATACAGCGCCTGATCGGCCGATCGTTACGGGCGGCGATGGATCTCGATGCGCTCGGCGAGCGTACCGTCACGCTGGATTGCGACGTACTGCAGGCGGACGGTGGTACGCGCACCGCGGCGATCAGCGGCGCCTATGTCGCCTTGCGGATCGCAATGGACCGGCTCTGCAGGGAACAACAGCTCAGGCGTCACCCGGTGCACGGACAGGTAGCCGCCGTGTCGGTCGGCATCGTCGACGGGATACCCGTACTCGACCTCGACTACGCCGAGGACGTCAAGGCGGAGACGGACATGAATGTCGTCATGAACGAGGCTGGCCGCTACATCGAGGTACAGGGCACGGCCGAGGGCCACGCCTACACGCGTGACGAGCTCGACCGGATGCTCGAGCTGGCCGAACAGGGCATCGGCCGGATCATTGCTATGCAGTCCGCCGCATTGGCCGAAGGCAAGCCACGCTGAGCACGGGTCGGAAGAGCATGCCGCGCTCGCATACCAAAATCGTCATCGCGACCGGCAATCGCGGCAAGCTTCGGGAAATCGCCAGCCTGCTGGCCGACCTCGGCGTCGAGGTCGTCGCGCAGGCGGACCTCGGAGTCGCGCCGCCGGAGGAAACCGGTACGACCTTCGTGGAAAACGCGCTCCAGAAAGCCCGGCATGCGGCGCGCGCAACCGGCCTGCCGGCGATCGCGGACGACTCGGGCCTGGTGGTCGCGGCGCTGGACGGCCGACCGGGCGTCTGGTCGGCTCGCTACGCAGGCCCCGCTGCAGACGACGCGGCCAACAACGCCAAGCTGCTCCGTGAACTCGAGGGCGTTCGTGACCGCAGCGCCCATTTCCACTGTGCGGCGGTATTCGTCCGCGACGAGAACGACCCGGAGCCGGTCATAACAGAGGCGAGCTGGCACGGCGAAATCGCCGCGGCCGAGGAGGGGACGGGCGGCTTCGGCTATGACCCGCTGTTTCGCGTGCCCGGTCGCGGCTGCACATCGGCCGAGCTGACGGCGGAGGAGAAGAACGCGCTGAGCCATCGGGGCCAGGCCATGCGCGCGCTGCACGACAGGCTCCGCGCGAAATTCCGGGCCTGAGCCCCGGTCCCATGCCACCGCCGCTGTCCCTCTATATCCACCTGCCCTGGTGCGTCGCCAAGTGCCCTTACTGCGACTTCAATTCGCATCGGGCCGGCGATGCGCCACCCAGGGGTCGATACGTCGAAGCCCTCGGCCGGGAACTGTCCGCCAGGGCGCCGGCTGCTGCCGGCCGGGCGATCGAGACCGTTTTCATCGGGGGCGGTACCCCGAGCCTGTTCACCGGCAGCGAGATCCGCGACATTCTCCAGGCCGCAAGGTCCGAGTTCGATCTCGTGCCGGGCGCCGAGATCACGATGGAAGCCAACCCCGGAACCGTCGAGCGCGGCCAGCCTGCGGCCTGCCGTGAAGCCGGCATCAATCGCCTGTCGCTCGGCGCACAGAGCTTCGATCCGGACGCATTGAGGCGGCTCGGCCGGATTCACGGACCGGCGGAAATCGGGAGCGCGTTTGCCGAGGCGCGAGCCGCCGGCTTTACGAACATCAACCTGGACCTGATGTTCGCCCTGCCCGGCCAGACGCTGGCGGCCGCTCGCGACGACGTCGAGCGCGCGCTGGCGCTGGCGCCCGAGCACATCTCCTACTACCAGCTGACGCTCGAACCGAACACCGTCTTCCACAGCCGCCCGCCGGCGGAGCTGCCGGACGACGAGCTGGCCTGGGAAATCCAGGAGCAGGGCTTCCAGCTGCTGGCGAAGGCAGGCTACGAGCGCTACGAGATCTCGGCATTTGCCCGCGCCGGACGCGCCTGCCGGCACAACCTGAACTACTGGACCTTCGGCGACTACCTCGCCGTCGGCGCCGGGGCGCACGGCAAGCTGACCGATACCGCAGGCCGCGTCTGGCGCTATCAGAATCCGGCTCACCCGGTCGGCTACATCGAGTCCACGGCGACCGGGACGCCGGCGTCCGGCGCAGAGTCCGCGGCGGACGAGCGGGTGTTCGAATTCATGCTGAACGCCTTGCGACTGCCCGGCGGCTTCACGGAGGCCTGCTTCGCGGAGCGGACCGGCCTCGGCTGGGGCCTCGTTCGGGACCGGGCCGACGCTCTGCGGCATAAGGGCCTGATCGAAAAGGTCGGACTTCGCTGGCGCCCAACGGAGCTCGGGCTCCGCTTCCTGAATGACCTGCAGGCGGCCTTCCTGCCGCCGGCCTGAACGCGTCGACAGCTCCCCGTTTGTTGGTTTTATGCACAAGCCGGGAGCCGGGCCTATTTTTCCAGAGCAATAGGCACCGAAGCTCAGCCGGGCCGTGCGAAAGAGCACTTAAATGATTGATATGAAAAACATTATCTTTCTGGTCATAATTTCGTCATTCTAACGTGCGGGCTTAGAAAATCCTGACTTAGCTCATTGACTCAATTTTGTTCCACAGAGTTATCCACAGGATTTGTGGATAAGCGCTGCGTCGGTCCCCGCCGCCAGGCCGGAGGCAGCGCCGGCCGCGCGCTGCGACTCAGCCGGGCTTGCGGCCCGCAGCGCTTCCCTTTATCCTACGCGCCCTTTTTTGCAGTACCCCTCAACGGGAGACCCCGATGAAAGCCGACATCCATCCCAACTACGCGGAAATCAAGGTGACCTGTAGTTGCGGGAACGAGTTCACGACCCGCTCGACGCTGGGTGAGGATCTCGCGGTCGAAGTCTGCTCGAGCTGTCACCCGTTCTACACCGGCAAGCAGAAGATCGTCGATTCGGGCGGTCGCGTGGACAAGTTCCGCCGCAAGTACGGCATGCGCTGATCGCCGCTGACGATCGCCTGATTGACGCTCCGGCTCCGAGCCGGATAACTTTTGCCCCGATATCCGGTATCCTGCACTCCCGGTGCGGTACCGGGGCGCGCAGCCGCGCGCCCGCTTGCGCTGCACCGCTGTCCACACCGTGGTTTCTACCGATTGCGGTTTCGCCGGCGGCAAGCTTACCGTCGGCGATATGCGGCACTACTACGCTCGAGGAAAATCATGACCAAAGAAGCCTACACGCTGACCTCTCCGGACGGATCGAAGTCCATGGAACTGCCGGTCCGCGAGGGGACCGTCGGGCCGGCCGTCGTCGACATCGCCAAGCTCTACAAGGAACAGGGCATCTTTACCTATGACCCTGGCTTCGTGGCGACCGGGAGCTGCGACAGCAAGATCACCTATATCGACGGCGAGCAGGGCATCCTGATGTATCGGGGCTACCCGGTAGAGCAGCTGGCCGAGCACTCGAGCTTCATCGAGGTCTGTTACCTGCTGTTATACGGCGACCTGCCGAACAAGCAACAGCTGGACCGGTTCGCGACGTCGATCACGCGGCACACCATGCTCAACGAGGGGATGCTGCGCTTCTTCAACGGGTTCCGCTACGACGCGCACCCGATGGCGATGCTTTCCGCCGTCGTCGGTTCGATGTCCGCTTATTACCACGACACGATGGACATCAATAACCCGGAAGCGCGCGACGTCTTCGCCCACCGGATCCTCGCGAAACTGCCGACGATCGCTGCGGCGGCATTCAAGAAGTCCGTCGGCCAGCCGTTCATGTACCCCCGCAATGACCTCGGCTTTTCGGAGAACCTGCTGCACATGCTGTTCGCGGTGCCTGCAGAGCCTTACGAGATCGACTCGGTCGCGGCCCAGGCCCTCGACCTGTTGTTCATCCTGCACGCGGACCACGAGCAGAACTGTTCGACCTCGACGGTTCGCATGGCGGGCAGCTCGGGTGCAAACCCGTACTCCGCAATCGCAGCCGGTGTATCTGCGCTGTGGGGCCCCGCGCATGGCGGCGCGAACGAAGCAGTGCTCCGGATGCTCGAGCAGATCGGCAACGCGGGCAACATCAAGAAGTTCATTGCCAAAGCCAAGGACAAGGACGACCCGTTCCGCCTCATGGGTTTCGGCCACCGCGTCTACAAGAACTTCGATCCGCGCGCCACGATCATTCGCGAGATGTGCCACAAGGTGCTGAAGCAGCTCGGACATACGAATTCGCCCCTGTTCGAGCTGGCGCTGGAACTGGAGCAGGTGGCCCTGAAGGATCCTTACTTCATCGACAAGAACCTTTACCCGAATGTCGACTTCTATTCCGGCATCATCTACCGGGCGCTCGGGATACCGACGTCGATGTTTACGGTGATGTTTGCAATAGGCCGCACGGTCGGCTGGGTCGCGCACTGGCAGGAGATGATTACGGATCCGAACGCCAAGATCAGCCGGCCGCGCCAGCTGTACACGGGTCCGGCGCAGCGCGATTACGTACCGATCGCGAAGCGCTGACCGACGGCGTCAGCTTTCCAGTAGCTCGCGCAGTATCCGGGCGTCCGCGCGTCGCATGGGCCGCCCGTCCACCGGGCTGATGGGTGCCTGGCGGATCCCGTCGAAGGGAAACACGGTCGCCTCGATCGGCGTTTCCATCAGCAGGAAGCGCAGCCCGGCGAAGGACTCGCTGCGGCCGCGGCGGCTCTTGAGCCGCCGGTCGAACGGCCGGTAGACGACGCCGCCCCGCTCCAGGCAGAAGGCAACCTGTTCGACGCTGTCTGAAAAGACGTGCAGGTCGACCGGCGAGTGCGCGCCGGCCGTTCCATGCAGCACGCCACCGGCGACGCGGGGTGTGAATGCGGCGAGCAACTCCATCGCCGCGAGAGCGGCGTGGCGCATCGTCTGCAGCACGGACGAGTGGGAATCACCCAGGAAGAGCTGCTGGTACTCGGCGACAGCCTGCTCTATTTCGCTGTTTCCAGGCAGGGACCCGCGCTCGCTCATGCCCAGTCTTTCGGCGGCTTTGTGCTTCGCCAGGCGGAAATCGCTGATCCCCTGCTCGACGATGATGCGTGCCGCTTCCTGGGCCAGCACTGTACGCGCCCGATCCGTACCGTTGCCCGATTTCCTGCCCATAAACCGTTAACTCCCGCGACCCCTGACAGGCTGTTGAAAAAGGTCGTCCAGACCTTTTTCAACGTCGCGAGTCCGGCGCATGTCCGGACTCGCTCCCCGACGGTTCAAGCACTTACGTGCTTGACCGCGGGCGAGACATCCTTGTCTCGCACTGGCAGGGTGTTTTTCAACACCCTGCCAAACCGACGAGGTTCAGAACAGGTTTTCTTCTTTCGGTTCTCCACTGCTGTCCAATATCGGATCTTCATCGTTATTGAAAATATCCGGCAACTCGTCGACTGCTTCGCATTCGGGAACCCGGCCCTCCTGGAATACCTCGAACATCACGTCCTCGAACGGAGTCGAGGAGTCAGCGGGGCAGCCCGTGGCTTTCGAGATTCGCACCGTTACTATGCCTTCGGGCATCGGCATCGCATTTTCCGGGGCCCCCTTCAGCGCGCGCCGGGCGAACTCGATCCAGATAGGCAGCGCTGTGCGCGAACCTTCCTCGCCCGGCCCCAGGGGCTGGTCATCGTCGAAGCCGACCCAGACGATCGCCGACATGTCGCCGTTAAAGCCGGCAAACCAGGCATCGCGCCGGTCGTTCGACGTACCGGTCTTGCCGGACAGGTCGCGCCGGCCCAGCTGCAGTGCGCGCCGGCCGGTCCCCCGGCGAATGACGTCGCGCATCATGTCCTGGACGAGGTAGGCGTTCTGCTCCGAAATGATGCGGGGCGCCAGCTGCACGTCAGCGAACAGCCCGGGCGCTACCGATGCGTCGGGCTGGTAGGACTCGCCGACCGCCGCCATCTGTTCCAGCGACATGCCGCGCTCGGCTTCCAGCCCCTCGTAGTAGCCGGCAACCTCGTCCTCGAGATAATCGATGCTGTCGCGCAACCGCCTAACGGCGGCCCGCGCACCGGCCGGGTCGCGCAGCGGCTGCAAGTCGTCGCTTTGTACCTCCGGCGCTTCGCAGCGGCGGCACACGACGGCGGGCGTGGCACGATAGACAAGCTCGTCTTCCGGACCGAATATCGAATCGATGACGTAAGGCCGTATCGCGTAGCCCCCGTTTGCAAACGCCGCATAGGCCTGTGCCATATCGAGCGGCGATGCGTTGCCGCCGCCCAGCGCCAGCGATCCGTTGCGGGGCAGCGCCGCTTCGCCAAAGCCGAAAGGAGCGATGTGACGGATCGCATTGCCGATGCCGGTATTGTTCAGCAACAGCCGGACCGAGGCGAGGTTCATCGAGCGGACCAGCGCTTCACGCATGCGTTGTTCGCCGTAGAACCTGCCGCTGTAATTGACGGGCCGCCAGAGTCTCTCGAGTTCCGAGGAGCTGATGACCACCGGCGCGTCCAGTATCACCGTGGCCGGCGTGTTGCCCTGCTCCAGGGCCGCCGAATATATGAAGGGTTTGAAAGACGACCCCGGTTGGCGCGCCGACTGCGTAGCACGATTGAACTTGCTGAGGCCGAAGTCGAATCCACCGACGAGACTCGTGATTGCGCCATCCGTCGGGTCCAGCGAAACCGTAGCGGCCTGGGCCTGCGGCAGCTGCGCGAGGGCATAACCGCCGCCGACGACCGGCATCACGTAGATAATGTCGCCCGGCCGCAGCACGTCGGAGACCGACCCGGGGGCAGGCCCGGTCGTTTCGCGGTCGATGTACGGCCTGGCCCAGGAGATGCCGCTCCAGGGCAGCAGCAGGCGCTGGCCCGACTGCAGGACGATGTCCGCCGAATTGTTCTCCCGCAGGCCGGTCACCAGCGCGACGATCAGCACGCCGGGATTGGCGTAGTCCTCGAGCGCGATCCGGAGCTCCTCCGGCCATTCTCCAAAGGGCCTCGCCGCCGTCTCCGGATCTATCTCCAGTCGGCCGATCGGCCCGCGATACCCGCGGCGGCGCGTGAACTCCAGCAGGCCGTTCCGGATCGCGTAGTTCGCGGCGCTCTGCAGCCTCGAGTCCAGCGTCGTGACGACCTTGTAGCCGGCCGAGTAGGCGTCTTCGCCGTAACGACGCAGCATCTCCCGCCGCACCATTTCCGCGACGTATGGCGCGGTCAGTTCGTTGGCCGTGCCGTGCAGGCGGGAGACCAGCGGGTAGTCCATTGCCTCGCGGTAACTTGCCTCGTCGATGAAATCGAGCGCCAGCATCCTGCCGAGCACGTAGTTGCGCCGCATGCCCGCATTGGCCGGGCTGCGGACAGGGTTGTACTGTGACGGTGCCGGGAGGACTCCCGCGAGCGTCGCGGCCTCGGCGACATTGATATTGGCGAGGTCCTTGCCGAAATAGACCTGGGCCGCTGCAGCAACGCCGTAGGCCCGCTGCCCGAAGAACATCTTGTTCAGGAACAGCGCCATGATCTCCTGCTTCGAGAATTCCTGCTCGATCTTGTACGCGAGAAAGGCCTCTCGAATTTTGCGTGTAAAGACCTGCTCGCGAGTCAGGAAGTAATCCCGGGCCAGCTGCTGCGTCAGGGTGCTGCCGCCGCCGGCAATCTCCCCGGAGGACACGAGCAGGAAGGCGGCCCGCAGGATGCCCTGGTAGTCGATACCCGGATGCTCGAAGAAGCGGCGGTCCTCGGCGGCGATAAAGGCGCTGACGACGTGCTCGGGCACGTCCTCGTAAGTGACGAGTATCCGGCGCCGCTCGCCGATCTCCTCGATCAGGCGCCCGTCGCGGCTGTAAATGCGCAACGGTATCTGCAGCGGGATCTCGCGGATGGTCTCCGCCCTCGGCAGGCCGGGCTCGACGTAGTAATAAGCCCCGATGACGCCCGCGGCGATGCAGACGCCCAGGGTCGCAGCGAAGCCGGCAAGGAGCACGGCCCACCGCCAGCGACGGCGCCGCTCCACGGGTGCCCGGGGTCGTCGAAAATCGCGTACTTGTCGCATAGCTCCGCAGTATCTTGCCAAATCCCAGCGAAATTAGGGATTTAGGAAGATCGATCCACGCTTATAGTCGCCAGAGTGAGGCCGCCAGTACGGCCCATGTGCCCAAACGGCAGTGCCCAGGTCCGGATGATAGCCAGCATTTGTGACAGGCCGCAATGCGCGGCAGCCCGCGGACCCTATATTGGTCGAATGCGGCGGCCCGGGATCACGTGCCGAGGATTCGCTGCTGAGTCGCCAACCAGTTCACGGAATTCCGGTGGCCCGCGGACGTAACATAACCATCGCAGGATCGTGCAGGGGACCGTGAACACAGTCACGTTTTATTTAACATTTTATTGATATATAGTTAAATCGATGTGTTCAGGCCCAGCCTAATTTAGACCCGCAACTTACCGTCTTAGAAGGAAAAATCTGTGCTCTTTCGTAACAAGAAACAGCCACTCCTGGGCCTCGACATCACGACCTCGTCGGTTAAGCTGATCGAGCTTTCACAAAGCGGCAAACGCTATCGGGTCGAGTCCTACGCAGCGGAGCCAACGCCGCCGAGTTCAGTAAATGAAAAAGCCATCGTCGATGCCAAGGCGGTCGGCGAAGCGATTCGGCGGGCGGTCAAGCGGTCGGGCGCAAAGTCGACGGACGCAGCCGTCGCGATCAGCGGCGACGCGGCGATCACCAAGGTGATCCAGATGCCGTCAAGCCTGTCGGAGCGCGATCTCGAGGGACAGGTCGAGATCCAGGCGGATCAGTACATTCCGTTCCCGATGGAGGAAGTCAGCTTTGACTGGGAAATCATTGGTCCGAACGAAAAAGATCCCGAGCTGCTCGACGTACTGCTCGTCGCGACGCGAACCGAGAACGTGCAGCAGCGTCAGGCGGCGGTGGAGGCGGCCGGACTGGGCGCGAAGATAGTCGACGTCGAGGCTTTTGCACTCGAGAACGCCTGCCGGCTCCTGAGCCACCAGATACCGGATAACGGCATGGGACAGTCGGTCGCGATCGTCGACATCGGCGCGAGCAGCACCACGTTTTCGGTGTTGCAGGACCTGAAAGTGGTCTATACCCGCGACTTCGCCTTCGGCGGCCAGCAGCTGACCGAGGAAATCATGCGGACCTACGGCCTCAGCATGGAAGACGCCGGACGTGCGAAGAAGCAGGGCGGCTTGCCCAGCAACTACCAGCCCGAGGTGCTCGAGCCCTTCATCGACGACATGACCCAGCAGGTCAGCCGATCGCTGCAGTTCTACCTGGCGTCGGGCGGCGGCCGGGAGCAGCCCGACATGATTCTCGTCTGCGGCGGCTGCGCAAACATACCGGGCATCGCGGACGTAATTTCGAGCCGGGTCGGCATTCCGACCGAGATCGGCGATCCGCTCGGCCAAATGAAGATTTCTTCCAAGGCGAAGTCCCAGGGCGTGCACAAAGATGCGACCGCCCTGTTGACGGCTTGTGGATTAGCACTGAGGAGCTTCGACTAACATGCCACGCATTAATCTCCTCCCCTGGCGCGAAGCCGAGAGAAAAAGGCGGCAACGCGATTTCACGATCGCGCTGGGTGGCGGCTTCATTGCCGGTGTCCTGGTCGTCGTGCTCGTCATATTCGCTTACGGACAGATGATCAATAACCAGGTTTCCCGCAATGCGCGGCTGCAGGCCGAGATCGCGGAGCTCGACAAGAGCATTGCCGAAATCGACGGCCTGGAGCGGCAGAAGGAACGGCTGCTCGCCCGCATGGAAATCATCGAGCAGCTCCAAAAGAGCCGGCCCGAGATCGTGCACCTGTTCGACGAGGTTACGCGCCGCATGCCCGAAGGCGTATACCTCACGTCAATGAAGCAGACGGGGACCGAAGTCGAGGCCAAGGGCGTCGCGCAGTCGAGCACGCGCGTTTCGGCGCTGATGCGCCAGGTCGACGCCTCCGAGTGGCTGGCCGATCCGGGCGTGGTCAAGGTAGAGACAACTGAACAGGGACCGGCCAGGCAGGCCGAGTTCGTCGTGACGATGAGGCAGGTCAGCTCCTCTGGCGAGGATATGGAGGACGAAGGATGAACCTCGTTGAAGAACTGAAGAGCCTGGACGTCAATGACGTCGGGCGCTGGCCGCTGCCATTTCGATTCGCGGTCATCGCGCTGTTGTTCGTCGTGGTCGTCGCCTTCGGCGTCTACACGTTCATCGTGCAGGACCGTTCACCGCAGCTCAAGCGTGCGCAGGACGAGGAGATCACCCTGCGCCAGGTATTCGAAAACAAGCAGCGTAAGGCCGCGAACTACGATGCTTATGTCGCGCAATTGCGGCAGATGGAACAATCGTTCGGTACGATGCTGCGCCAGCTGCCTGGCGAAACCGAAATCCCGAGCCTGATCGTCGATATATCGCAGACCGGCCTCGCGGCGGGGCTGCAGGAAAAGCTGTTCCAGCCGCAACCGGAAATCCCGCGCGACTTCTATGCCGAAAAGCCGATCAAGATCCGGCTGTCAGGCGGCTACCACGAGATCGCCAAATTCGTCAGTGGCGTCGCCGCGCTGCCGCGTATCGTGACGCTGCACGACATCAACATTACGCCGGAAGACCAGAACAAGTTCGACAGCCTTTCGATCGAAGTCACGGCAAAGACCTACCGATACCTGGAAGAGGAGGCTGAGTAGCAATGGCCGCTTCACGTTACAGCCGCCTTCTTATTGCCTTGCTGGCAACCGCAACCGGCCTCGCCGCCTGCGGAGGGGACATGGACGATCTCGACAGCTACATCAACGAGGTCAAGGCACGACCGGGCGGACGCATCGAGCCGCTCCCGGAGATTACCCCGTACGAGGTCTTTACCTATGCGGCGGACGGGGACGGACTACGCTCGCCGTTCGTGCCAGATGCGCCGCAGGCGGCGCCCGGTGCGGCCGACGGTGGGACCCGGCCGGACCCGGATCGCAGCCGCGAGTTCCTGGAGCAGTTCCCGCTGGACACGCTCCGCATGGTCGGGACACTGCAGCTCGGCGAAACATACTACGGTCTGGTGCAGGACTCCGACGGACTGATCCACCGCGTCGTGCCGGGCAATTACATGGGTCAGAATGACGGGCGTATCGTCGCCATCAGTGAATCAGAGATACAACTTGTTGAAATTATTTCGGACGGGATCGGTGGATATCTCGAAAGAGAAGCCGCAGTCGGTCTTACGGACTGATACCTGAATCGAACTGGGAGTAATTGGAATGACGCGCATCAATCGACTGGCGGTACTGACTCAGGGGCTCCTGCTCCTAAGTTGCGGCTTGACTGCCAATGCACAGCAAGGCAACCGCCTGCAGGACATCCAGGTGCAGAGCCTGCCGGGCCAGCGCATAGAGCTGAAGCTGGTTACCAGCAACAATGCGCCGGAACCGGTCACGTTCACGATCGACAATCCCGCACGAATCGCGATCGACCTGCCGGATACCGAGCTCGGGCTGTCTTCGCGGCGTCGCGACGTCAATCTCGGCGCGCTGGACACCGTCCTGACCGCGGAGGCGAACGGCCGGACGCGCGTTGTACTGAACCTTGACGAAATGGTGGCCTACGACACGCGCGTCGACGGGAACACCGTTTACGTCACGCTCGGCGCCGATAGCGCGGATGCATCTGTTTCTACCCAGTTCGCAGGTTCATCCCAGGCATCAGGCGCCACAGCCTCTTATGCGTCGGCAGGCAGCCGTTCGATCAGTAACGTAGATTTCCGACGGACCCGTGACGGCGGCGGACGCGTCATCGTCAACCTCACGGACCCGTCCACCCCGGTCGATATTCGACAGGAAGGCGGCCGCGTCGTCGCTGTATTCAAGGACACGAGCCTGCCTACCGAGCTGATGCGGCGCCTGGACGTCATGGACTTCGCGACGCCCGTAACCACGGTCGACACACTGCGCACCAACATGGATACGCGCATAGTGATCACGGCGGAGGGAGACTACGAGCAGCTCGCATACCAGTCGGATAACGAATTCACGATCGAGATCAATCCGGCTCCCGAAGATCCGGAAGTGGAGAGCATGTTCTCCGAGGAGAAAGAGTACTCCGGACAGCGCCTTACGCTGAATTTCCAGGATATCGAGACCCGGGCCGTGCTGCAGCTGCTGGCAGAGACCTCCGGCCGCAACATCGTCGTTTCCGACACGGTGCAGGGCAACGTAACGCTGCGCCTGCGAAACGTGCCGTGGGACCAGGCTCTCGACATCGTCATGACGACGAAGGGCCTCGACATGCGCGAAAATGGCAACGTCATCATCGTTGCCCCGGCCGAGGAAATCGCGGCCCGCGAGCAGGCCGACCTCGAGGCGCGCGCCGCACTGACGGAACTCGAGCCTCTCTACTCGGAGTTCCTGCAGGTCAATTACGCCAAAGCGTCCGACCTCGCACGGTTGATCGGCGGCGACGGCGGCGAAAACTCGATGCTGTCGGAGCGCGGCACCGTCGCAATCGACGAGCGCACGAACACGCTGCTGATCCAGGATACCGCCGACCGGCTGCAGGACGTCCGCCGCCTCGTGCGCACGCTGGACATTCCGATTCGCCAGGTCCTGATCGAGTCGCGGATCGTCGTCGTTAACGACGATTTCAGCCGCGAACTCGGTATTCGACTCGGCGCAACGGCCTACAACGAAAACAGCTCGGACGGCGCCACGGTCATCAGCGGCACCGGCCAGGGAACGGACACGATGATCGGCTCGATCATCGACAACCTTGGCGATAACGGCACGATCTTCCCGATCGAGCTGCCGACGCTGGACAACCGCTATAACGTCAACGTGCCGATCCGCAATGCGGCGGGCCGTTTCTCGCTGGCCGTGCTCGAGACCGAGTATCTCGTTGACCTCGAGCTGACGGCGCTGCAGGCCGAGGGCCGCGGCGAGATCGTTTCGACTCCGCGCGTGATTACCGCGAACCAGAAGGAAGCGGTCATCGAGCAGGGTGTCGAGATACCGTACCAGGAGTCTGCTTCCTCGGGCGCTACGACGACGCAGTTCAAGAAGGCAGTATTGAGCCTTACGGTGACGCCGCAGATCACGCCGGACAACAAGATCATCATGGATCTCCGGGTCAGCAAGGACAACGTCGGCGAGCTGGTACAGAGTGCAACCGGCGGATCGGTGCCCAGTATCGACACGCGCAGCGTCGAAACGCAGGTGCTCGTCAACGATGGCCAGACTGTCGTGCTGGGTGGCATCTACGAGACCGAGCGCCGCGAGACGGTCACCAAGGTACCGTGGCTCGGCGATATCCCGGGTGTCGGCGCACTGTTCCGTTCACGGCAGAACCTGAACAACAAGGCGGAGCTGCTGATCTTCGTTACGCCCAAGATCCTCAGCGAGGGAGTGACGATCTACTGATCGGCCGAGGGCTTCATCCGCAAAGGGACAAGGGGTTGGCGATCAACCCCTTGTTTTTAACGGGCACTGAAAATGTCAGGGTAAAGACGCGCTCAAGGGAACGATGGCTCCAAAGAATGTGTTTCTCGTAGGCCCGATGGGTGCCGGCAAATCCGCCGTGGGCAGGCAGCTCGCAAAGGCGCTGCACCTCGAGTTTATCGATAGCGACGAAGAAATTGAGCGCCGGACCGGCGTCGATATCCCGTTCATCTTCGAGAAGGAAGGAGAAACGGGCTTCCGCAAGCGGGAAGCGCGGATCATCGAAGACCTCACTGCGCAGCAGGGCATCGTGCTGGCCACCGGCGGCGGCGCGATCCTGGACCCGTCCAGTCGCAACTGGCTGGGCGCGCGAGGCTTCGTCGTCTACCTGCAGACCAGCGTCGACCAGCAACTCGAAAGAACCCGCCGGGGTCGTGAACGACCGCTCCTGGACGATCCGGATCCGCGCGGCGTCCTCGAACGCCTGATGCAGCTTCGCGACCCTCTGTATCGCGAGATCGCGGACCTGGTCGTCGACACCGACGGGCGCAAGGTTACGGCGGTGACCCGGCAGATCCAGGATGCGCTGGTACAGGATGCCGGCGACGGGGCGCCTGCCGGCGCGACCTGACCGCGGCGCACCGAGGCCGAACAAGGCCCTGCGGAGGCGCAGGAAAAGCGGTAATCTTCGAGAACTGAGCGCGCCAGGCATACTACAGCCGATTCCGACCCTCCGGTGACAGTCAATCGCACAATCCGCGTCGAACTGGGACGTCGCAGCTACCCGATACTGATAGGCGACGGCCTGCTGGATGGCGGCGTCGATCTCGCGGCGCACATTACCGGAGGCGACTGCCTGGTCGTCAGCAACGAGACCGTTGCGCCGCTCTACCTGGACGCGGTCCGTCGCTGTCTCCCCGGCAAGGACCTGCATGTCGCTGTTCTCCCCGACGGCGAAGAGCACAAGACGCTCGCGAGCATAGCCGCGGTGATCGACGCACTGGTCGCGGCGCGTGCGAACCGGGATACGACGGTGATCGCACTGGGCGGGGGCGTGGTGGGCGACATCGCAGGTTTCGCGGCGGCCTGCTACATGCGCGGCGTCGCGTTTATCCAGGTTCCTACGACACTCCTGGCGCAGGTGGACTCGTCGGTCGGCGGCAAGACCGGCGTCAACCATCCGGGCGGCAAGAACCTGATCGGAGCATTCCACCAGCCGCGGCTCGTGCTGATCGACACTGGCACGCTGTCGACGCTGCCCGACCGCGAGCTGAGTGCGGGGCTCGCCGAAGTCATCAAGCACGCCGCAATCGCCGACCGCGACTACCTCGACTGGCTGGAAAGGAACGTCCCAGCGCTGCTCGCGCGCGACGCGGCAGCGCTGGCGCATGCCATCGCGAGGTCCTGCGAGATCAAGGCCGCCGTGGTGTCGGCCGACGAAACCGAAAAGGGGCAGCGGGCCCTGCTGAACTTCGGCCACACGTTCGGCCACGCTATCGAGAACAGCCTCGGTTACGGTGAATGGCTGCACGGGGAGGCCGTCGCGGCGGGCATGGTGATGGCGGCAGAACTCAGCGGCATTGCGCCGGCCGAACAGGCAAGGCTGCGCCGCCTGCTCGAAGCGGCCCGGCTGCCGGTCGAGCCGCCGCCCGTCGGTTCGGCGAAGCTGCGCAAGGCCATGCAACTCGACAAGAAGGCGGCAGGCAGGCGGCTGCGTTTCGTCCTGCTCGATGAACTCGGCAGCGCGAGGCTCGAGTCCGATGTGGATACCGGCCTGCTCGACCGGATCCTCGAGCGAGCCGATGCCTAAGGCCGTGGTCGTGCAGGACGCCGCTCTCGCGCCGTATGCCGCGCACGAGGGGCAAAGCCGCGGCAGGCGCAACCCGGAACCCGTCGCTGCCTATCGTGGTGAATATCAGCGCGATCGCGATCGCATCGTCCACTCCACGGCGTTTCGCCGCCTCGTATACAAGACCCAGGTCTTCGTCAATCACGAAGGCGACCTGTACAGGACACGCCTGACACATTCCCTGGAGGTCGCACAGATTGCGCGGACCGCGGCGCGGGCACTGAGGCTGAATGAGGGGCTGGTCGAAGCGATATCGCTTGCGCACGACCTGGGCCACACTCCCTTCGGGCATGCTGGCCAGGATGCCCTGAACGACTGCATGCGAGACTACGGCGGTTTCGAGCACAACCTGCAATCGTTGCGCGTCGTCGACAAGCTGGAATACCGGTACCCGGACTTCCACGGCCTCAACCTGACCTTCGAGACGCGTGAAGGCATCCTGAAGCACTGTTCTGTCCGCAATGCGCGCGAGCTCGGCGACGTCGGCGAGCGATTCCTCCAGAGACGCCAGCCGGGTCTCGAGGCGCAGCTAGCGAACATCGCCGACGCGATCGCCTATAACAATCACGACGTCGACGACGGCTTGCGTGCAGGCCTGCTGGATGTCGAGCAACTCCGCGAGGAACCGATGTTCGAGGAGCAGTACGCGGCCGCCAGCGCCCGTTATCCCGGGCTCGAACGCAGGCGCCTGATCTACGAGACGATCCGGCGCATGATCAACCAGGTCGTGACCGACCTGATCGACGCGACGGCAGGACGTCTCCGCGAGCTGGCCCCGGCGTCCATCGAAGACATCCGGGCCTGCGAGCAACCCGTCGTCGCCTTCAGCGAAACGACGCATCAGCAGCACCAGTCTCTCAAGCGTTTCCTGATGAAGAACCTGTACAAGCACGAGAAAGTCCGGAAGATGACCGACGAGGCGAGGGCGATGCTGCAGCACCTGTTCCGCAGCTATTTCGGACGCCCGATCGAGATGCCGGAAGAATTCACCGCGCTGGCGCTCGGTGGCGACGACGCCCGCCGCGCCCGCACGGTGGCCGACTACATCGCCGGGATGACCGACCGCTACGCGATCGCCGAGTACAGGCGCCTCGCCTGATCCATTCTCGCGAGCGGAACGCGCAGCGGAAATTTCAGACCCTGTCCCGGTCCGGCCGAAACCGCGGTCGGCTTTGGTCGTGGCGGCGGAGCGATCCCGAGTTTGGCGCGCAGACGCCAAGAGCGGGATCCCTGAGCCGCAAGACAAGCCCTGGCCGGACGGTCCGCTGCCGGGCCCGCGGGCGGCCGCGCGCCGGCGGGCTTCTGCTATCATTCGCGCCCACTGAAATCCGACAGCGGGGGCAGCAGGTGGCCGACAAGAACATAGCGGTGCGCGACCGGCTTATTTTCGCGATGGACGTGCCGGATTGCGGGCAGGCCAGGAAGCTTGCCGACGAACTCGGTGACTCCGTCAACTTTTACAAGCTGGGCCTCGAGCTGATGATGACCGGCGAGTACTTCGAGCTGCTGGACTGGATGCTCGCCCGGGACAAGAAGGTGTTCGCCGACCTGAAGTTCTTCGATATCCCGGCGACCGTCGGCGCCGCGGTCCGTGGCCTTCGGAACCGGGGTGCGACCTTCGTTACAGTGCACGGCAACCAGGCGATCATGGAGGCGGCCGCCGAGAACAAGGGTGACGACCTCAAGGTACTCGCGGTCACCGTGCTGACGAGCCTGGATCGCGGCGACCTGGACGATCTCGGGTTCGACTGCGACGTCGAGGCGCTGGTGTTGTCGCGTGCCCGCCGGGCGCTGGAGACCGGCTGCGACGGGGTCATCTCGTCAGGCCTCGAGGCGCCGCAACTGCGCGAGCACATCGACCACAAGCTGCTCGTCGTCACTCCCGGCATTCGCCCGGTGGACAACAAGCCGAGCGGGGACCAGAAGAGGGTCGTCAGCGTCGAGCAGGCTTTTGGGAATGGCGCCGACCATATCGTCGTCGGCCGGCCGATCCGGGACGCCGCCAGCCCGCGGGCCGCCGCGGAATCGATCCAGGCGACGATCGCCACCGTGTTCGGTTGACAACATGCCGACCGAGCTGAAAAACGACCTGTTCCTGCGCGCGCTGCTGCGCCAGCCCGTGCCGCGCACACCGATCTGGATCATGCGCCAGGCTGGCCGGTACCTGCCCGAGTACCGCGCGACGCGAGCCCAGGCCGGCGATTTCATGAGCCTGTGTTCGAACCCGGAGCTGGCCTGCGAGGTTACGCTGCAGCCGCTCAGGCGCTATGCCCTGGATGCTGCGATCCTATTCTCCGACATTCTCACCGTGCCGGACGCGATGGGGCTCGGCCTGTATTTTGCGGCCGGCGAAGGCCCGCGCTTCGAACGGCCCGTGCAGAGCGCCGCTGCGATCCGCAGGCTGCACGTCCCTGACGTCCAGGAGACGCTGGGCTATGTCTTCGACGCGGTGCGGCTGATTCGGCACGAGCTCGACGGCCGCGTGCCGCTGATCGGCTTCGCCGGCAGCCCGTGGACCGTCGGCACCTACATGGTGGAGGGTCGATCGAGCCGTGACTTTGCGACGATCAGGGGCCTTGCGGCCGACGAGCCAAAGGCGCTGGACGAAATGCTGGAGAAAGTCGCCGGCATGACGACCGATTACCTCAACGCACAGGTCGAGGCCGGCGCCCAGGCAATCATGATTTTCGACACCTGGGGTTCGGCGCTGGAGCGCGACGACTACCTGCGCTTCTCGCTCGCGCCCATGCAGGCTATCGTGGACGGGCTTACGCGCGAGCGCGACGGCAGGCGCGTACCGGTGATCCTGTTCACGAAGGGTGCCGGCCCGCTGCTGGCGGACATGGTTGAAACGGGTTGCGACGCACTGGGCGTGGACTGGACCACCGACCTCGGGACGGCACGGGAACTGACCGGGGACCGCGTCGCGCTGCAGGGCAACCTGGATCCAGCCGTATTACGCGAGTCGCCGGACAAGATCGAGCAGGGTGTCGTCGACGTGCTTGCAAGCTATGGTCGCGGGCCGGGCCACGTGTTCAATCTCGGCCATGGCATTACGCCGGACATAGACCCGGATCACGTCAGCGTGCTGGTGGACGCCGTCCACCGGCACAGCCCGCAGTATCACGGAAGCTGATAACGCTCCCGGGCTCGCTGTGTTCTTCGCAGCCTGCCGCGAAGAACTCTTTGCTCAGGCTTTGCCGTCGCGCAGCTCGCGGCGCAGGATCTTGCCGACGTTGGTCTTCGGCAGCTCGTCGCGGAACTCGACCTTGCGCGGTACCTTGTAGGCGGTCAGGTTCTGCCGGCAGTAGTCGATGACCTGCTGCTCCGTGACCGAAGGGTCGGTGCGGACGGCGAAAAGCTTGACCACCTCGCCGGACCTCTCGTCAGGCATGCCGATCGCAGCGGCTTCGAGGATGCCGTCCATCTGCACGACCACGCCCTCGATCTCGTTCGGGTACACATTGAATCCCGAGGTCAGGATCATGTCCTTCTTGCGGTCTTCGATGAAGACATAGCCGTCCTCGTTTATGCGGCCGACGTCGCCGGTGCGCAGCCAGCCGCCCGGCAGCATGACCTTCGCCGTTTCGTCCGGGCGCTGCCAATAGCCTTCCATGACCTGCGGGCCGCGAATGCAGATTTCGCCCACTTCCCCGATCGGCAGCGCATTGCCGTCGTCGTCGCAGATACGGATGTCGGTGGACGGCACGGGCAGGCCGATCGTCCCGTTGAACTCGGTCGCGTCCAGCGGGACGACGGTCGCCGTCGGAGACGTCTCCGTCAATCCGTAGCCCTGGATGATGTGCCGGCCGGTAACCTTGTGCCACTGCTTCGAGACGGCTTCCTGCACTGCCATGCCGCCGCCGATCGTCAGGCGCAGCGAGCTGAAGTCCAGGCCGGCAAAGCCCGGCGTATTCAGCAGCGAGGCGAACAGCGTGTTGACGCCGGTGAAGTAGTGGAACTGGTGCCGGGAGAGTTCCTTGACGAAGCCGGCCATATCGCGAGGGTTAGGGATAAGCACGTTCTCGCCGCCCTGCACCATGATCGACAGCAGATTACTTTGCAGCGAAAAGATGTGATAAAGCGGCAGCGCCGTGATCGCGACGACGGGGTCGATCTCCTCGAACGCGCTGGACTGCCAGGCCTTGCCCTGGAACACGTTGAAGACCATGTTGCGATTACTGAGCATCGCCCCTTTCGATACGCCGGTCGTGCCGCCGGTGTATTGCAGGAACGCGAGATCCGCATAGCCCAGCTCGGGCCGCTTGAGTTCCTGCGACCGGCCCGGATCCAGCGCCTGCTTCAGCGTAATGCTGCCCGGCAGCTCGTAGGGCGGTACCGTCTTCCTGACGCGTCGCATGACGAAGTTCGTCAGCGGGCCCTTCGGGAAACCGAGCAGGTCGCCGATGCCCGTGGTGATGCTCTGCGTCACAGACGTCGCGGCCACGACCTTCGCGAGCGTGTGCGCGAAATTCTCCAGG
>Ga0224505_10000666_pt1 | contig 23198 bp, 24 predicted proteins | sample SF_Jan12_sed_USG_FD_169102 | JGI IMG/M metagenome (GOLD analysis project Ga0224505, IMG submission 169102) | Sediment microbial communities from San Francisco Bay, California, United States - SF_Jan12_sed_USGS_4_1 | ecosystem: Environmental > Aquatic > Marine > Sediment | place: USA: California... | reverse complement strand
TCAAAGTGACCACGGGCCAGCGAGTCTGCCGTTGATAAAGTTATTCGTTCCTACCTTGAGGTAGCTGAGTTTTGGGTATCTTCTCTTCTACGAACCATTATCGCGATGGATTGGGCTCGGGGGCAGACGAGACTGACCGAGCGTCTGAGGGGCGGCGGGAGCGGAGGATTTCTTCCAGTGTGAGCAGCGCATCACGCCCGGAGTTGGTTTCAAATCCTTTGGAAAGACTGGTATCTGCATAGGTATGGCCCTGCTGTTGCGTGGCACTTTGACTGAGACTCCCGGACCAGGGACGGGGATCCCGTGATCCATGTTTCCGGCTCCAGGCCGCCAGGCAGGCCTTGGCAATCAGCTTGTTTAAAGGGGCCGGGTTGTAGAGCATCTTTTTAATGTTCCAGGGCGTCAGACTCAACGGGTTATAGCCCTTCGACAAATACCCCTCCGAGAGTAAGCGAGCTTCCAGATCCGTATTGGGTTGGATGCCTAAGAAAAACATCAGTGGAAACACCCGGTCCTCCCCAAGGATCGAGGCTACCACTTTGTAGGACTCGATACTCTGCAGCAGGGTCTCTTCCGTTTCATCCGGAGAATTCAGTGAGTAGTTCAAAATCACCCGCCCGTTGAACCCCGCCTCTTTGAGATGTCGGCACCCATCATACAAATGCTCCAGCTTGAACCCCATGTGCATGCTGTTTAAGACCTTTTGTGACCCGGCCGTGATGGCGACTTCCAAATCTCCCACCCCTGATTGCACCATCAGCTTGGCGAGTTGGGCATTAATGAGAGAGGTCCGGACATAGCCCGACCATTCAATCTCTAACTTCTCTGCAATGATTCGCTCTAAAATTTCGGTGCATTGCGGATAGGCGTCTTTGCCGGTGATGAACTGGGCATCGGTAAACCAAAATCGCCTGGCTCCCCACTGGTGGTAATACTGGGCGATGTCTTTCACCACATTTTCCGCCGGCCGGTAGCGCACCCGCTTGCCTTCAATGTAGGGGTACAGGCAGAAGGAACAGTCGTAGGGACAGCCCCGTTTACTCTGCACGCCAATACATTCGCCGATATATTCCGTATATTGAGGAAAGATCGACGTGAGATAGGGAAGATCGACCGATAGGGCATCCAACAAGGCTGGCGTATGTTTGGTGCCCTTGGTGACGCGCCCGTTTTCCCTGACGATAAACCGCTCTTCGCCCAGAGATTCGCCATTTAAGACTTTCAGAATGGCATCTTCCCCTTCGCCAAGAATCCCCATGATGCCTTCAGGCAGTTTTTCAATCAGCTGATCGGCAAAGGCCGTGAAGGCGCCGCCCCCGATCATCATCTTGGCCCCAGGAAATGCTGTGCGGATTAACCACGGATAGGAAAGATTATGTTTGATATCGGTGTAATACCGGTAAAGGTTCCGAAGGCCCTGCACCGAGGCCACCATCCGCTTGAAGGGATTGCTGGCATAGTAAAAATTAAAGGCATGCTCCAGCGAGGCATCGCCTTCATGGGGGGAAAAAATTTGGATGTCCCGCCACGAAAAGCAGACCAGCTCGGGTTGAAACAAGGCCGCGGCTTCTCGCAGCTTGGCCGGGCGTTGGGCCGGTGGAAACAGGGAAAGATCCAGAATCTGTTGGCGCACGTCCGGCCGGCGACGGTGCACAAAATCGGCCAGATAGGTAATGCCCGTGGGATAGACCTTTTTGCAAGGCAAAAAGACGTACAGGACGGAGTTCAGCATCTTATTTCACGGCCACATGGATGGCGACGATGCCGCCCGTCAGATTGTGGTATTCCACGGATTGAAAACCGGCCTCTTTGAGCAACCGACAAAAACGTTCCTGATCGGGGAAATTTCGAATGGAGGCAGGCAAGTATTCATAGACCCCGGTTCCGTCCCGAGCCACAACCGTGCCAATCCATGGCAGAAGGCGAAAGGAGTACCAATCGTAGAGCTTCCGAAACCCCGGTGAAACTGGTCGTGAAAATTCCAGGCACACAAAGCGGCCACCCGGTTTGAGCACCCGGCAGATTTCCGAAAGGGCTTGCGATAAATTCCCCACGTTTCTCACGCAAAATCCAGCCGTGACTGTTTCAAAACTTTGGTCGGGAAACGTCAAATGTTCGGCATTCATTTGCAGGCAGGAGATACGAGCAGCCAAATGGTTCCCGCGAACTTTTTGTTGCCCCACGCGCAACATGGCTTCATTGAGATCCGCAGCCATGACCTGGCCGGAACGGCCGAGATGAGTGTCCAACAATATCGCCAAATCACAGGTTCCGGCTCCCAGATCCAACGCCCGTGTGCCAGGCTTCGCCGGGATATGAGACACGGCTTTTCGTTTCCAGGAATGATGCAGGCCAAAACTCAGGAGGGAATTATTGAGGTCATAAAACCGGGCTATGGCGGTGAACATCCGTTGGACAGCCTGCTCCCGAGCCGAACCGGTCCATGTGGAGGCCACTTTGCCCGGTGCCTCCGTTTTGTTTATTGCGGGAACCATCCCAAGGACCTAGCACCCGTTCTCGCGCTTTGTCAAGAATTGAACCCTTCAGAAAACCGGAGTGGATGAGCAAGGTCTGGTCAACCCATCGGACAGGAAAAGAACCGGAGAGGAAACTAAATAAAGAGGGTGGTTTCGGCACCGGAGCAGGCGGAGATGATCGCGGGCAACCCCATCACTTCATCGACCCCTTTGGTCACCGCCTGGGCATCGACGCCCATGTATTCAAGCCCCGCACTACAGGCGACCAGTTTGAACTGGCCGACTTGACGGGCTTCCTCGAACATTTCCGAAATGAGCGGAACTTTGCGTTCACGAATCAACCGGGCCACTTCAGGGGCTTGGGCCGCATATTCCGGAGGGAAATCCAACTCATTTAACCGGCCTTCCGCTAACTTTTTGATGGTCCAGAACAACAACACCACCATGACGTCTTTCCCCATGGCGGCGGCCGTTAACCCTAAAGTGGCCACTTGATGGAGCTTATCGTAGGTGGCATTGTGTGCGTAAATGACGAATCGTGGCTTACTCCCCATATCGCACGCCGTTTCCCCATTCATCAACTTGGGAATTTCAGCTTCCTGGCGGGACTCAATGCCCCTTGGCTCACTTCCACTATTCTGACCAGCATGTTCTCACCGTCTTCCGGGGCGAATCAAAGGCTGTGGCTTACGTCGAGTGAGCGTCCAACCCTCTTCCTCATATAACAAACAACATTTCATGCGCCCACAGACCCCGATACGGTGGCTATCCATGCCACTCATGGGTGCGTCTGCGCGGCCACGAGGATAGACGGGTTTAAAATCGGTTAAAAAACTGGAGCAACACAGCACCAATCCGCAGGTGTCGACCCCGCCGAGTCTGGCGGCTTCCTCACGGCTCGAAATCTGCCGCATCTCGATCCGGCATCCAAATCGCCGGGCCAGATCTTTCACCAGTTGCCGGAAATCAATCCGCTCATCGGCCGTATACGTAAACGTCAGCGATCGTTGAGCAAACGACCCGAACACTTCAACCAAGGTCATGTCGAGCCTCAACTCGGCAATACGCTCTTGACAAAACTCCTCACCCTCCTGGGCCAATCGCTGCTGGCGCGCAATCTGGCGTTCGTCTTCTTCATTAGCCTTTCGAATGATGGTTCGCATCACCCGCATCGGGGGGCTAAACGGGAGAAATTGAGGAGGAAGGTACACCTTGCCGAAAGTTTGGTCGTTATCTAAATCCAACAATACCCAATCTCCGACATTCACGGTATGATCGTCCGTCCGGGTCTTTTTCACCTCTCCCAGATCCCGCACTTTGACTCCGACCACCGCCACCTGATCCGGAAATCCCTGTTGATCTTCAGATTCCTGCACCATGAATCATTGTCTCCCATTATGACCAAGCCATACTGTCAGCATCAGATCCAATCATACCGGACTCGGGGAAAGAGGCCAAGCCATGATCTTTACGGTTCCAGAGCCCCTCTCCACTGAACCATGCCCTTACCGAAGCTGGCCGCCGCTACCGATGTGTGTGAAGGAAGGGAGGAGGCGCATGATCCAACTGATACAATCCGAGCGGTGCCAGCTGATCCGACACATGAGTAACCCTGGTTTCTCCCTGGGGCCCGGCTCCAAACACATCAAATGCCTGGCCGTAATGATAGCGACAGCCAAAGGGTTCCAATTCCTGCTTCAGACTTTCAGGAGGATCCCAATTCGCCGTCAGCAAGGCCGTCCGTGCCGGATTCCGCCCACTGAACATAAACGATAAATGATCGGGATACCAATCAGCCCCCCCTGTCGCATAGGACACAAAGTATTTCGCTTGAGCCGTTTGACACAACTCTGCAAGATACGCATTGGTCAAAAATCCGTTTTCACCCACCTCCAGCCATTTTCCTGGTGTAGAGAGACAGGCATACGCGGCATAACTCCGGACTTCCTTCAGTTGTTGTTGGGAGGCAAAGACCAAAGGAATCGGACCGTACTTCGACACTAATTTGGCGATAACCTTGTCCTGCAAGGCGGACCGGCCATCATTGGTCGGCCCGCTATCGGCATGCACCAACGTGTTCCGCCCACGGTCCGCAATGAGATAACAATTTCGGGGAAGTTCCACATCACATGGATCTTCGCCGAAAAACGGCACCGACACGACCTGCACGTCGTCCACACGCCAGCTTTCCCCATGCGCCAGTTCCGTGACCTGCGAAAAACCTAATTCCCTGAGGAGGGACAGATAGTCATAATGCAGGGCTTTCCGGTTGCGCCGACTCGGCACAAAAATCGGCACATCTTTGGGTAAATGGTACAAGGTGCGAGGATCAACGTGGTCGTCATGATCATGGGTGAGGAAAATTCCTGACGGGCGCGGCAGGAGGTTGGCCCAGAGAGACGGGACCGGCGACTCCGCAAACCATGGCATGAGCCAGGGATCAAACCATAAAAAACTATCCTGGTGTCGATACAGTAAGGCCGCATGGCCCAGATGCACCACATCCTGATCCCGCGTGACCTGCCGCCAGTGAGCCTCAATGGAGGTGGTCGGAGCGATCGCGAGACACTCATGATCTTTCAAGAGGGTAAACAACTGAGCCAATTGTCGCTCGAGATCTCGTCCGCCGGCTTGGGCCACCGTCTGAATCTCGGCCATGGTATGCCGGCCTGTGAGAAAGCCGAGGAAATGTCCCACTTTGGCCCCGATCGGTCGCTCGAATCCGAACGGGATGGCCTGGCGCGTCACGGAGTTAAAAATCCGCAATCCTCCGTACGTCATCTTGGCCGAGGCCATGGGATTTTTCGGATAGTTCCATTGAAAGGTCCCGTCGGATTTCCGTCCACACTGAATGTGTCGTTGCAAGGGAGGCCGGGATTGCACCACTTCCGCATAGGCATCTTCCAGGCGACGGGATAATTGAGGGTCATCCACGGAGGCACGTTTGGCCATAATGTCGCTGATGGCCGTTTCGATGCCGCTCATCATGATCCCATGCACTTGATGAAGACTGTTGACCACCTCAGGTTCCACTCCGCCCAAAAACGGGAAAGGCCCCGGCGGGTCGGCACTTTCCAACTGAACCCAAACCCAGGGATTCAGCCCGACCAGCTGTTTGGAGTCAATGGTGTTCCAGGAATTCATCAATCGGTGAGCTTGGGCTACAACTCTTTCTAATTTCGTAAGGGGAATGAACCCCTTGGGTTCGCCCCTTCCCTCATTTAAAGCTGGACCGTGGGTTCAAACAACACCTGAATCGTATTCGAATCCGGATCAGCGAGATAAAACGAATAACTACCATCGCGATGACGCTTCAGGGGTTTAACAATTGTCATCCCTTCTTCTGTGACTTCCTTAAATAGCGCATCCACACCTTCCGGGGAATCCATCAAAAATCCCAGATGATCCAACGGTTGAACCTGGTAAAGGTTGAATTGACTCAGCTCTTCCGGAGACACTTGATGAAGCGCGAGATTATCATAGCCTGTACTCAGGTATACATTCTCGGGGTCGGGTTGCCACACGATTTTCATATCAAAGAGACGCTCATAAAACCGTTGGGAAACCTGGACGTCCCGCACCCGCAAGGCCAAATGTCGAAGACCACGGGTTTTTCTCTTCTCCGGCATGTCTTTCCCTTAAGAATTAAACGATATTTAAATCACTCAAGTTCGTTGTCACAGAACGGCATCATACCCAGGACCCCGGGAGGGAGCAAGGTGCCAGGGGAAAACCTCGATGGCCGCCCTTTCGGCCAGACTCAGGGCATACTTTTGCACCATTTCCTCCTAACCTTTGACACGTCATTCAGGATCAATGGAAATTATGGTAGTTTGTTTCATACCAAATATTTGGTTGCCTTATCATTAAAAAATCGGAGGAAAAAATGCCAGAAATGATGTGGAATCGAAAGGTGGGGTCAATCGGGGTAGGGGCGTGCCTTCTGCTCCTTGGTTCAATTTCCGGTGCGTGGGGAGCTTCTGAACTTCCCAAAGAAATCATTGGACAAGACGGCGCACCGATGGTCTTAATTCCAGAAGGGATCTTCCCCATGGGCGTGCCCAAGGCCGCCCGGGATGGGGGAACAGACGAACGGCCGAATCACGACGTATTCGTCGACACCTTTTATATGGACAAGTACGAACTCACGAATGGACGGTATCTCCAATTCGTGACCGAAACCGGTCACCGCACTCCACAACACCCTGAGGATCCGACCAAGGGACTTTGGAAGGGCAATATGATGCCTGAATCCGTCACCGATATCCCGGTCATCAACGTGGATTGGCATGATGCCGAAGCTTACTGCCGCTGGGCTGGAAAACGCCTTCCCACCGAAGCCGAGTGGGAGAAGGCGGCAAAAGGACCGAACGACTGGCGCTTTGCGTGGGGTGACGTCGAACCCACCCAGGAGCATGCGAATTTCAATCAGACGTGGCGTGGTGAAGCCACGTTGACCCAGGTAGGTATTTATGAAAAAGGGAAAAGCCCCTATGGCGTGTATGATGTAGCAGGCAATGTCTGGGAATGGGTGGCCGATTGGTACGATCCGGATTATTACGCCAAAAGCCCTGTCCGGAATCCCCAAGGACCCGAAACCGGCACATACAAAGCATTGCGGAGTTCAGGCTGGCAGGGAGAAACCCCCCAGGTGCGGATCTTTACAAGAATTAAGAGCCTTCCCACGGACCGCAATAATTCCACCGGGTTCCGATGCGCCCAGGATGTGCCTGCTCCATCGACCCGATAAGCTTTTTACTCATCTGAAGGCACCCCATGAAAGGTGATCAGCCCGCTACCGGTTTTCAAGGACTCCGCGTCGGCGCCCTTGAAAGCCGGATGGCCACGGAGATGGAGCGGCTCATTATTCGACACGGAGGCGTGCCCATCGTCGTCCCGTCGATGAGAGAACTCCCACTATCCGAAAACCCTCAGGCTCTTGAATGGGGGCAGGCCTTGCTGGCAGGTCAGGTCGACATGGTTGTCCTCCTCACCGGCGTGGGGTTTCGCACCCTGCTTGAAGTCGTTCAGACCCGGTATTCACTGGATGCAATCACCGACGCCCTGCGAAAAACCGTGCTCGTCGTCCGGGGTCCCAAGCCAGCCATGGTGCTCAAAGAACTTGGCCTTCACCCGAACATTCCGGTCCCTGAGCCCAATACCTGGAACGATACCCTCAGTGCTTTGGATGCTTCCTTCCCGGGTGGTCTCCAGGGCATGCGGGTCACGGTGCAGGAATACGGGGTCAGTAATCCGGAGTTCTTAGAGGGGCTGAGGCAACGGGGAGCAGAGGTTCGACCTGTATCGGTGTATCGGTGGACCTTACCGGATGATCCGGCACCCCTGAAGAATCTGCTTCAAGAGGTCATGGACGGGATCCTACCGGTTCTGCTCATCACCAATGCCGTGCAAGTTGAACACATCATCAAAGTGCTGGGAGAGGATGAAAAGATCAATCATTTCAGAAAGGCCCTGCACCGCATGATGGTGGCCTCCATCGGCCAGGTGGCAAGCGAACGGTTACGTCACTATGGATTCCCCGTCGACCTGGAACCCTCTCATCCCAAAATGGGTACCCTGGTCAAAGAGACCGCTCAAGCCGTTCACACGATCCTGGCCCACAAGAACGCCCCGCCCATGAGGGATGAACCCTCGCCCTGATCCTTAGCGAACACATCGGACCTTCACCCTCATCCCTGCGAATTTCTAAATGCGGGCTCAGGTGTATTGAGCGGTTTGGGTATCGCAGCGCAGTGCTCTTTAGTGATTCCAATTAATTTCCAAAGTCTTCTTTGTCTATATGCCTACTCACGGCTGACTGACGACTGCCGTCCGGTCCTTGGGTCGGATGCTTTCATGAACCGGCGGACCTTGTTTGAGCGCAACGAGTTGGGCCGCCCTCCTAAGGCTCTCGTCCGTCCCATCTTAATGAGACCGGACGGGACGTCACTGGTTTTGGGTCCTTTTGCCGTAACAAAAGGACCTCGGCTGCCTGGCCGAAACCCGGCAACTATCATAAATTCCAAAAATTCCATTTGGTGGAATGTGCTTGAAATGATGATTCTTTTCCCTCCGAACCAGTCGAAAGGTAATGGAAATGCCTATATTTCTATAAGAAGACCTGCAGATGCCAGTGCCCGCAACACAATCAAAATTGTTTTAAAACATCTGTTAAGCGGTCAGTTCTTGATAGAGGGCAAAACCCTCAGCCCACTCCCCGAGACCACTTTCCGAATTAATGTGGCCTGCCGGTCCAATGTTGATGAACCGACTACCCCACGCCAAGGCGCAAGAACCGGCGAACTCAAGACTCCCGTACGGATCATTGGAACTGGCAACCACGATACTTGGAAAGGCAAACGGATGAAAGGGCACTGGAGAAAAACCAATGGCTTCTGAAGGAAAGCTAGCTCCTTTTGGATCTGGTGGCGCCACCAGCAAGGCCCCTTTGATCTTGAGGCTGGTACGTGTCGCCCAATGCGCGACGCAGAGACACCCCAAACTGTGCGCAACAAGCACGGAGCCCTCACCGATTTCCGCTACGGCTTGTTCAAGCACATTCACCCACTCGTCACAGACAGGCCTATTCCAATCCCGTTGCTGCACACGAACACATTCTCGGTTCGCAACCTCCCAAAGCGTTTGCCAATGGGCATGATCAGAATTGCCAATTCCCGGAATTATGAGAGTGGCTACATTCACGATAACGATTCGTTCTGGGGTTTCTAATGCGAGCTAAGCCGCACCCATCCGAAGAGAGAAGTCTATTGATTTATCCCTCGAAGTTAAAGAAAATTTACACCATTCAGGCATTGGAGAAACACTTCATGACTCGGTTAGGCCTTAATTAGACCGTCATCATGAGCCAAGGGCGAAGGATCTGTGCCCAGGCGGAGAAGCCAGGGCTCAGGGAAATAGCTCAATCCCGCGTCGAGCACTCACAGCACCCTTAATTAACGTCCCCCACATGTTCGGTCGGCTGAACTATTGGCCGCCATCCGTTGCCGTCGCCCGTTATTTTCTCTCATAGCATTATCGGTTCGTGAGTTTGTGAAAATCCTGCAGAAGTTGCCTGCATTTCGAAAGCTGATCCTGTCGACTTTGGCCAATGAGCCCGCTCCTTGCTTGAGATAGCTGGTCTTTCAGCAACACTTGGATGTCCTCTCGCAGGTAATTGGGGTGCATCACGTTTACCCACAACCTCAGGACCATCATCTCTGGGGTAAGTTGGTGGCCAAGACTCTGATAGTAATGACAAGTTAGGAGCATAGCTATATCGCGTTTACTTCTTCATCCACTTCGTCGAGTATTGCGTCCGCATCCCTGTCGGCATGCTTGAAGAAGTTCGCCGGGCCGAACCCCGCAACACTCGTACGTGCTAAGCATGCCAGTGAGGAGAATGATGGGCTCGAACATGTCGGAAAATATTTGGAAAGGCTAAAAAGTGGAATGATACGCCCATCAGGTCACCTCAACATTTCTTCCAAACTCCTTGATCACCAACCTAATCGGCCCTACCACACAAAAGGGATGAGGCGCTTGGTCTGACGCCGGTAGGCCTCATATTCTGGGAATCGTTCCATCAGAAGGCGCTCTTCGTACCGGAGTTTGACCATTAAGGTCATTATTAACCCCATCCACAACATAACCCGGTAGGACAGAGGGCTCCCCAATACCCAAGCCAGAGTCACCAACAGGACGCTGGTGTACATGGGGTGTCTGACCCAGCGGTAAGGACCGAGAACAATCAGACTCCCCTGGCTGGCGACCTCCGGAAATACCTTCACCTGTCGCAGTCCCATAACTTGTATCGCCCGCAGTCCTATCACTCCACCAACGGCTAGCATCCCACGAAGGCCCCAACCTGAAGGCCATAATGGTCCGGTGAGGGCGATACCCCCAATGAGTACAAATTGGATTCCGACCAGCGTGAGGGAGAGCACTGAGGGCGCTACATTTCTAGGGGCTTGATTCATGAACAGGTTGAAGGATCCAGTGAAGAGTGGCGGGCCATCCCTTTAAGAAATACCAAAAATCTTCCGACGATTTTCTAAGAAAGAGTACAATGAATCTAACGACTCACAAACTTCAGACGACTGTGACGGCTCCCCTTGCCTCGGTTTTGGCCAATACAATGATGAAATGGCACTCAACCATCCTCAAGCCTTTCCTCCCTGCACTCTTTTTTTTCGCCGGCGTGACCTATGATACTCTCACGTTAACACGCATCGATCGTCTATTGGATAACCTGATTCTCCTCCTCTACCTGACACTTCTGGGCACACTCATCATTCTCACCGGACGATTTCAACTGGGACTGGTCCCTTCAACACCGGAAGCACCCGGCTGGCACGTCCTCAGCCTGATGCATCGTGCCCGTCCGCACTTTGCCAAGGTGCTGCAATTCTTATTGGGCGGTCTGTTCAGTGCCTATGCCATCCTATATTCGCAGAGTGCATCATTTTCCACGACCGCCATCTTTTTGGGAATCATTGTCGGGTTCCTCATCGCCAATGAATTTCTTGAAAACCGATATTCCAGTCTCAAAATGCTGGTGGGTCTCTTTGCCATCGTCACCTTAAGCTTTTTGACATTTTTTCTTCCTGTCCTGACAGGATGGATGAATGCCTTTGTCTTTTTAACCGGGGCACTCCTGACGGTCGTCATTGTTTGGAAAATGGTCCGCCTTATCCTTCAAGGGATTCCCAACCTTCCCCCCAAGGCTTTCCTAACTCTGAGTCTCCCGGGTTTCGCCCTGGTGGGACTCTGCACCACGTTGTATTTTTTAAACTGGATTCCTCCGATTCCCCTCTCCCTCAAGTTTGGAGGTGTCTATCATCACATTGAAAAACACCAGGATCAGTATATCCTGACCTATGAAGATGGTCCCTGGTACGCCGTGTGGAAACGATCCAATGAACGCGTGAGTGCGGAAACGCCGGCCTACGCCTTTTCGTCCGTGTTTGCCCCGGTCACCTTGCATACCACCATCTATCACCACTGGGAATGGCGACCGATCAAGGAGTCTGCCGAATTTACCACCACCGATCGCATTCCCATTTCTATCACCGGCGGAAGAGAACACGGCTATCGCATGTATACGATGAAACAACGGCTTCAACCTGGTGAATGGCGGGTCAATGTGGAAACGGAAGATGGACGACTCATCGGACGGATCACGTTCTTTGCTGATGCAGAGTATTCACCGTCATATGATTTCATCACGATGAACCGGTAAAAATTAATTCTCTTTCGTCGAACATGATCACCACATTTTCTTTTTCACACCGAAACCATTTCTCGATACACCTCATGCTCATCTTGAACACGAAGAAAAAAAATTTCAAAAATTTCTGGTAATTATTTCTTAGACGTTGTAGTATGATTTCAACATCATCATGCACAACCATCGAAACACTTCTTTGATACACATATTCTCTCTCCGGTTTTTCTACCGAACCAAACAGTGCTGGTCATCTTTGGACGATAACAACTGCATAACTGTTGCGTGACCTCTTCCATGAACAGCGTGCCCGGTTATGCGTATTCACACGCTCACCACAACTTCAAGGGTGAGCTATCACTGCGGCTCTCATGTCGCATCTATTCTGAAAGGGGGTGAGTGTTTTGGCTACAAAGAAGAAAGCTCCGGCAAAGAAAAAGGCTCCAGCCAAGAAAAAGGCTCCAGCCAAGAAAAAAGCCCCGGCCAAGAAAAAAGCTGCCACAAAGAAACGGTAGTTTTTCCCGTGGGTGACCATAACGCCGGATGGGGGTTACTCCATCCGGCGTTTTCTTTGTCGATGCCGTTTCCTTAAATGAGCCGGAAGAGGCCGTGGATTTCCTCTATTTGTCTCCTGTCGGCTCTTTTCCTCTTCACATCTTTTTCCCGTGCTTCCCTCCTGCCTGCAACCCCTCACTTCTGAATGGGCAAAAGGCTCTAGCCCTTGACTCCACCAAACTCCACCTGGAATGATCCTGACCTCCACATTTATTCACTCAACACCAAACTGGTTTTACTTTTTATTTCGCTGAAGGGGACGTGACATGTCACAACACACCGGTAAATTCTTCGCACTGATAGCTCTTTACCTATTCATCGGAGTCGGGGGAATGCTTTTCCCCAGCACCTTCAGCTTCGCTTCGGACGAACACCAGGAACCCCCCTTGTCCGACAAAGCGCCTTCGGCCTCGTCACCCCAGACCGGTCAACCACATGCTCGCACCGCAAAACCCTCTTTAGACGAGAAGGGACAACAGGATCTGGACGCTCTCCGGAAAAAGCCTGAGGAATTTCGTACGCTGATTACCGGGGTGCAGATTTTTCTCGGACGCTTCGGGTATGGAGTCGGACCTTATTCCGGAATCCTCGACGAATCCACCAAGAATGCGCTGAAAGCCTATCAGAAAAAAACCGGGCTTTCTCAGACTGGAGATCTCGATTTTCCCACGCTGAAACGTCTGACAGAGGATGATCGCCTCATGAATCGAGTCGTTCCGTTCCTTCCCCCACAAACCTTCCACGATGAGGAATGGGGGCAATGGATTGAAGTCCAGGGTTCGTGGATGCTCAAGGAAGGCAATACCGACGATATCTTACAAACCTCACGAATAACCTGCATGAGGGAATTTAAACGGTGTATCGAATCTACCGCCTCTTTGATCAATACGAGTGTGCCCCAATTGAAAGTTCATACGCATGTCTACGACCTTAAGGAATGGGATGACTCGAAAATTGTGTCGGCACCCTATGATGGAGAAGCCTGTGCCGTGAGCATTCTACGGATTTCACGAAATCCTCAACTCGTTACACGATTCGTGTCTCTGCAAGGCAAACCAGGACCGTGTGCTCAGGTGAAGGCCGAAGATCAGCAATACGTCCTTGAGGATGGCCAGAAAATCTACCAGATCCTCCGAATGCAAAAGGCCGATGCTATTCAACAGATTCTCCAAGTGACCAAGTAACCGGCTTTAATCCAGATACCATGATGATTTCCACGGTCAGACGACTTAGTGTCGCGCGGAAACATGGCATCGCCAGGTACCGGAAATAACCCGTTTAGCGTTTTTCCCGAAAAACCCAGGAGAAGTACAGGCCGGCGACGGCGATTGTGAAAAGTTGGATGGTTTGGAGGATTGGGCTACGTTGCGCCCCCTCCATGGGTGGGGAAAGAATAAAACGAAAACCTAAGAATTCCGGCGTGTGATCCGGTGGGGTTTGCCAAGGGGGGAATAAGACTGCCAGGATGAGCAGACTCACCATGATATAGAGAATCCGAAGATTGAGCGGCTCTTGCTTGGTTTCCACGACTCGTTTTTGATCTGCCCGGTTCCCACATTTCGGACAGAACCGTCCGTTGAGGGGGAGTTCATAGCCACAGGAAGGGCACGGCTTGGTTGCACTCACACGGCACCTGATTTCTGTTAAGATGCAGAATGCTTCATGATTGGGAATCTCTATCTTGCCCAATTCTCCTCTATTCGTCCAGACATAACTCCCAAAATGATTTGACTCAATTCCAGTGTCATTTCTATAATTCCCAAAAAGATAGACGTTCAAATCCGACAGCGACCCTCTTTGACTCCCTCAGACGAGTGCTCTTTTCTCTCCCACCATATCCCTTTGGCCTATTGGCTCTTACAAGAACAGCATGCCTACCCATGATTTACCTTAATCAGGAGATACCGTGACATCCTCTTCCTTTCGCGTCATCTCAGTGATCGGTGCCGGAGCCTGGGGAACAGCCTTGGCGCACTTACTCGCCACCAAGGGGTTCAACATTCGCCTATGGGCGCATGAACCAGAGGTCGCCGAGATCATTCAACGCACCAGAGAAAATTCCTGGTACCTCCCGGAGGTGGTTTTACCCAATTCCATCCAAGCCACGACCAGTCTTCCGGATTGCGTGCAGGGAACGGATTTGATCGTTCTCGCCGTGCCATCCCACGCTATGGCCAACATGGTCCAGCAACTCCGGCTCTTATTGAAGGAGCCCATTCCCATCACCATCGCCACCAAAGGTATCGAGGAAGGCACTCTGCGATTAATGAGTCAGGTGGCGGAAAGTCACCTCCCCGTGGCATGGCATCCGTTCATCACCATTCTGTCCGGTCCCAGCTTTGCTTCAGAAGTGAGCCGATGGAAACCCACGACCATCTTGTTAGCGGGCCGGGATTTCAATCTGGTGAATGGTCTGCAACAAGTGTTCATCACCCCGCAATTTCGCGTGTATGCCGGGCGGGATATGATCGGAGCACAACTTGGTGGAGCCTTAAAAAATGTGATGGCCATCGCCGCCGGTATCGTCGACGGGCTGGATCTCGGATACAACGCCAGGGCCGCCCTGATCACCCGAGGACTTGCGGAAATGATCCGGTTAGGCCGGGCTATGGGCGCCGAAGTCGCCACCTTTTATGGGTTGTCAGGGTTGGGAGATCTGGTGCTCACCTGTACCGGCGCTTTAAGCCGTAATTACCAGGTAGGCATCCAATTAGCCAAAGGAACCAATATGACCACCCTGAAATCGACCACCAGAACCGTGGCTGAAGGCGTCCCTACCAGCCGGGCTGCCATGGCTTTGGCCGAACGACATCACGTGGATATGCCGATAGTGCGCGGGGTGTTTCAGATGCTGATCGAAGGGCGCAATCCCCGGCATATCGTGACTGATCTGATGTCCCGGTTGGCAAAAGGTGAAACGGACGGGCTTCTTCCCACCAGCACGGCAACCTTTGGCACGACGGTTCGTTCATGAATCAGGATCGATTGGCCTCCCTGCTTCAACGGGTTCAAACCGGACACGTTTCTGTTCCCCACGCCATTCGCCAGCTCCGCACCCTCCCGTTTGAAGACCTCGGGTTTGCTTCAGTTGATCATCACCGATCGCTTCGACAGGGATTTCCGGAAGTGATCTTGTGTGAAGGAAAAACCCTCCCACAAATTACGGCCATTGCCCGCCAGCTTCTGAAATCCGGTGGGCCCTTTCTCGCAACCCGCGTATCACCGGTGGTCGCCAAGGCCCTCAAACGCCTTTCCCGCAAGGCGGTGTTTCACGAACTGGCCAGGATTGTTTCCGTCTCTGACCCAAAACGAGAGAGCAAAGGGTTAATTGTCATCGTTACAGCCGGCACATCCGATATTCCGGTGGCCGAAGAGGCCCGCGTGACCGCCGAAATCATGGGAAGCCGCGTGCAAACACTCTATGACGTTGGGGTCGCAGGCTTACACCGTCTCTTGGATCGCCAGGAAAGTCTTCACCGGGCGCGGGTATTAGTGGTTGTCGCGGGAATGGATGGCGTGTTACCCAGCGTGGTGGGAGGATTGGTCGACCGCCCGATTGTCGCCGTGCCCACCAGCCAGGGCTACGGAGCGAATTTTGGCGGCCTGGCCCCGTTACTGACTATGCTGAACGCCTGCTCAGCAGGAATCGGTGTGGTGAATATCGATAACGGGTTTGGAGCCGGCTGTTTAGCCCACCGCATCAACGTGTTGGCGGAATCTCCTCACCAGGTCTAGACAAATCCGGTCTCGGCTCGTTCAAGCGTTCTGGCACCTGAGATTCCGGCATTTCAGGAATCAGGAGAGTTTTTTCCCCCTCTGATTCGACCGTTTGAGAATCGGAGCCAGAACCACCAGACTCCTCCAGCTGAACATCCGCAGCGTCAGTAGGGTTATCTTCCTCTGGAACCACCGGATCGTCTGAAGCCTTCAAGCCTTCATCCATGACCGTGGTCTCCTCTTCGAGGCTCTCTCCCTCCCGTGGATTCTCAAGTTCCTCGGGAATATCCGGCTCGGCAGGAAGGGGAGGCAGCACCTCACCCGCATACGCCAGGGCTTCGAGCGTCCCATGCACCCGATGCGAAACGATTTTTGTCCGGGGACCATACCCCTGGTCCTCCATCAACTTGGCCTGAAGTTCATAAAAGTACGAGCCATCATCCACTAACTGCTGGTATTGATCTTTCCCATCCCAAACCAACTCTATCGGAACAGTAAGATTTTTTCCTTTCACTTCCTGATCGTCCAACAACCGACGATGTGCGACAAAACTCATGGAACGCCGCGTCGGTGACGTGATCATGGCAGACACTTCAAGCACATTAGCCCCATTGAGCGATGCTGGTAATTCCACGAGCATGGTCAGGGTCAACGCACTTTTCCCAAGGATAAAGGGATCGGGGGCAACCACCACATCCGAAATTTTTACGGGAGAAGTCGAAACTCGCCTGGATTTGGCCTGGCTAGAAGTAAAAGAGGAAAGGGCCAGGACCACACCAAGGGACAGCACCAGCAGCCGGTATCGCCACCACCGCCAGGGAAAAAACTTCTGTTTCCTAATCAGCGTAGAGAACATCCTTCTTATTGTGCCAAAGATTTCCTCTTCAGACCAATAAAATTTGAGATTTATTCTGCCCTTTTTTTTCTTCGGCCTTTGGCGTGGCCGAGCCGAGCAGCCGAGTCCGGAAAGACGACGGCGCACTGTTTGAGGAAAGCGAGTTTGCGCCGCCGCCGGACTTGTCCTGAGCCAAGCCAAAGGGGTCGGCGAACCGCACAGGGCACCCGAAGGGCCACGACAAGGCCGTTTGGTCTGGAGTCATTTTGCTGAAACAAAATGACCTCATAACACTACACACCGAAAGAAATCACCTAAATAAAAAAGAAAAGAGTTCCAATCCTCCTATTTTTCTGTCATTTCTTCAAAATAGGAGCACACAGACTGATTTCGATAGAGATACAGAGCTACCACACAAATAGCTATAGTAAGAAAAATGCCCATCATTGCGAAATTTTGGTAATAAAATGATAGGAAGCCGGGTCCCCCAAAAAGAAACGCCACCATTTCAAAAGGTAGTATTTGAAATAACGGAAGCCACACCAGTAGAGGACGTACCCACTTTTTCCGTTGCCAGACACCATACGGAACAGCAAGATGTATAGGGCTCGTGGCTAATAAAGCAAAAGCATTCCCTGTTTGCCACAGTTCAGACCAACTTAGATATGTTCCATGTATCTTTAACCCCATCCCAGGAACTATTGCTTGTAACGGAGATTGAACCCCAATAAAAAAGCACGCAATAGTGAATAGGCGAAGGAGTAGGGGAATTTTTCGAAATTGATTTCCATATTCACGAATTGTTGCTGTGAGTTAATTTTTCTCCGGTAACATAATCTTCTTCACAATGTTCTTTCTCTGTCCTGTCTATTTTGCCAATAGTGCATTTGGTATGATCCAACCTTCAGCTGAATCAATAAGATGATTTTCCCATGACCAGACATCTTCATATCGATGCGTTTTCGGGTGTAAGCGGCGACATGTTTCTTGGCGCCTTGGTGGATGCCGGAGTACCGTTGTCTGCTCTTGAAAAAGGCTTGAAAGGGCTAGGCATCAAGGGCTACCGGCTTCGTGAACAACAAGTGATCCGCAACAGCATCCGGGCCACGAAAGTAGATGTGGACATTCACAGAGGGTTCACCAAGCCCTTGTCCCTCTCCGCTATCCGAAAGACGTTAGGAATTAGTCGCCTGCCCGAAGCCATTCGCACGCAAGCACTCCATACCTTCCAGCTTCTGGCTGATGCCGAAGGGGCGGTCCATGGACAAACTCCGAATAAGGTGCATTTTCATGAGGTGGGCGTGATCGATTCGATGGTGGATATTGTCGGGACCCTCCTGGGATTCGCCCATCTGAAGGTCGCCACCGTGTCATTTTCTCCCATTAATCTAGGAGCCGGTACTATTTCAACTGCCCATGGCCTTCTTCCGGTGCCGGGTCCAGCGGTGGCACACATGACTCAAGGCATTCCAGTTTTTTCCAATGGGCCGGCCATCGAATTCACCACACCAACTGGCATGGCCCTCATCAATACCCTCTCGCAAGATTGTAAACCGCTCCCACCCTTAACACCACAAACGATTGGCTATGGCGCTGGCACGGCCGATCCCCATGGCTGGCCGAATGTGCTTCGTCTGTTTGTGGGCACACCCGATTCAGAAGCCGCTACTGAAACGGAACGCATCATTCAGCTTGAGACGAATATTGACGATATGAATCCGCAATTGTATGACGTCATTATGGAGCGCCTGTTTCAGGCTGGGGCTCTGGATGTGACTTTGACACCGACTATCATGAAACGCAGTCGGCCCGGTACGATTGTGACGGTCATCGCCTTCTCTCAGGATCTTCACCCCCTGCAGGCGGTGTTGTTTACTGAGACCTCGACGCTGGGAGTACGGATTCAGGAAATGGAGCGGGCTATTCTGCCTCGCTCTTTCCAAACTATTCGATTGTTGGGTGGTTCGGTCCGGATGAAAATTGCCGACCTTGGACAGGGCCGTTTAAAAGTCACTCCCGAGTACCGGGATTGTGTCATTTTGGCTGAACGGACCAAGCAGCCTGTTCTAGCGATAATCGACCTCGCCCGCCGGACGTATGCTAGCGCCAAACACTCATCCCCGCACAGGAGATCTTCGGCTAAATCACCAAAGGGTCGGTAACCCAAGTATGTCTTCCACTCAACAGACTAAACCGCTTCTGGCGATAACCATGGGCGACCCAGCTGGAATCGGTCCCGAAATTATTGTGAAGGCCCTCCAATTGCCGAAAGTCTGGCGAGTCTGTCGGCCCCTGGTCATCGGCAGCCGGACCATCCTGGAATTCACCGCGCAGGGCTTGGGGGCCTCCCTTGCTCTTGTGCCAGTGGGCGGTCACGAATCATCCTCCAATCCTCGAATATTCCGCCGGGGCTCGCTCCCGGTGTTGGATCCCTTTTCCGGATCGATCCGACCGATCAGAGTTGGACGAGTCACGGCCCGGTCCGGGAATATGGCGGTCACGTGCATCCAAACCGCCGTCCGATTGGCCCAGGCGGGTTGTGTGCAGGGCATCGTCACGGCGCCCATTAATAAACATGCGATTCATTTAGCGGGACACACGTATCCGGGCCATACCGAAATGCTGGCGGACCTGACGAACGCCAAAGAGTCAGGCATGATGATTGTGGGCGGCCCCTTGAAAATTCTATTTGCGACCACACATCTGGCTCTTCGTGAAGTCCCGAACGTGTTGACGCCCACCACAATCCTCAGGGCCATTCGGTTGGCCCATGAGGGGCTCACCCGATTTTTCCATATTCAGAAACCGCGTATTGGCGTGGCTGGCCTCAACCCCCATGCCGGCGAGAACGGCCTGTTCGGCGACGAGGAAGCCCGCCTTATTCGACCCGCTATTCAGCAAGCGCACAAACAGGGCATGACCTGCACGGGTCCTCATCCCGCCGATACCTTGTTTGGCAAGGCGGTACGAGGGTCATTTGACGGCATTGTCGCCCTGTATCATGACCAGGGTCTGATTCCACTCAAAACCGTGGCCTTCGGACATTGCGTAAACATCACGGTGGGCTTGCCGATCATTCGCACCTCCGTTGATCATGGCACGGCCTATGACATTGCCGGGCAGGGCACGGCCGACCCCACCAGCCTCGTTGAGGCCATTGAGATGGCTGCTCAGTTGGCCACACACACGACGTAGTCGCAAGGCGTGAACATGGCAAAGCCAAAGCCTGCATACCCCGTGAAACCATCGGCTTCTTCGACTGGTCGTTCCTGGAGTGCCAGGAAAATCGCTGCCGCCACATTACAGGCAATTGAACGCACCAGAACTTTCAGCGATGACGTCTTCGATCACATCACCAAAGACCTTGTTGTCTCTGACCGTGACCGGAACCTGGCATTTGAATTAGTCTATGGGGTGTTGCGGCATTACCTCACCCTGGATTGGCGGCTAGATCAGGTCTCCCGCAAGCCCATGGTCCGTCTCCCACTAACGGTTGCGACCACGCTTCGGGTCGCGGCGTACCAGTTGCTCTATCTCGATCGGATCCCGGCATCCGCCGCGGTGAATGAAGCAGTTCAGCTTATTCGGAAACAACCCGGCCACAATTGGTCCGGTTTCGTGAACGCCGTGTTACGCAATCTGCTTCGGCAACCTGTTCCTCCCATGCCCGATCCAGCCGTCGATCCCACTACGGCCCTTTCCATTCGATATGCATGCCCACCCTGGTTAGTTGCGCGATGGCTGCAATTTTTCGGATTCACACATGCTGAACACCTTTGCCAACAGTCCCTCGGTATTCCACCGTTAACCGTTCGAACCAATTCACTGCAGTGCTCCCGTTCTGCCCTGCTTGCCCGTTTCCAATCTGAAGGGATAGTCGGGCAGGAAACGGTCGTGAGCCCCGTCGGCCTGACCTTGGACAAATGTGGGAATCCGGGAGAGCTCGCCGCATTGAAGGATGGTTGGTGTTACGTGGAAGATGAAGCCGCCCAACTGATTCCCCTTCTCCTAGACCCCCAGCCAGGCGAACGGGTTCTCGATGCCTGTGCCGCTCCGGGAGGGAAAACCACCCATCTCGCTCAATTAATGAAAAACCAGGGGACCATCGTGGCGCTTGATCGTCATCGAGGACGTTTGGACCGGCTCGTCTCTAATTGTGCACGGTTGGGGATCTCAATTGTGCAACCATTTCAGTATGACCTTTCCGAAAATTCCGGCGCCGGACAGGGAAACAGATCTTCAACAGCCCATCCTGCTCTTCCAGCCCTGCCGGCCCAACCGTTTGACCGCATTCTGGTGGATGCCCCTTGTTCAGCCCTCGGTATCCTTCGCCGGCACCCGGAAGGAAAATTATTGAAAGGGCTGTCGACCATTCAACAAGCCCGGGCCTTTCAACGGCAGATCCTCGATCAGATCTGTGACCTCTTGAGACCAGGGGGAATCTTGGTCTATAGTGCCTGCTCGATCGAACCGGAGGAGACCACGGAGATCCTCTCCGGTTTTTGTCAGCAACATCCTGAATTTCATCAGGAACCCGTCACACCGTGGGTGCCCGCCACCGGGCAATCGCTCATCACTGACCATGGGCATTTGTGTACGGCTTTTCAGGCGTTTAACATGGACGGGTTCTTTGCGTGCCGGTTGAAAAAAACTTGAAGACGATGCCAACCACACCCTTAATCGCCCCTTCGATTCTCTCTGCTGACTTTGGCCGCTTAGCTGAAGCCGTCCAAATGGTGGAAGCGGCCGGCGCGGATTGGATTCATGTCGATGTGATGGATGGGCATTTCGTCCCCAATTTGACCGTCGGCCCTTCAATGGTTGAATCGCTCCGCAAGGTGACTTCATTGCCGTTGGATGTCCACCTGATGATGACCAACCCTGATGCCTTTATTCCTGAATTCGTCGAGGCCGGAGCCGATATTTTGACGGTCCATGTCGAAGCCTGTCCACATTTACACCGAACGATCCAATCCATTAAGGAGCGAAACATTAAGGCCGGCGTGACCTTAAACCCCGCGACGTCCGCCACAACCCTTGAGGAAATCCTCGGTGACGTTGATTTGGTCCTGGTGATGTCCGTCAATCCCGGCTTCGGAGGGCAACAGTTTATATCTTCCAGCCTGGACAAGATCCGCCGGATCCGGAACATGATGAACAATTGCGGCAGTCCGGCCCTTTTAGAAGTCGACGGGGGAGTCAACCTGAACAATGTGGCCTCCGTGTTTAAGGCCGGCGCGAATGTCCTGGTTGCCGGTTCCGCCATTTTCGGCAGTGCCAATATTCCTGAAACCATTCGGCAGATGCGAAACGCGAGTCAGACGATCGTCGTTTAATCGGGCCCATGAATTCCCCCAGCAATACCGACAGCCTCCATCCACTCGAAATCCAGGTCTTGCGAGCGCTTGGGAAAGACCCGAAGCCGCTCACAGATCTTCAACTTGTCCAACACACGGACCTGGCAGCTTCCCAGGTCAGTATGGCTGTCGGATGGCTCCTCACAAAACAATTGGTAAGCCTGGCCTCCGAAACCACCACGACGTATGTTTCCCTCACGGCCATCGGCACACAGTTCCAACAGGCGGCCTCTCCACCTGAGTGGATTCTGCAAACCGTCAGAAGTTCCGCGCAAGAGGGAACCTCGCTCACAGTGAAAGACCTTCAAGGCACGGGGCAATTTCAGCCCGCTGAGCTGAGCCGCGCGATCGGTATCCTGAAAAAAGAAGGAGTCCTCCAATTAGGAGCCGGAGGAACGCTGGAAGCCACCGGCCAGATCAGTGCAACGGTTGAAGCCTTGCGATCACTGCTCAATCAGGTTCATAAAGGCTCACGTCCCCTGGATTCGTTTCCTCCCGATCACCAGGCGTTACTTCGACAATACGCCGTCAAACGCGGCAATACACAAGAACCCTTTCGCATCGACGACCATACCGAGCGGGCATATTTGCTCACAGATGAGGGGCAAAAACTTCTTCCTCATTTACGGGAAGGGGCTGCTCAAGAAATTTCTCAGGTGACCCCGGAGCTGTTAAAAGACGGATCCTGGCGGAACTTTTCCTTTCGCAAATACTCCATCAATCTCCGGCCCCCTCGTCTGGCTGTCGGCCGACGCCATTCCTACAGGGAATTTCTCGATACCGTGAAGTACAAACTCACAAGTATGGGTTTTCAGGAAATGCGAGGCGAACTCATTGAGACGGAATTTTGGGATATGGATGCGCTCTTTATGCCTCAATTCCATCCCGCCCGGGCCATCCATGATGTGTACTTCGTGAAGAATCCTAAAAAGGCCAAGGCGATTCCCGAACCATTTCTCAGCCAAGTGGCCCAAGTCCACCGAGATGGCGGAACCAGCGGATCGAAAGGATGGAAGTACCAGTATGACTGCGAG
>Ga0224505_10000665_pt1 | contig 23210 bp, 24 predicted proteins | sample SF_Jan12_sed_USG_FD_169102 | JGI IMG/M metagenome (GOLD analysis project Ga0224505, IMG submission 169102) | Sediment microbial communities from San Francisco Bay, California, United States - SF_Jan12_sed_USGS_4_1 | ecosystem: Environmental > Aquatic > Marine > Sediment | place: USA: California... | reverse complement strand
GACGCTTCAACTCACATTTCCCCGGTTCCGTTGCCGTCCTCCACAGCAGGCTCTCGCCCGCTGAGCGTTTCGACGTCTGGAAGAGGACGCTCTCTTCGGAATACCGTGTTGTCATCGGACCGCGCTCTGCCCTCTTCGCTCCGGTTCATCCGGTGGGATTGATAGTGGTCGACGAAGAACATGAAGCATCGTACAAGCAGTTCGATGCTCAGCCCCGATACCAGGCAAGAGATGCGGCACTCGTGAGGGCCCGGCTGAGCGGGGCTGTCGCCATGCTGGGGAGTGCGACCCCGTCACTTGAATCGTATTACAACGCGCGTGAGGGGAAGTATACCCTCCTCACCCTTCCGGAACGGGTCGATAAGATTCCGATGCCGGCGGTCGCCATCATCGATATGCGGGAAGAGCGAAAGAGAGAATACCAGGCCCTCAAGAAGCGGATGATACTGGACCGGACACCGAAGTGGAAAGGGTTCCAGCAGGGATCGATCTCGTTGGCACTCAGGGAGAAGATCACTGACCGGTTGACGCGAAGGGAAGGAATCATTCTTTTGCAGAACCGGAGAGGATTCGCCCCGTTCGTCGAGTGCCTCGACTGCGGCTATGCCGAGTCGTGCGAGCGCTGCAGCGTTACACTGACTTATCATCTGTCACGGAAGCACCTGCGATGCCATTACTGCGGGACCGTGTATCAGCCGCGGATGACATGTCCCGAGTGCCGGAGCGAGTCGCTCCTGTTGAAAGGGATCGGAACTCAGCGGGTGCAGGAAGAACTGAAAGCGATCTTTCCTGAGGCAGCGATCCTCCGAATGGATCTGGATACGACTTCCGGGAAAGGGGCACATGAGAAAATTCTCCGGAAATTCGGTGACCGTGAAGCGGATATCCTTCTCGGCACTCAGATGGTGGCCAAAGGGCTCGATTTCCCTCACGTCACCCTCGTCGGCGTCATCTCGGCTGATACACAGATGCTTCTCCCTGATTTCCGTGCGGCGGAAAGGACGTTTCAACTGCTGACCCAGGTGGCGGGGCGCGCCGGCCGAAGCACCCTGAAAGGAGAGGTTCTGATCCAGACCCACCAGCCGGGCCACTACGCACTGGAACATGTGCTTGATCATGACTTCATCACGTTCTACCGGGAAGAAGCGGCATCACGCGGTGAACTCGGTTATCCTCCGTATTCACGTCTCGTCCTGATCGAATGCAGGGGGAAGGATGATCGCGAAGTCCGGACCGAAGCGGAGCGGCTTGGTGGACTGCTGACCCCGCAGAATGGTTTGTTCACGGTGCTGGGACCCTCTCCTGCCATCATCCACAAGCTGCATGATCAGTACCGCTGGCATCTTCTCATCAAGGGAAACCGGTCGCTCGATCCCTCAGGCAGTTCCGTGCGGACATTGATACGTCGTGCACTCCCGGATGTCCGATCGACCCGGCAAAAGCCGGTTCGAATCATCGTTGATGTGGACCCGGCAGGGTTGATCTAGCGAGACACCGGACAGTGTCCTTACCGTCATTGCGAGGAGTCCCGACCTGTCGGGACGACGAAGCAATCTGCAGAATTCTTCGGAGGTGGCTCCTTTGAACACGAGGCAACTAGGTACGAACGGACCCCGGATTACCGAAATCGGTTTCGGTGCATGGGCTGTCGGCGGAGCGTGGAATTTCGGCTGGGGAAAAACCGATGACACCGAATCGATCCGTGCGATCCGGCATGGGATTGAGCTTGGGATCAACTGGATCGACACTGCGGCGGTCTATGGTCTCGGACACTCGGAGCAGGTCGTTGGAGAAGCGATCAGTGGCAACCGGGAGAACGTCTTCCTGGCGACCAAGTGCGGACAGGTCTGGGATGACCGGAACCGGGTACGGAATTTTGCCGGGGCGGCCAGTGTCCGGAAAGAACTCGACGCAAGCCTCCACCGTCTCGGCACCGACCATGTCGACCTGTACCAGATCCACTGGCCTGACCGTTCCACCCCGGTGGAGGAGACCTGGGGGGAGATGATCCGGCTCCGGGACGAAGGAAAGACAAGGTTCATCGGAGTATGTAACTTCGGGGTCGATTTGCTGCAGCGGTGCCAGGCTCTCGCTCCGGTGCAGTCGCTCCAGCCGATCTACAATATCCTGGAGCGTGATATCGAGCGGGAGATCGCTCCGTATTGTGCACAATATGGGATCGGGATCGTCGCCTACAGTCCGATGCAATCAGGCCTGCTCTCCGGATCGTTCGATCGCTCCCGCCTCGCAGCGGACGACTGGCGGCTCGTCCATAGCGAGAAGTTCCGTGAACCGCGGTTTTCACGAGACCTGAAGGTAGTTGAACAACTGCGCCCGATCGCAGAGCGGAACGGGCTGACGGTCGGCCAGCTTGCGGTGGCCTGGGTGCTGGCGAACGGAGCTGTGACTTCTGCTATCGTCGGAGCGCGGAGAGCAGAACAGGTTGAGCAGAATGTCGTTGCGGCCGGAAGAGATATCCCGGAATCCGACCTTCAGGAAATAGGTCACATGATTTCATCAGACAGAGGGAGATGATATGCGGTCGTATCTTGTCTATGCTGTGCTTGCCGGTGTTGCCTGGGGGGTCGGCGGTTACTTCGAGAAACTGGGCCTCCGCGAGCTTTCCATGCCGCCGATCATCGGCATCGCCCTTCGGACTGCCGTCGCCCTTCTGGTGCTCGGTCTGATCTCCATCCCGGCATGGAAAGGATTTGCAGCGCCCGCCGGTACCACTTCCGCCTGGTGGATGATCGTCATCGGCGGCGGCATCGTTGCGGGAAGTCTCGGCATGTGGAGTTTCTACACATCTCTTTCCCTCTCGGAGAACCTCGGTGTCACGCTTGCCGTTGCGTTCGCCCTGGCCCCGGTGGCAGGAACGGTGATCGGGTTCTTCCGGGGCGACCAGCCGGCCGATCTCCGCACCATGCTTGGACTGATCGCTATTGTCGGCGGCATTGTCCTGGTCCAGCTCGGAAGGGATACGGCACGGTAGGTCTCAGAACCGGTAGACGACCTGAAGCCCCTGCAGAGTCGGATAGATTTCCAAACCCCCGGACAGCTCTCCCTGTTCCCGCATCCGCTCACGCTGCACGACATGGAAGCCTGCCAGCAGCCCGAGCCCCGCACCCGCCACGACATCGGAGACCCAGTGCTGGTTGTTCCTCACCCTGGCATAGGCTGTCATGGAAGCAAGTCCGTAGAAGCCAACCCTTGCCCATACCCCTCCGATCCTTTCCGCAAAAACCGTCGACATGGCAAATGCGACGGTCGTGTGTCCGGATGGAAATGACTGGACCTCGTTGGCGGTTTCGAACCAGTTGAAGTCCCATGGCGAATTGTTATCGTATGGACGGCTTCGGCCGAAGATATACCGGATCGCCATGACTGAGATTCCCGACAGCGTGAGCGACTCAAAAAGGAGACGGCCGGTCACACGCACGTCTCTTGAATCGAGGGCCAGTCCACTACTGTAGAGCACCACCGATAGAATGTTGGCAGGGCCGACGAGGCCATAACGGGTTGGAATATCCCAGAAGTCGCCGTTGAGACTCCCGGTGTTCTCGCTTCCCAGAAGGCCCTTCATCTCATCGTCGACCGTCATCAGCAGCACGGTGCCACCAGCCGCCCCGGCAGCTGTGAGCCAGTCACCCCCTGTGAAGCGGAACGGCGCGCTGAAATAAGCGGCTGCATCACTGAGTATGATCCCCCCATCCTCTCCGAGCGTCCCAAGGAGGGTCTCCTCGTGCTGGTCCCCGGATTCCTGACTCACGACGGTCGCGGGCATCAGCATGAGGACTCCTGAAATAACACAGCACAACGCATTCATCATTTTCCGACTCAGTCACTGGTACAAGATGAGCCATGATACGAAACTTCGGTGGATCCGCGAGGCTGTGAGATAAGCAGGGGTCGGCCGCCGGGACAACATCAGGCCTGATAACTCTATGGAAGATAACGGGTTATCGCATACCCAAACAGCTCTCCCGGAAAATGGGTATCTTTAGAGAACAATGGTTGACATCTCACAGTTACCCCACCTCGTACGTCTCCTGGACGATCAGTCTCCCGCCGTTCGAGATGCAGTCCTGAAGGCTTGCGATTCGTTCGGGGACTCACTCGAAACAGAACTGCTGCGCCAGGGACTGACTCTCAGCGAGAGCCAGGAAGAGCCGATACGACACCTGCTGGACAGCGGACGACGGAGCCAGTTCCGCCAGGCCTGGTCCGACCTCGAGAATATCGAAGATGATAAGAAACGGCTCGAGGCGGCAATGCAGGCAATCGTTCTGCTTCAGTACGGTCTCCGGGTCGCCGGAACTCTGCCGGCGATGCTCGATGAGCTTGCCACCATGTACAAGGGGAGCGTCTCGGCCATCGATGCACTGACGCTCTCCCGCTTCCTGTTCAGAGTGTACGGGATGACCGGTGCAGGATCATCGGACTACCTGAACCCGCTGAACAGCAACCTTGTCTATGTCGTGGAGGAAAAAAGAGGACTGCCCATCAGTCTCGCCTGTGTTTTCATGCTGGTGGGACACCGGCTTGATCTTCCGGTGGAGGGATGCAACTTCCCCGGCCATTTTCTTGCGATCGCCCCGATGAAGGGCAAGAGGGTGCTTATCGACTGTTACAACAGAGGCAGAAGGGTCGATGAGGTGGTGCTTGCCCGGATCAACGGATCGGTGTCTCTCTCTGAGGTTCTCCGGATGGAATGCGGCACGAATGATATCCTGGCAAGGCTGCTTCGCAACCTGATCTTCTCGTACAAGCGTTCCGGCAACGAAGACAATCTTCCTCTGCTTTCCGGACTGCTGGGCAACATCCCGCAGGAATCAGGGACACTCCGGTCCCTCTGACGCCCTACTTCTTTCTCACGTATTCAATCTGAACCGCCTTCGCGTTCTCGCCGATCGACAGATCGTAGACTTCGAATACGAATGAATCCTTCCCCTGGATCCGCGTGACGTATTTGACATTCTTATCCCGTTCGCCGGTCATCCATTCATCCATTGTTCCGTACATCGAGAGGACCTTCCCGGTCTGATCGAATGATCCTTCGGATGTAAACATCGCCGTCGAACTGTTGTCGATCCAGAAACTGACATATTTCTTATTATAAATATCGTATCCCGTATAACCGATCCCGTTCAACGGCTTCCCCATCATTTCACCGCTGAATTCCTGCTGCAGAAAGCGCTTACCCAGGACCCACCGTACTTCGGCGGCTCCGGTACTCTCCATCGGGTGCTCCGGGTCCATCCACATTGTTGACTTTGCTGTCCATGAGCCGACAAGATCATTGAGCCGGGCGTGCTGTTCTCCGGGGGTTGAGACCTGTTCCCAGAGTTTCATCATCGCCTCCATGTCGGACCCTTCAGGATGGCCGGCACCGTCCTGAGCAACGGCGACGAATGGAAGAGCGGAAAGGAAGAGAAGGGACGCTGCAATAAACGATTTCATGACAATCTCCAAGATTTGGTCGGAACGACAGAAATGGAAAGGGAGGCTGCTTCCTGAGGGGAACCATACCACTGTCTCCCCCCGGAAGCAAGATGCGGTCCTCTATGCCGGAAGAGGGAGCGACTCATGGATTTCAATTTCGCAACCTCCGGGCATATGGAGGTGCGGGTGTCCATCCAGCATCTTCTTTGCCGCCTCGAGATTCTCCGCCTGAAGGATCGAGTATCCGACAACCTCCCGTTTGCTGGGGCCGGTGCCTGAAGCGGCCACTCTGGTCCCGCCGCCGAGAGGAGTGCCGAGATCGACCATTCCGGCTCCGCATTTCTTCGCCCAGGCCATCCACTGAGCCATCCCCTCCTTCATTTTGTCGGGATCGTTCGGCATGTTTTCCATGGCAGCGCGTGGTGCATGATAAATAACGACATACTTCTTCATTGTGTACCTCCGTTAAGGGATTGAATGATTGATGGGTGAGCCGAGTGGTTCAGAAGAGCCTGTACGATCCAACCAGCGTTACGTTGTTGGCCACCGGAGGCTCGTCACACCGGTCCTTCAGCTTTTCCTGAAACCGCTTGAAGGCGGCAGTCTCTGCCAGAGGGTTGTTTCCTCCTTCTGTTTCGATCGAGGCGATATGAACGAATGTCACATTGTCGTCCTGTTTGAATGACGCGTACCGCAGCCCGGCCGGTGAATTCTGCCTCAGCTCTTCGAACACACCCTTGATGAACTGTTCGTTTTCGCCGCTCTTGTCCGGCTTCACCTTGTATTTCACAAGAACCCGTTTCATGATTGCTCCTTTTGCTCCATTGCTTGCTATGCTCTCCGCGGTGCTGGATCGGGCCGGAAGATGTCACCGGCCGACCGTCTCGCCAAGTTTCGAAAAGCAGCCGGTCCAGCCTTTTTCATGCTCGTCGCGGCTTTCCTTTGTCGGAAAGAACTCATGCTTGAAGATCATCTCCGTCTTCCCGGCCGTTTCTGTAAGACTCACTGTGATCAGTGACTCACCCTCGGAGCCGTCGCCCTCCCATTCCCATGTAAACACGAGGCGCTCATCCTGAACGATCTCACGGTAAACACCGGTTGCAGTATGAACGGTCCCTTTTTCCTGATGTTTCATCCCCATCCTGTATTTCCCGCCGACCCGGAGATCGACCTCCGCCACAACAGGCTGGTACGCATCAGAAGCGGCGAACCATCTTCCCAGCATCGCGGGTGCAGTCCATGCTTCGAAGACCTTCGCCCTTGGAGCGGCGAAGGTCCGCTTCATGACAAGCGTTGTATCGGTTGATGGTGTTGAGGTTTTCGTTGTCATTTGTTCCTCCCGGGTTTGTGTCGTTTCCTTTTTGGGGGCTGTGAAGCAGAGAGCAGGTCATCGAGCCTGTCGAATTTCCCGCTCCAGAACTCCTCATACCGTTCCAGCCACGCGGCCGCCGCCCGCAGAGGCCTGCTGTTCAGTGAACAGCGACGGAACCGTCCTTCCTTCGATTGTTCGAGCAGTCCCGCCCCGGCGAGAATCCGGAGATGCCTTGAAATGGCAGGGAGCGATATCGGAAAGTCGGCGGCAAGCTCTGTCACCGTCAACTCATGCCTGGCTACCCGTTCGAGGATTCCCCGGCGTGTCGGATCGGCAAGCGCAGCGAAGATCGAGTCAAGTTCCTGCTGTCGATAGTTAACCATATGGTTAAATATAAACATCTGTGACCGAGAAATCAAGTCTGCTTACGCCTCATCGGGATACAGAGGAAGAACCGTCTGCGACGAGGCGCTGTTGTTCCGTGCTCGCCGGATCCGCCGTGCCGTTTTCCGCTCCTCCCATGGTACCGGCCCCAGGAGTGTCTCAGCCGCTTTCATCGCCATCTCCGTATATTTATCGATATCGTATCCGTCATCAAACGAGTAGAGAGCCAGTGGAACCGCCTTCTGCGGTTTTTTCTTTCCGGTTGCATCGACAATCACGTATTCCACCATCTCACCCGGCTGCAGCCTGATACCTGCCTCATCGAGTGCCTTGACCGCTTCGGCGTTTGTGCTCCGGTTGGTGTATTCATCGGCCTCTTTCGAGATATGCCTCCGGATTACCAGTTCCAGCGGGTCCGCCCTCCCGGAACGAAGAAGCGAGAGAAACTCCTTCGCCTTTTCCAGCGCGGCGGGGAACAGCGTACGTACATCTGCAACACCCCGCGCATGTTCGAAGACTTTCAGCATCTCGCCCTGCATTCGTTTGATGAAAAGCGGCGTGTCGCGCCGCCGCACCTCGATCCCCCTGATCTTGATCTCACCGTTGCCGTAATAACCGACGTACCGGTTGGCTGTCGGTATATGCGGATCCATCTTGCTGGCGGGAAACAGGATCCACCGGTAGATCCCTTCCAGCGAGAGATCGATCCCGGTTTCGTCCGAGATCGCCATCGCGAGTGCCTCGTACTCCGCCTCGGTCGCCCCCGGCTTCTTCAGCCAGAGGCAGTCTACAATCGCATGAATGAACTCGTACCCCCTGTCCTCGGCGATCTCCTTCGCTCTCAGGATCGCGTCGCGGGAGTACGCGTTCACCGACTCATGCGCCTCGATCCGGCCGAAGCGGGCATTCTTGTAACCGAGATAGCCGAAGCAGGTGACCAGCATCCATTTGAGCGAGTTCTGGCGGTGATCGAACAGGTGCCACCGGGGATCGCCGAGTTTCTTGAGCCGCTTCTTCTCTTTCTTATAGAAGGCTCTCTTTGCGACAACCGGCCGAAGAGTCGACGGGACGATGCCGATCCTGTTTTCACAGATGGTGTAACCGAGTTCCGGGACGGCGTCGTTCGAGCAGCAGCGGCAGTTCACCGTTTCGGGCGAGACATTGTGCTCCACCATGATCGTCGGATACATCGAGACGAAGTCGAGCTCCGCCACCTGCTCGTGGTAGCCGATCTTCGGCTGATAGATCAGACCGCCCCTGTCAGCCAGCAGCAGTGTAGCGGCCGACTTGAAGTCCTCCGGCTCCCGCTTCTTCGCCGGTATCAGGTAGCGGTTTTTGACAGCCCAGGAGAGCTGCATGGATGACAGCGCCGTACCGATCGATGTGCGTGACTGGCGCTGGACCGGAAGCTGCGTCATCCGCGCGATCTCAACGACACCGTCCAGACTTGCTTCCCCGAACATGAATGAATTCTCCGTATCCAGATGCCAGCGGCCCGCAAGTTCGAATGCACCGTCCTTGTGGACTATCTTGCCATAGGAGAAATAGCTTGTTTCATTGCTCGTAAAGTAGCCGCTCCCGCGATCACGGTTCAGCAGCAGGGGGATCCCGGCCTCCTCCGCCATCCGCGTCAGCATCGGAAGCAGGATCGCGTCGCCGTAGGCGGTCAGCAGAATATCCGGGTCCGCCTCACGGAGATGACGGTTGAGCGAGTGGAGGATATCACCGGTTTCCTCTCCCTCCAGTCCGTACGTCCTGCCGTCATACTCCACTTCGAGCTGGTAGTTCTTCCGGTGTTTCGGCGAAACGAAATCAGGTTTGTTCGCGAGTCTCAGCGTGTTCAGCGGCGGGAGTGCATACTCGACCGCATCACTCAGATCATCCAGCTTCCACCCGCTCAGCTGACCGTTTTCGTCGATCTCGTATTCCCCCCGGGCGAGCGGAAACAGCCCGGTCGAATACAGGAAGAGCTGCTGGACCGGTATATCAGAATTGAAGAACACAAAGTGAGGAAAATGACGCTCCAGCAGCCAGACCACCTCCCGGAAGCGAAGCGTGTCATGGACAAAGACACGGAGGACCGTGCATTCCCTGTTCTCATAGATATCACGCTGTGACTCCCATTCGAAGCTGATCCGGAACGGAAACCGCGCCGTCAGCGCGGCCACCCTCGGTTGCAGATGCTCCGCTATCCGCATGTAGAACGAGGGCGCGTACGCCGTCGTGCAGCGGTACCGGCAGCTGTTTCCGTCGATCAGCCAGATGGTGAGGCCGTGGGGTGACGGGTAGAGATCGAAAAGCCAGGCGTTAACTGCAGGCATTCAGAAATCCTTGTTCCCCGCTCGATTCAATGCCACATGGCCTGTGTGCATACGAATATCGAACAGGGAGTTTAAGAATGATGATCTAACTATGCCGGGCTCTCATCCAGCTCGATATACCCGGCATACTCCACCGGTTTCGCGATCCCTGCCCGCTGTTGCAGCTCCCGGATCATCCTCTGCTGGGTCATCAGCATCGACATGACGATGCTTTCGAACGGAATCGGACGGACGGCGTACGCACTCCCCGCAAGCTGCATCCTTGCCGCGCGGAAGAGCTCATCGAGCGCTTCCTGATCTTCCTTGCGAAGCCCCCGCCGGAACTTGGACCAGCTCTGCATCTCCTGCTGGATCACCATGGTAAATGTTGGTACGGTTCGGCCCATGTTTGCTCCTGTTAGTTTGAACCGCCAAGACGCCAAGGGCTTGGTTCTTTTGTGATTATGGAACTTCCGGCCCCTACATCCTCTTTGCGTCTCCGCGCCTTGGCGGTTTTCCTTCCTTCGCTACGAAGCGCTCAGAATACGGCGGTTCCCGCCGGCTTCCTGCAACCGGTACACATGATCCATCGCCTGCTTCACTCTCGGCAGGAGCCGGTTCCGCTCCTTTGATTCCAGCTTCAGCTCCTTCGAGGCAAGGAGAACGGAAATGTTTGAAGCTTTCATGGTGCGCAGTGCCTCGATGATCCGGCCGACACCAGCTCTGACTTCGAACAACGGCGCCTGTTCATCATAAAACGTGTCGAGCAGCCCGAAGATGACCGCCACCGGAGCGCCGCTCCGCCGGATAAACGCAGGGAGCCGTTCGGTGACTGTCGCCTCCATCTGATAGCAGGTGAAGGCGCGTGCCACGAAAATCCTTCCGAGCAGATCTTCCGGGGTAACCTGCACTGCCCCCCGGCTGTTGACGGCAACCTTTCTCGCAACCTCCGCGATCATGTATGCATCGAACCGGTTCGACCCGTCCACCACGGCAACCGGCACTCCTCTCAGAAGCGCCTGCGACGCCAGCGAGAGGGAGAGCCGGAACACGGCGCTGCTCGTTCCGGTGATACAGCAGAGTTTTCCCGGAGGAGCGGCATGGAACTGCTCCATCAGAGCTCTGTATGGAACAATCTGCTTCACGCCGCCCTCCTCCGCCGCAACGGTGAGAGTTTAGCGAGATCCGGCCTCAGGAGTTCCATCAGACGGATCAGCGATTGTTCGACCGCTTCTTCGGTGTCGGACAGATAGAGATACAGCGATCTTTTCTCATCCACACAGCGCCGTACGATCTCGATCATGCCGAGCTGCCAGAACGGATCGGTACGGGCGGCACTCCTCACGATACACCGGCCGGCGGTCAGTACCAGCGGCAGTTGAATCTGCTCGAGCGGCGGCGGCATGGAGGGACTGTCGCCGATAACATGGATCGCCCCGTACCGGGCAAGGAGTTCAAAATAGTCAGGAAGCAGAAACCGACTGGTCTGCAGTTCGATGCCGGCGTTCACCCCGCCCGGCATACCGGTCAGAAACTGCTCCAGCTGTCGCGCGAACATGCTGAACGTCATCTCTTCGGTCCGGTAGATATGAGGAATGGTCATCACCACCGTCGAAACCGACGCCGGCAGCTTCTGCAGGAGCACCCGCACGGGGGCCGGATCAAGAAATCCCCGGTTCACTCTTCCGCGACAGCGCGGATCCTGATACCGGTACGGAAACCGGTAGACGAGAGCATTCGTTTCAAGCATCACGGCGCCATCCACTCCCGGGATCGTCTCTCCCGCCGCCCCGTTCCATCCGGTCGCACAGGTGGCGGAAAAAAGATCCCGGCACAGCGTCACGCGGCTTTGCGGACAGACGATGCCGAAATGAATCCGGTGCCGCTCCCAGGCACGGAGATGGAGGCGAAGATCACGCATGGAAGATAGTCTCATGGTCAGATGGTTCTCAACGGAGCAGTCTGTCAGTTTTCAGTTGTCAGTTGTCAGTTTTCAGTTGCCAGTTGACAGTTATCAGTGAGGATGCCAATCACCGGGCCCATCAACTGAATACACTGAAAGAAGTGAACGCTGTCATTACATCTCATATACAGGACTATGCAGCCGGTAGCCGTCGGTATCCGACTGATACTCTTTTCCGAGCGCATGGGTGATTCCCCACTGGACGCTTTTGTAACCGAATTTCTCCCGCAGTGCATCGAGCCGTTTGTTCAGCTGATCCGCCTTCTCTCCCTTCAGCATATCGATCTGGCTGTTGCCGGCAGGCGAGAGACGGGAAACCTTCGTGCCGACGAGCCGCACCGTTCTGCCCGGCGGATGGAGCATCGTCAGGAGCCGGCGGACAGCGCTGAAGATCTCCCGTTCATCAGAGGAGGGAGCAACGAGAGTCATCTGTTTCTGCACAGTGGTGAAATCGGAGAATCGGACTTTTGCTGTGACGGTTGATGCCTCCATGTTCCGTCTCCTCAGCGTCTTGCAGCACCGTTCGGTCAGATAATAGAGTGTCGACTCCAGGAACGACCGGTCCGACGAGTCGCGGCCGAAAGTGGTATCGCGCGAGATCGATTTCTCCACACGGCCATACTGCATCACATGCGTGTCCCGGCCGCTGGCGACGGCATGGAGATAGCGGCCAAGCCAGCCGCCGGGAACCGGCAAACCATCGCTCGCACGCATCAGGATGTCGGCCACGGTCCGGATCCCCAGCGCATGCAGTTTCGGCGTTGTCTTTATCCCGATTCCGGGGATTGCTTCAACCGGCAGAGGGGCAAGAAACTCCTGCTCCCCTCCATGCGGCACGATCACCAGTCCGTCCGGCTTCTGCACTCCCGCCGCGATCTTCGCGCAGACCTTGTTGGAAGCGATGCCGACCGAGACACGGAGTCCGCATTTCTTCCAGATCCGTTCCTTCATCGCCATCGCCATCGTCTCCGGATCATGGTTCCAGAAGTGAAGACAGCCGGTCACATCCATATACGCCTCATCGATGCTCACCTGCTCGATATCCGGTGTGAAATCATACAGCATCTCCATCACCCGCTCCGAGTATTCCCCGTAGACACGATGGCTTCCGGGCATGAAGACAGCATCCGGCGGCAGGAGACGCTCCGCTGTCCGCAGCGGCATCGCCGTCTTCACCCCGTATGCGCGCGCCTCGTAGTTGGGACAGGCAACAATTCCGCGGCTGCCCCGTTTGCCGCCGATGCACAGCGGCTTCCCGCGCAGCTCCGGGTGAAGAGCCATTTCAACCGATGCGAAGAAGCAGTCGATGTCGAGAAGGAAGATCGTTTGCATGAGACAAAACTTCTACTTCATCATTCCTTGTTCGCTATTCGTTGTTTTCCGGGCCATCAAATTCCGTTGCGTCGTCGTAATACAGGCAACAACAATCGCAATCAATTCATTATTCTCTGTGAGGGTTTGATGCAGTACAGTAACGTCCTCCACAAGATGCTTCCGCTGTATTACCTTGAGCCAGACGAATGTTTCACGCAATTCCTTCAGAGCAATTTTCATCCTATGAATGAAGTCACGCCGGGATTCAGCCCCCTGTGCCTCACCGTAATTTGGCGCAGGAGCAGTACCGGATCGAAGCAGCTGGCCTGCGATATGATTACCGAGCCGGGTATCCGGCAGAGACTCTACCACTTCGGTTATGCTGACCGAAAAGTTCACTAATCTGTCTTCAAGGTCGAACTTCTGCATGCCTTTACCCTCTCTTGTTTCAAAGGGCGGGCTTTGGGAATGACGAATATCGAACAAGGAATACTGAATGTTGAAGTTGATTTCATGATACGACATATTTGTCGTCTTGTCAATACCTGAGCCGACATATTTGTCGTCTTTCTGCTTCATTCCCTTTTCCGTACATTGAACCTGTTGTCGTTTCAACACCATCTCCTCTTTTCTTCAAGGCGAATCTTATGGAGTCCGAGCATCCTCTTCAAAACAGCGACCCGATGTCGTTTCTGGACAAGGTGGTCAACCTCTTCGCCTCGCCCGGAGAGCTTTTTGAGGAAATCGCGCGGACAGGGATAACCGCACGCAACTGGCTGATTCCGTGGCTCATCTATGTACTCATAACGATCGTGACCGGCCAGATTCTTGTGGGGAACCCGTCGCTGTCGGGACAGCTCGAGTCTGCGATGCGAAAACAGTTCGACCAGTCGGTCGAGAAGAGCATTATCGCCGGAGATATGACACAGGAGGAAGCAGAACAGGCATTCGAAACATTCGCGAGTCCCCGTTCTCCCTGGTTCTCGCTGATGAGTGCGGGCGGGACTCTGTTCCTTTCGCTCGCGATCCTCTTTCTGCTCGGTCTGATCGGCTGGCTGCTGGGGCGGACTGCGATGAACGCGACGGCGGAATTCATGAAGGTGGTGGAAGTCCTGGGGATGGTCTTTATCATCAGCGGGGTCGAACAGGTCGTCACGATGGCGCTGATGCTCCTGACCGATTCCATCTACGCTTCTCCCAGTCTGGCGCTTCTCCTCCTCCCTGACGTGAACCTCGAGGACCGGACTCATCTCGCGCTCGCAAAGTTGAATCTGTTCACATTCTGGATCATTGCCCTTGTCAGCATCGGTCTCGGCAAACTCTTCTACCGCGACTCGCTGAAGGTCTTTGCCCTGGTGGCCGCTCTCTGGGTTCTCTGGAGTCTCTTTTCGATTCTTGAAGGAATCGGTTTCGGAGGATGAAATCCTCATGAGAATCAGAAAAGCCTCATCGTCGACACTCCCTCTTTTTGCCGAGGAGCAGCCCTCCTCGGCATTTATCGAAACGAACAAGGAGCGGATCAAACGATGGGCGAGCCGCGGGGTGCTGTTCGGGACGTCGTCCTGGAAGTATCCCGGATGGAAGGGACAGGTCTATAACCGTCCGTATCCCTCGAAGAAAGCGTTCAACCAGGAATGTCTCACCGAATACTCCCGCTTGTTTCCAACCGTCTGTGCCGATTTCGCCCTGTATGATTTTCCAAAGACGGAAACCCTGCACGTTCTTCACGAGCAGACCGAGGACGAGTTCAGGATTTCGCTCAAAGTCACCGACCGGATCACGGTCAGACGTTATCCATCGATCCCCCGCTACGGTGATCTCGCCGGCAAGGAGAATCCTGATTTCCTCAATCCCGATTTGTTTCAGGAAGCGTTTCTCGGGCCGGTCGAGCAGCTCCGGAAGAAACGGGGTGTGATCATCTTCGAGTTCTCTGCTTTCAAGGAGAATTCCGGTGTTACTTGTGAATCGTTTATCGAACAGATGGATAATTTTCTCGGAGCGCTTCCGAAAGGATATGAGTATGCTGTCGAGATCCGCAACCGGTCGTTCCTGAAAGAGGAGTACCTCGCTATGCTGGCGCGGCACGGCGCGGGACATGTGCTGAACAACTGGACACGGATGCCGTCGATCCTGGAACAGATCCAGATCGGCGGGATTCTCTCAGCTCCCTTCTCCGTTGCACGGGCGCTCCTGAAGCCGGGACGTTATTACGAAGACGCTGTCAGGCTCTTCGAACCGTACGACAGGATCAAAGAAGAGGTTCCGGACCTCCGCCTCGGCCTGGTGGATGCCGTTCAGCGCTGCGCGGCCGAAGGCAGGACCCTCTACGCCTACGTCAACAACAGGGCGGAAGGAAATGCGCCGAAGACGATCGAAGGGATCCTGGATATGCTGGACCGATATCCGGCGAAGAAACTGTAGCGAACGCTTGGAAAACAACTCAGCCTAAAGCGGGAGGACTGAATGACCGTACAACACAGAAGAGCGGGGATTGCTCTTCTTATCATTGCACTCCTGTTGCTTGCCCCGCTGATCGCGATGCAATTCACCGATGAGGTGAACTGGACTCTCTCCGATTTCGTGATTGCGGCTCTCCTTCTCCTCGGTGCAGCCCTGGTGTGTGAGCTTGTGATGAGAAACGTCACCAGCATCAAGCCACGCATCGCTCTCATCGCCGCCGTTCTGGGGTTGTTCCTCCTCGTCTGGGCAGAGCTTGCAGTGGGGATTTTCGGAACGCCATTCGCCGGATCGTAACAATGCAGTATCGGACGTTCGAAACCGTCGAGGGGTCTGGCGGCACTGGTCAAATGCTACTGGACGCCGGAGAATCCGAAGGAGGACAATCCCCCGCGGCAGAGGATTGTTCCGGACGGTTGCATGGAGATGATCTTTCATTACGGCGATCTGTACAGGCAGCAACAAACGAACAGCATCATCCAGCCGCGGTGTTTTGTCATCGGACAACTACCGCGGCCGCCCGAGATCCAGCCAACCGGCACCACAGGATATGGTCTAAAGCGCATAGATTGCCGAATGTTGATTATCCGCAAGGGATTCCTTTTCTTTCAGTCCCTCTATTACAACAGGATGCACCTCATTTAAGCTGAAAGGACACATCAATTGACTGATCTCATTCAAAATCTTGCAAAGAGCGCCGGAATCGATAACTCAAAGGCAGAAATGGGCCTCGGAGCGCTTCTTTCGTCGGTAAAGGAGAATGTTCCGACAGATACATTCTCTCAGATTTCCTCCTCTATCCCGGGTGTGGGAGATCTTCTTTCGAAGTTCGCCGGCGGGTCGAAATCGACCGGTGACAGCGGCGGCCTGATGGGTATGGCGGGATCACTCCTCGGAGGAGATTCCAAAGGGATGACCTCGCTGATCTCGAACTTCTCCAAAGCCGGCTTCACGATGGACACCGCCAAGGTGTTCATTCCGGTCGCGATCAACCTGCTGAAGGATAAGCTCTCACCTGAGCTGATGAGCAAAGTGAGCGAGCTTGTTCCGTCAGGACTCCTCAGCGGCGGAACCGGCAAGGCAAGTCCGGTCGACCAGATAAAAAAACTGTTCTAAGTGACCGGGCAGTTCAAAGAATCGATCACACGGGGCTACTCATTCAAGGGCAGCTCCGTTGTGTTTGGGACCGGCATGCTGGACGGGAAGTCGGTCGACAACCTTCTTGTCTCAGCTCCGCTCCGGACCTTCAACCGTCACGGACTGATCGCCGGCGCGACGGGGACCGGCAAGACCAAAACCTTCCAGGGACTGGCGGAATCCCTTTCGGCGGCCGGCATCCCGCTCCTGGTCATGGACATCAAGGGGGACCTGAGCGGTCTGTCACAGCCCGGAAACCCGCATCCGAAGATCGACGAGCGCCACGGCCACATCGGCATCCCGTGGAAGCCCGTGGGATACCCGGTGGAGCTTCTGTCGATATCGGGCGAGAAAGGGACGAGGCTGAGGGCGACCGTCTCCGAGTTCGGCCCGGTCCTGTTTTCGAAGATGCTCGAACTGAACGACACGCAGGCCGGCGTCGTCTCGCTCGTGTTCAAGTACTGTGACGACCACGGCTTTCCTCTCGTGGACCTCAAGGATTTCAAGAAGACGGTCCAGTACCTGACGAACGAAGGGAAAGAAGAGATCGAGGCCGAATACGGCAGGATCAGCACTGCATCCGCCGGGACGATCATCCGTCAGGTCGTGGCGTTGGAACAGCAGGGCGCGGAGGAGTTCTTCGGCGAGCCGTCGTTCGAGGTTGAAGACCTGCTGAGGGTGGATGAGCGGGGGTACGGCACCATCAACATTCTCCGCCTGGCCGACATCCAGAGCAGGCCGCGGATGTTCTCCACCTTCATGCTCTGTCTGCTCGCGGAGATTTACGAGCGTTTCCCTGAAGAAGGTGATCTGGACCAGCCGAAGCTGGTGATCTTCGTCGACGAGGCGCATCTCGTGTTCGAGGAGGCATCGAAGGCGCTGATCGACCAGCTCGAGATGACCATCAAGCTCATCCGCTCCAAGGGAGTCGGGGTCTTCTTCTGCACGCAGACGCCCGGCGACATCCCTGCCTCCATCCTGAGCCAGCTCGGTATGAAGATCCAGCACGCACTCCGGGCGTTCACGGCGAACGACCGCAAGGCAATCAAGCTGACAGCGGAGAATTATCCGCTGACGGAGTTTTACAAAACCGACGAGGTCCTGACCTCGCTCGGGATCGGTGAGGCTCTGGTCACGCTGCTCAACGAGAAGGGGATCCCGACTCCTCTGGTCCACACGCTCCTCCGGGCGCCGCAGTCACGCATGGACATTTTGAGCGACGGCGAAATCGACGCATTGGTTTCCCGTTCCCCGCTGGAAAGCCGCTACCGGACCACCGTCGACGCCGAGAGCGCGTACGAGATCCTTTCGAAGAAGATGGAAGCGGCACGTGAGGAACCCGCGCCACAGCGGGGGAAACGACCGGCACAGGAAAAGAGCAGTTTCGAGAAGGTTGTGACGAATCCCGTGACGCGTTCCGTCTCGACCGTTGTTGCCCGCGAGCTGACGCGCGGCCTGCTCGGAGTTCTCGGGATCAGTACGACAACCAGGCGCCGCAGAAAATCAAAATCCGGCTGGTTTTGAGTGGCTCGCCGGGCACTCCCTGCAATCAAACCAAACAGCCAATGGTAATTCGGGGCGCCACATGAAGTCCGGAGCCAGCATGCGGTGTTTGCCCCCGTCTTCGCACGATCCTCATAAGGCGGAGCATGCTCAAGATCCTCTCTCTTTCAGTCCTTCTGTTACCTGCGACACTCTCATCCCGTGCACAGACCGCCCGAATTGAGGGAGTTGTCCTTGATTCCGCTTCGCTGCAGCCGCTGGCCGGAGCGAATATCTCCCTCCTGAGGACGACGATTGGCACAACATCGGACATCACCGGCGCGTTCTCCATCGGTCCGCTGACCTCCGGGTCTCACGTCCTGAGAATTGGATCTGTGGGCTATGCGCCTGCCGAGATTACTCTCGACGTGAATCCCGGCGAATCGCTCTCGCTGAGGATTCTCCTGCAGCCTGAGCACATCGAGACGCCGGTAGTGGTCGTAACCGGGACGAGGACAGTGCGCTCCATCGACGATGTCCCTGTCCGTGTCGAGGCAATCCCGGAAGAGGAGATCGAGGAAAAACTTCTGATGACGCCGTCAAATGTCGCGATGTTGCTCAATGAATCGACCGGCATGCGGGTTCAGACCACAAGTGCGGCCTCAAGCACAGCGAATCTTCGCATTCAGGGGCTGAGCGGAAGGTATACTCAGATTATGAACGACGGGATCCCGAGTCTCGGCGGCCTCTCCGCCGGTTTCGGCCTGATGCAGCTGATCCCGTTGGACCTGCGCCAGGTGGAGGTCCTGAAGGGTGCGACATCGACGCTCTACGGAGCGGATGCCATCGGGGGAGTTGTAAATTTCCTGCCGAAGCTCCCGGGAGACCCACCGGAGCTCAGTCTCCTCCTCAACGGCACAACCCAGGAAGGATTCGACTTGTCGGGTTTCTACTCGGGGGCATTCGATGATGACGGTGTGAGTCTGCTCGCAAGCCATAACCGCCAATCCCGGTTCGATGTCGATGATGACGGGTTTGCGGATGTCGCGGAATTCACACGGACAACAGCGACGCCGCGGATACGGTACCGGTTCTCCGAGGATGTCGTCCTTCGCTTTGCAGCCGGCATTGTCGATGAGAGCAGGGTCGGCGGTGCGATGGATGATGTACCCGGGACAGGATCATCATCGCCGTACCGGGAGACAATCGACACAAAGCGTTTCGACGCCTCATCTCTTTTCTCCTGGCAGATTTCTCCGGACCAATCTCTCGGAGTAAAACTCGCGTGGCTTCGCTCTGAGCGGGATGCGCTGTACGGGAGCACAGTGTTCAACGCCACCCAGCTCGTGAGCTTTGCGGACGTCCAGTACACCTTCGAGCTCACGGATCATTCGTTGCTGGTGGGGAGCGCTTTCCGGGTCGACGATTTTGATGATCGTACTCCCGGCTTCAGTGCTCGCTCTTACCGGTATGGTGTCCCTTCCCTGTTCGTTCAGGATGAGATCCGCTTCTCTGAAATGGTCTCCGCTGTGGCCGGCGGACGAATTGACTTCCACAACACATTCGGCACATTTGTGGTCCCGCGTTTTTCCGTCATGTACCGGCCGACTTCATCCCTGACGGTTCGCCTCGGCGGAGGGACCGGATACAGAGCACCGACAATCTTTGTCGAGGAGGCAGAGGAGATCGGTTTCCGAAATGTCCGCCCGCTTTCGAATGTCAGTCCGGAGCTTGCGCAGAGCGCATCACTGGATATGAACTGGCGGGGGGTCGCCGCCGGCTTATTCACAATCGATTTTAACACTGCACTGTTTCTGACCAATCTCGATGATGCGCTGATTGCCGACGAGGATTCCCTCGAGGCGGAGGTCGTTTCTCTCCGCAATGCAACAGGGCCGACGAAATCAATTGGTACTGAGATATCGGTTCGCCTCACCTACAAGGAGTTTAAACTCCTGCTCGGATACACATACATCTATGCAACACAGGAGGATAATCTTCTGTCCCATGAGGTCGCGCTGAACCCCCGACATTCGTTCGGTGCGATTCTCATCTGGGAGAATCACGAAGAGCAGATAAAGGCCGGGCTGGAGAATTACTGGACGGGTCGTCAGCGTCTCGAGCGAAATCCGTTTCGCACGGTTTCACCATCGTACTGGATCACCGGATTCCTGGTCGAAAAGGGATTCGGCGCCATCAGGCTTTTCATCAATTTCGAGAATATTTTTGATACGCGGCAGACACGGTTTGATCCCGTGTTCGTGGGCGATTTGTCTGCGGGGAACATCCGAACACTCCCGGTTTATGCACCGCTTGAGGGGCGGGTTATCAACGCCGGTATCCGATACGTCCTGAGGTAGCCGGGATGGGCGGAATACGACGGTCTGCGGACACCTGGTTCCCCAGCTCTGAGACCGGACAATAGTCCGCTTCAGCTCGGAATCACCCGGGTGGGGAACCCTTGCCGACTGAGAACCAGGTACGTGAGGACCAGCAGGCTGGCCTTTGGGTGCGCGTTACTTCAGAAACATCAGCTTCCGGGTCTGCACCGATACGCCGGTCGTCATTCGCAGGATGTAGGTCCCGCTCGCGATCGCATCGGCCCTGAAGTGAACCTGATGTTCTCCGGCATCCATCCATTCCTCGGAAAGCACAGCGACTTTTTCCCCCTGGAGGTTGTAGAGCTCCAGGAGGACCTGTCCGGCCTCAGGAACGGTGAAGCGGATTGTTGTCGAAGGGTTGAATGGATTTGGAAACGCAAGCAGCGATTCTGTGGGACCTTCGGCCGCTCTTTCCTGGTCGGAACTCACCGTGAAGGTCGCATCGTCAGAATCCGAAAGTCCGTCCGGATCCATCGCTGTGAAGGTGACGGTCTCACTACCGGTCCATCCGCGCGGTGCGCGGATCCTGATCCCTCTCCGGACCGGATCCCAGGACAGTACGAGAGCGGTATTTCCCGACCATGTCCATGTAATCGCATCATCCGGATCATCGGGATCCGTCACGAACGCGTCGACCCGTATTGACTTGAACTTCTGCGTGGTGGAAATCGACTGATCCCTGATGTCTGCAACAACAGGCGGCTCGCCTTGCGGGTCCTGGCTCAGCCGGACCGTCGCACCTCCGACCACATAGAGCCGATTGTTGTTTCCGAACACGAACCCGCGCGCGTACCCGCCCGGCATCACGGCAGTCCAGCCGGACGTACCGTCGGCCGAGACCTTGCAGATCGCCATTTCGAATAGCGTCCCGGCGGCAAGATAGATGTCATTCGACGCATCGATCCTCATCATCGCGTGAAGTAGAAGCGCGTACGGACCGTCGGCGTCGGGATTGGCCCAGAGAAGGGCTCCGTTCTCATCCACTTTCACAAACGAAGACCCGGGGGTGTTCGCGTCAGGGAATCCGCTGACTACGGCGAGGTTGTCGTTTCCCACATCCACCCGGAATCCGGCCAGGTCGTATGTCTGCTCCCACATCAGACTGCCTGCGGGGGATATCTTTTTCAGAACGGTGCCGCCGTTCAGAACATACTCCCCGTGAACCAGGTAGCTGTTCCCGTCGGCATCACCCGCCGCGTCACCGATGGTCAGACTGTAGATCCCCGGATAGCTCCAGACTGTTGAGCCGTCCCTGGTTATCCTCGCGTACCCGTTGATGCTCCCGAACAGCGACCGGCAGGAAATGACGATCGCGCTGTCGGCCGAAAACTTGAAGTTCACCGGCAATCCGATACCCGCGTCATCAAAGTAGGACCAGAGGGGGCTCCCGTCGGCTGCAAACTTCTTTACCTTTGTGACGAAACCGGCCGGACCATGGCCAGTGCCAAGCACATAGATATTGTCCTCCCGGTCAACAAGGCATTTCTTCGTGTAGGATCCATCGAACGAGCCTTCATATACCTGACGCCAGAGCAGAGTACCGTCGGGCGAGAATTTCATTACAATGCTGTTTGCCTTGACGGGGTTGGAATATCCCGAGTTCACATCTCCGGTGACAATGATATTGCCCGCCCCGTCGGTCTCAACCCATGTGGCCGATTCGAACTTTGTCGGATCGGTATTGTCATACCGGACCGTCCAGAGGAGATTCCCTTCCGAGTCTGTTTTTGTCAGAAGAATATCTCCGCCGGGGTTGTACTCATACGTCACGGTGTAGACGTTGTCATTGCCATCGGCGGCAATGGCAACTCCGGCGGTGTACTGGACCCAGTCGATGTTGACCTGGGCTAACAGGCTGACCGGAAATAGTGAGATGAGTACAAGGCCTGCAACGGCCGAAAGTATCAGACCTGGGCGGCGCTTCATGCGGGGACTCTCCCTGGAAGTGGTGTGCGGAACTTACGTCAAAAAGGAACAAGGAGTATGCCAGGGGAGGGTCTGGAAAATCATACCATGCGAGAGGGCTCCGGATCGGAAATTCCTTTTTGTGGGAAGTTTCTTTCAAGCATATCAGCGAAACCTGAGACAGAGCGCCGCCCTTCATTCTCATTGTCCGGAAGCGGCCGCAGTTTCGGGAAGGAACCGGTGCTTCGCGCTAGCCCCCTTTTTCCTTCCCGGGGGCCAGACGGAACGTGAGGTCGGGAACCTCGGCACTTCCGCTTGACAGATGTGTGTCCCGTGGCTATATTCGGAGGAGGCACACGCCTTACATTCCTCATTGAATTTCACTCGGCTCCACTGACGGAGCGGTCACCCGCCGGCGATCACAAATACGGAGGGTGGCAATGGAACAGACAACACGCGGCGGGGGGATGCACGTCCCGGACTGAAAGAGACGATGCGCCGGGAGATGCGGCTTCGGGGTTACAGTCCCCGGACCATCAAGTCGTACGTCAGCTGTCTCCGGCTCTTCATCAGGCATATCCGGCCGTTACATCCGAGGGACGTGTCCGACAGAGAGATACGGGCGTTCATTCTCCGGCTGATCGACGAACAGTATGCCGTCGCAACCGTTCATCAGGTGATCAATGCACTACGGTTCCTGTACGTCGAACTCTACGAGCGGCCGATGGTACTGGGTGAGCTCCCGCGTCCGAAGCGTGAACGGAAACTGCCGGTTGTCCTGAGCGAGCAGGATGTCCTCGCCATCTTCGAAGCGACCGAAAACCTGAAGCACAAGGCGCTGTTGATGCTGGTCTACTCGGCGGGCCTGCGGGTTGGTGAGGCAGTAAACTTACGGTGGGAGGATCTGGACATCGAAGGGATTCTGGATATGCTGGACGGCTCTCCGGCGAAGAAGTTGTCGGCGCGTTCATAGAACACAATTCAGCCCAAAGGGAGAACCTGTATGACTGTTCAGAATAGAAGGCCAGGCATTATTCTTCTTATAGTCACACTCCTGTTACTCACACCGTTGATCGCGATGCAATTCACCGATGAGGTGAACTGGACTCTCTCCGATTTCGTGATTGCGGCTA
>Ga0224505_10000662_pt1 | contig 23240 bp, 19 predicted proteins | sample SF_Jan12_sed_USG_FD_169102 | JGI IMG/M metagenome (GOLD analysis project Ga0224505, IMG submission 169102) | Sediment microbial communities from San Francisco Bay, California, United States - SF_Jan12_sed_USGS_4_1 | ecosystem: Environmental > Aquatic > Marine > Sediment | place: USA: California... | reverse complement strand
GGCCGTATCATCACACCTACTGGTGTTCCAAGGTTTGTAATGTCCACGTTTCACCCTCGAATATCTCTAGAAGTAACGCATGATAGGATTTCAGGGTTGGCCGGTGTCCTACGCTAATAAACGTGGTAGGGGTTTCAACCAGATGATGGTACAGGTGCTCTTCATTTCTCAGATCCAAGGCGCTGGTGGCTTCGTCTAATATCACGTAATCCGGTTTTGTCAGAAACACCCTGGCAAAGGCCACTCTCTGCTGTTCTCCCAGCGAGAGGACCTCACTCCAATCATGGACATGGTCAAATCCTTCAAAGCGTTCCGCCAAACCCGGCAGATTGACTTTCTGGAGTACGGTCTCCAATTCCTCATCACTCGTACTCAGGTCCACATTGGGATACATCAGTTGTTCCCGCAAGGTCCCGAGAATCATATAGGGTTTCTGAGGGAGAAAGAGCATGTGTTCTAACTTTGGCCTGACGATAACGCCCTGCCCCGTATCCCATAATCCGGCAATGGCTCTGAGCAGTGAGCTTTTTCCACAACCGCTGACTCCAACGATTAAGAGTCCTTCCCCGTTTCGAAGTTCAACAGAGAGATCCCGCAACAAGGTCCTTTGGTAATCCGGAGTTTGCAACGTCAAGTGCTCAAGGGCGAATCGACCATTCTCAATGGTTTCAATCGTCGACTGGCCCGGCTGTCGATGATTGAGGTGGTGGTCTGCGTTTTCCAGATATTCATGAAAGACCGATAATCGATTAATCCCGGCCGCGAAATTCGTCAGCCAATCAAATTTATCCACGATCAGGTTGAGAGAATAAAAGACGGCAGTAAAGGCCCCGATGGCTTCACTGACTTTTCCGACTTCAAACTCTCCCGCCAAGACTCGTGGGCCGACAATCACTGCCGGCAATATGAGTGGTAGGAGTTTAAACGTATTGGTATACAATCCTAAAAACATGTCCCGCCATAAAATGAGACTGCCCAGAGTCGTAAACAGATCCTCAAAGAACGATTTGGTTTTGTTGAATTCCTGTTGTTCGCCTCGATAAAACGCGATGGATTCGGCATGCTCGCGAATGCGAGCGAGGCCAAAACGAAAATTCGCTTCTTTCTTGATTTGCGCAAAATTCAACCTCACTAACACGCCTCCAAAACCCAAGATTGTGATCATGGTGCCAATGACGGCATAAAACAGAAGAAACACCACCAGTGTCGGCGAAATGGTCCAGAGCACCTGACTGAACGCCACCACTTGAAAACTCGCAAAGAGCACGATGATGAAAATTCCCATTGAGTACTGGGTGAAGGCCCGAATGTCCTCCGCAATGCGTTGATCTGGATTGTCGATATTAGTGTGAAAGCTGCCAATCTCGTAATACGCGCGATTGTGAAAATACTTGTCCAGGAAATGATGCGTTAACCATCGACGCCAGGAAAGTCCCAATAGGCTGGAAACATAGTTAAAGCCGGCAAAGAGGGGGACATACACACACATCGTGAGAAGGAAAATGCCGACTGTCTTCCAGAATCGATCGGCGTCTTGTGCCGATAACGCCGAAATTAAGTTTCCCTGTTGTGTATTTAATTCCACGCCTATGGGAGTATAGATCGCTAACAACGTGAGAATGAGCACAAGGAATGTATACCCGGTCCACCTCTCGTTGCTGATCCAATAGAGTCTTCCGATGTCCCAAAATTTCTTGAGGAATCTCAAATCAAGCTGACGCATATACCGGACTCCATTTAAAGATAGGCATGTTGTTCAAAAACAAGGAGGGGGACATACGATAACCGACCCAGCGTTGACCATTTGACTCTTTGGGCTGGTGTGATGATCCAAGAATAGTAAACGCTTGGGGGTTCATTCGTTAGACACTGTCTGCTAAAGGGGGTCAAGGAAAACCCTGCCTTCCGGAAAACCAACTATCCTGAGGGACATGAAGCATCCGGCTGAGCCAGGAGGAGCTTTTCGTTTCCGGCACCGATCCTTCGCCGTTGCTTATTATGGTGAAATCATTGCCCGGACCCGGAGATAAGACCCCATACACACCAGCCTGAGTTGGCTACAGCCCATGAATCAAAACCGTGAATTCCCTCATCTTTCCGTACAGGCTCAGCGTACACTTCTACGCAATGAATTCCGGCTTATGAGCACAGGGAGTATAACGAGGATTCCCCCATTCGGGCATTAGCATACAAAGGTTTTTTCTACACCGTACCACGGTTCTTCAGGAAGACCGCACCGATCCCTAAGGAGTAAGAGGGGAGGTGTCAGGAGTGAGCTGGGAACGAGGCGCGTTCTGCTTGTTTCTCCTCACGGGGCACCATTTGCTGTTCCTGGAACCGCCATGAGTCCGCCTAAAAGAGCTCGGCGCAGGCACGGCCGGCCATTCTTCAGCCAGACTCTTGGCATGGTTTTTCACCACGTCCTCTCACGAAAACGGAAATACATTTGCTAGACTGTTTCTCCATGGATGCCCTGTATTATCCCTTTCACCTGTGCCATGAACAGACGCTTCATCAATTGATAGAGCACTATCCACGTGTCCACTTTCGTAATTTTATGGCCCTACAGTTGACACCCTTCATGGGGACAACGGCCTTTCCTGAATGCATGGGGGATGACTATCCCGATCTTTTGGAGAAGGGAAGAATCGTGCAAGGTCATGATCTCAGTGGACCGCTAAACCCGGCAATCACTACTCTGGTCAATCAGGATTTAGCCGATCCTCTTTGGCGAACAATTTTCCATCAGGCCTTGAGGGATGATCGGCGTTTTCAGCGTGGGTTATTCCCCTTTTCCCAAGATAGCCAAGGCCGAAGTACCGTCGCCTCCGATTTGGCGGTGTTGTCGGCTTTCCAGCAGCCGGAAAGGGAGTTCGCCCCTTATACCGTCGAAACTCTTCAGGTCATGAGCCGAAGACGATTGCCTGATAATGAGAACCTCTCTTTTGAGTATGGGTTTGGCCTGATTAAAATGTCTGCGGCCCTGGTCTATAGTATTCAGCTATGCCAACAATTTGGCCTCGTCGCTGTCACCGATTCACCTTCACACCATCGTTTGCTAGAGAGAACATGTCTACGGAATACCGTTGATCTGACGAATACCTGCCTCAAGCGCGAGGGTTATTAGGGAGTATCACAGAAAAGAGGCGGAACAAGATCCATAATCACATGCACTAAGGCTATGGAGCCTGTTGATACAACATGCTTGCTACCGGGGCTCCTCATCGCGGATTCGCAGAAAGACGGGAAATCGGGGGATCCCGTTTTTAGTCAATCCTTGATGGCGAAAGGTGATCCGGCTCTTGACCGGTGGCGGACGCCTCCGTTCTTCATGATTGAGGCCGCTTCCGATAGAGAAGATCACCCCTTGATCCGTGCGCACAATGAGTGAACCGGTCTGACCGGCAAGCTGACCTTTGCCCGGCCGATACCCGATCACCGTGGCCTCCGCATCAGTGAATAATTTAAGCTTGAGCAGGTCCTGACTGCGGCCACTGGCGTACAACGCGGTTTCCCGGTGCAGCATCAACCCCTCGCCACCTTGATCAATCACCTTGTGCAACCACTTCAGCAAGTCTTCTTCACTACCGACCCGCTGTTGTTCAATGATGCGCCAATAGGGGGAGTCGCTTTCTGTCACCAAGCGATTCATCGCGATCACTCGTTGGTCAAATGTTCCGCCATGGGCAGGAAGGTCAAAGACCATCAAGCGTACGTTTTGCCACCCATCATGAGGCTGTTGTGTGCGGACAATGGACGACACTTCCTCGTATCGGCCTCGCCCCAGCCATAGTTCCCCATCCAACGGAACTGCTGGAAACCCTTTGGTAAACCATTCCGGTGCCGCAAACACCTTGCCGCCGCGCGAAATCAGATAAGTCCCATCCCAACGAGCGCGGACTCCGTCGAGTTTTTCACTGATCCGGTATTGGCTGAGATCAGGACCCTGCCGGTAGATGTCAGCCAACATCAGTTCGGGTATGGTGCCGGCTCGTGCCGCTGAAGATGGCAACAGAATGACCAGGAGGATGACCGGCAACAGGCAGCTCTGAAGTCTGCGGCCTGACCCCGACCTGCCCAAACCGTCAGACGTCCTGTTCTGACGGAGATGATCCAAGTAGGTGGTGTTCCTCATATCTTCTCTCAGGAAGAAGTGGTCTCGTCATTCTGCTATGGTGTCAATGAGCTGAATCTCTTCAGGCAATAATGCCAACTGCATAGCCTGCAGATCCTCTTGCATATGGTGCTCGCTGGTCGTTCCGGTCAACGGGAGCATTCCGATTTGCATGGCAAAGCGAAAAACAACTTGCGCAGGACTCGCCCCTAACCGTTTCGCGATGGCCCGTATGTCAGGATCGGCTACTACATCTCTGTTAGCCGTTAAGAGCGAAAACCCCTGATAAATGATGCCATGAGTCTGGCAAATCTCCCTTACCTCTCTATCCCATCCAAGCGCGGCATAACAGCGGTTCTGTACCACCATGGGTTTAATCCTCGCCTCCCCACACAGCTGGGTGAGTTGTCCGGCCGTGACATTGCTGATGCCGATCATTTTGGTTTTGCCTGATTGATAGAGCTCCTCCATGGCGGTCCACACCTCCCGATCCGATTCTCCCAATCCCGATCGTGAATACGGACCGTGCAACACATACGAGTCCACATGGTCGGTGTGCAGGTGCGTCAGCGAGCTGTCAAAGGACTGCTGAACCTGGGTCGTAAGATCGGCCGTGGCATCGTAAGGAGTTCTGTGGTCTTGCCCATTCACCGGCGTAAATTTCGTTTGCAAAAAAAGAGAGTTCCGTTTGATCCCTTGCTTATCGAGCGCCAGCAGGGCTTTACCCACCAGGTCTTCCCGGTAATGAATGAGTTGATTAGCCGTGTCGATTCCCCTAAAGCCGGAAGCCACGGCCAATTGCACCAGTTGGGCTGTGGCGCCCTCTTTCCAAGCCGTGCCATACATAAACGAGGGAATGGTGACGGTATTATAGGCGATCAAGGTCATAACGATTCCTCCAGGTTCAATGAGGTACTCACTTGGGCCTCTCCTTTCCAGTGGGCACAATCGCTACGTGAAGTTTGGGCATCTATTCTATCGGCTCCTCTTGTAATTTTCAGGGATCCAAGCAGTATTTGGGGAGGGGACGGTTAACTTTGGCTCCATTGGGAATCTTGTATTGGCCCCGCCGCAGGAACATTTCTTCAAGACAGACGAAAATTGTCAGTAACACCGGAAGGCTTACTACAAGTGTTCACGGCCATGGGGGGAGCAAAGATCCTGATCGGGTCCGAGCGGAACGATACGCGTGGGGTTGATGTCATCGTGGGTCATGTAGTAATGGCGTTTAATGTGATCCATATTCACGGTTTCTGCCACTCCATCGTACTGATAAAGATCTCTGAGGTAGCCAAATAAATTGGGATAATCAACAATGCGCCGGATATTGCACTTGAAATGTCCATGATAGACCGCGTCGAATCTGATGAGCGTCACAAACAACCGCCAGTCTGTCTCCAGCGGGTTTTTGCCAAAGAGATAGCGTTGAGTGGTTAAACGGGATTCCAACACATCCAGCGCGTGAAACAGCAGTCTGACCGCTTGTTCGTAGACCGATTGGGACGTCGCAAACCCTGCGCGATAGACCCCATCATTCACATATTCATAAATATAGGTATTGAGTTGGTCAATCTCCGGTCGAAGATCAACCGGATAGAGGTCTAACGCGCTGTCGGTGAACCGATTAAACACCGCATTGAACATCCGCATGATGTCGTCATCAGAATTACTCACCATACGCCGGGTTTTGTTGTCCCACAATACGGGCACAGTCACGCGTCCACGGTAGGCAGGGTCATTTGCCTTATAGGCCTCGCTCAGAAATCGAAACCCGTTGACAGGGTCAACCGAATGTCCCATCTCATCTTGAAATGCCCAACCCCGGTCATCCCGGATCGGATCGACCACCGTCATCCCAATCGCCTCTTCCAACCGTTTGAGTTTTCGCACAATAATCGTGCGATGAGCCCAGGGACAGGCCAAGGACACATAAAGATGATACCGCCCACGCGCCGCAGGAAATCCCGAACTGCCATCTTCCGTCACCCATTCCCGAAACGCATCACATTGACGCCGAAAGGCGCCTTCCCTGGTGTGCTCGTCAGGAAATTGCGGTTGCAAGATCAGTGTATCCTCTTGCCCTTAGTTGCCTTCTTATCAAACTTTTTTAACACGATGGGAAGTCCTTATAAGGCCACACCTTCTCGACCCAGCAAAGACCTTAAGCTCTGGATCACCGGAAAAACCTCCTGGTTCCAGTCTGCGCCTTGGCAATCAAAGGCTTTCTGTTCTTCCTCAACAATCCACCGATCTTCGGCAAAGATCCCATTGGTAAACCACACGATAAACGGCCACAAGAGGTGTATGAGTCCGGGAATCGAAGGTTTCCGGACCATCATCAACCCAAAGGTGTGATTCATTCGTTGCGCCCGATCAACGGGAACATACACATTCCACAAATTCAAGGCCGGTTCAATATTCCCGGCTGTCCAAAACTTGAGTGTTTGATAGGGATATTTGGTACAGATGGTCATGAGGTCATGCTTCGGGCCATCAGCCAATTGTTGGGCATTTCCTATAATGAGTTTCTCTCCGAGGGGTTGGGTCCCTTTGACCCGGGAGAATGTATAGTCGACTTCCACGACATGCGTCCGTTCCCGAAGATCCAGAAAGACCGTTCGGATTCCGCCCATCAGTCGACGATGCAAAAATTGATGATTCATGTCCATGAGGTTCTCATGCATGAATGAGTAGTGACAGCTCACCTGACGGTCCAGGTATCGGGTTTTATAATGTGAATCGCCTGCTAAGGACACCTTTGGAAACTCAACCTCTTCAAGTCTGCTCACCTCCCCTGGAAACACGAACACCAACCCATAGGCTTCACGACAGGGATAACTCCTGACTCCTGCCGGCCTTGGTTGATTCTTTTCCAAATACGGAATACCCACACAACGTCCGGTCTGGTCAAATGTCCATGAATGATACCCGCACTGGAGATGCTCTCCGTTCACAACCCCACAATGGAGTGGAATCTGTCGATGGGCACATCGGTCCTCTAGAGCATAGATCCCTCCGCTTTTGGTTCTGACCAATACGATGGGATCGCCGGCAAAGGACACTCCAAGCATCTTCCCCTTTTTCAGGTCCCTGGAGCGTGCGAGGGGATACCAATAGTCCGGGTGAATACCCGTTTTTCTCAAATCGGAAGTGGGGGTCGTCTTAACTGATTGAGACGCAGAGTCTTCCAGGGGCATGGGATTGGCGATATCCTTTTGTCTGTCCTCGTCTATTTGAGATCGCTCAATCATGAAATCCTCTAAGCAGGTGGGCAAAGTCGCTGGGAAACGTCTGAGAGTCTCCAGCGGTAGAGAGAGATCTCCAATCGAGTCAGATTGGGGACTGCCATATCGTGAAATGAGGAATAAATGGCATCGGACTCAAATGGTTCATTTCTGAGGGGTAGTATAAATCGTGTGGTCTCAAATATCGAGTCGGAGCGATTCCTTTTTTAAAAACCTACTCGGTCGATCGCAATGGCCGGAGGGCAAAGGGTCAAGCAGGCATGAACAAGGGGAGCGCTGGGACAGATGAGGCGAAAATCTGTTCATGGCAGAACGGTTGGAGGGGATGCCCACCGCGTCCTTTTGGGACTCTCCGACAGGATACCCCCTCAGCTCGCTGAGGGGAGGAATACGCAAATGTGATTAAACAATACAGTTAACCATTTTAAAAATGCCCCCCAGCTTGCGGGGGGGAGCTTCACTCGTTCAACAAGAGAGGCCTATAAGCGAGAGAAACCAACTACCTGCCTTGATTCACGAGATTCACTTCTCTTCTCACGAATCATGTTTTTATTATTTGATAGGCCCGAGCCCATGCTGGGTGGGATCCGCAGACCTGACAGGCATACTCAGGTGTCGAGAGTGGAGAGTTTCATGCGTTTTCGTCCCAGAACCCATGATTGTAATGCCTTTATCCTGACCCACCACCCCCTGAGTTATTGCCCATCGGTCATCTTGTCAATAATTCCCACAAGAGCCTCTGTTTGGACTATCCCCCTTAGCCACTCCTGCTCACCCTGGCCGTTTTCTTCCCAGCGATCTAAATAACTGTTTTAAACGCTCGGTTCCATTTCCTGCCTTCTTGGGCCATGCCTCAACATTCTTCACAACACAATCGGTGAGGATGAGGAAGTCCTGTTTGCAATAGAAGCCTCTGCCCCAATCTGGTTTTCTCCATGAATTTCTCGGTTTAGGCATTGGACCTACGGGTTTATGAAAACGATCTTCTTTGTGAAAAGAACCTGTGGCCTGCTCAAAGCCTCCTAAGCCGCGTATTTCTGAAAATGACGGAATTGGTGTAAGGTATAAAAAAGAAAAGGAGAGCACTCCTTTGAAATAATTCTACTATAATTAATCAAGCGGACAGGGTTGGCATTAGAGGGTGGAAGGTAGTGAAATTCCCAAAACGTTCATGGTTAGGTGCTCCATCAATCGGACGGGCCTTATTGACCCTTACCACGGTGTTTATTTTAACCTTGTTTGGCATCTTGCTCTATACCGTCACTACTATTCAGAATCAAAAACTCGATAGCGTAATGCTGGATCTAGCGGGACGACAGCGCATGTTGAACCAACGAATCATGAAAGAAGTGTTATTGACTACCCAGGGGATACCCGCCGATTATCTTTTTACCCGAAACATTTTGAACCAGACCTTGGAGGCCCTCATGTTTGGTGGAGAGGCTGTGGTTAATCTGTCAACAGCAGAAAAAGTGACTCTCCCTCCTGCCCCTACCCAGAATATTCTTCAGGTATTGGGTGAGCAAAAAACTCTGATTTCCGAATTTTCGGCAAAGACGGACAGGTTATTTAAGATCAAGTCTGATCATCCAGAATTTTATTTGGAATTAGATAGCCTCCTGGCTTTGAATGCCCGGTTGAATGAAGTGGCGAATAAAGCCGTGAAATTATTTAGCCGAAATTCGCAAGAGAAGATCTCCCAAATGATCCTGTGGGAATCTCTGGTCGGGCTCTTGGCGGGATTTTTCGGAGTCCTTTTGACAAGACAGGTCAGATTGGCCAACAGGGAACTGACACATGAAATCCAGGAACGTTCACGAGCAGAAACGGCACTGCGCCATCGCATGGAAATTGAAAATCTGGTGGCGAATCTTTCAACCCAATTTATCAATCTCAGACCGGAAGAGCTGGATGCGGGGATTAACCGGGCGCTGGAAGCCATTGGAACGTTCGGAGGGGTGGATAGAAGTTATGTGTTTGTGTTTGAGGATGCTGGAGAAATCGTGAGTAATACGCATGAATGGTGTCGGCCGGGGATTGAGCCTCAACAATCAAGACTTCAGGGGCTTCCCATTCGCAACTTCCCCTGGTTGGCAGAACGTCTGACCACTTGCCCGTTCGTTCAAATCCCAAGCGTGGCTAACCTTCCGCCTGAGGCAAGTAACGAAAAACGGGAATTTCAATCGCAACAAATTCAATCTCTGGTGATCGTACCCTTGGTCTGGCGGGAAAGGTTGTTCGGGTTTCTTGGATTGGATTCAGTGAAGCAGGAAAAGATGTGGTCGGAAGAGGACATCAGACTCCTGCACATGGCCGGGGAAATTTTCGTCAACGGATTTGAACGAGACATGATAGAAAAGGATTTACGGAAAAGTGAAGCCGACAAAATTGAGGCGTTTCGTCAAAGCGATGCCCTTAAAACCGCTTTGCTGTCATTGGTTTCCCACGAATTACGAACTCCGCTGACGGCTATTAAAGGTTCGGTAGCCGGGTTGATCGGATTTTCGGAGCAGGACAGCTCCGAAGTGCAGAAGGAATTCCTCCAGGGCATCAATCAGGAAATCGATTTTTTGAATGGATTGGTTGATAATCTTCTGGATATGTCCAGGATCGAAGCAGGGACGTTAGCTCCCCATCGTGAATGGCATTTATTGGAAGACCTGGTCGAAGGGGCGATCAGACGGCTAAAATCAGCGTTGGAAGGTCGATCCTTACATGTTGATCTTGGGGAGAATATGGCTCCCGTTTATGTGGACGGGATAGAAGTTCAGCAAGTGCTCATCAATCTGTTGGATAACGCCATCAAATATTCTCCCGCAGAGTCACCGATCAAAATTCTTGGTCACATAACACCCGGGCAGGTGGAAGTCAGAGTCTCCAACGAAGGAGCAGGGATCCCGCAGGAGGATTTATCAAAGATCTTCGAGCGATTTTATCGAATAAAAAGTCTGCATGCACGCCTGATCCGAGGGACCGGTCTCGGATTGGCGATCTGTAAGGGGATCGTCGAGGCTCATGGCGGTCGAATCTGGGCCGAATCCCTACAGGAGCAAGGCGTGACGATTGGCTTTATGTTGCCTATCCCTGATGCGCCACCTGCAATCAACCTTGAACGGCCTGAGGAGTAATCCGTCTACCAATGTCCCATGGAACTCGTATATTAGCCATCGACGATGAGCGACAAATTCGCCGGGCATTGCAGGTCAACCTGGAGGCCAAAGGATATGAGGTCATCACGGCCGAAACGGGAGAAGAGGCGCTGCAAATTATCCGCCACCGCCCGCCTGACCTGGTGCTCGTGGATTTACTGCTTCCGGGAATGGATGGCATCGAACTGACCCGTCAGTTGCGTGAAATCTACCAAATCCCGATCATTATCCTTTCCGCGATAGGAGAAGAAGCAAAAAAAATTGAAGCGCTGGAAATGGGAGCCGATGACTATGTCATTAAACCATTCAGTATGGAGGAACTGGTCGCGAGAATCCGCTCCGTTCTCCGCCGTACAGCCTCCATATATGGGACGGATTCCATTTTCACATTTGGAGAGTTACAGGTCGACTTCGACCGCCGGGAAATCCGCATTCGCGAGAAATCCGTGAGGTTAACTCCGACGGAATATGATCTGTTAAAGTACCTGATTCACAATGCGGGAAAAGTTCTGACGCACGGAACCATTCTTCGTGCAGTGTGGGGACCGGGATATGTCGATCAGGCACAATATTTACGGGTATTTATCGGGAACTTAAGAAAAAAATTAGAAAAAAACACGGCACGTCCGCAATATATTCTCACCGATCCTGGAGTCGGGTATCGTTTTGCCACTGATTTCATGGAAAATGAATGAACAACCTGCCTATGAGTTTTCTTGTGACGTACTCCCTGCCATGCAGCGTCTTTTGCCTTTCCATTGCATATAACAACATCCTCCCCTTTTCTACGTTCCTCCTATGATTCCCTAAGCTGACTTCACTGGGCTTGGGCTTTCTACTTTCTTTGGAAGCGCATCTATTCCCAAAGAACGGACTTACAGGCTCCGAAAGGTTGCCGCTGGTTACAATTGACCTTTCCCTACCCGGGGTTGAGACATTGAATAGATTTCTTTGTCCTTTCAGGGAACCCTTTTCTGGCCCACCCCTTGTGGGCCTAACCGGGCGTTATGAGGGAGGAGAGCAAAAAGGAACCTTTATAAATTATTTATTCGAAAAGAAAGACAATCAAATGGAATCTTTATGGATATTGGAGTTACCGTTTAAATGTACTCAAAGTAAACATCCACAACCGGCCCGAAGAAGTCACGAAACGGGAGGTGAAAAAATGAAGATCTTAAAACGTACCTTAATAATTCAATCTCTGGGTATCTTAGGAATTCCTCTTCTTTTACTGTCGACCTGGAATATTGGATGGGCCTCCACTCAGACAACCCATGTGCCTGACATGAAAGTCACGATGGATTACTGGGCACCATATTATAGGCCGGCTGTGGCTAGTGTCCCTGATGGCGTAGCAATTCACATTGTGAATCCCACCTCTTCACCGCATACCCTGACACATGATGGTTGCCGAATGTCTGGCCCCTGCGCATTTGATACGGGTGCCGTTCAACCGGGGAAGGAATTCACTATTCCTGCACTTCCTCCCGGAAAGTATTCTTATTATTGTGCGCTTCACCCCATCATGACGGGAGAAATTATTGTCATTCCCCGAGAACCGATGCTGAGTCAAGCTGCCAATAAAGAGAATTGACCACCACTCACGCTATGAAGGACCAGAAAAAGCATCAATAATCACTTTTGAAGTATTCAATATTTACCTGTAGATTTAGGCTTAGGAACGGAACGAGGGGGTTGGTTTCTTGAACATGACAGTACCAATGAAAAGCCAAAAATGCATTCTCATCGTTGATGATGATGCGGATGTCCTCTTATTTCTTGAAGATCGTCTGAATGCCTTGGGCTACGATGTTCTCACGGCTGGCAATGGCCAGGAAGGACTTGATGTGCTTCAAAGACAATCCGTCAATGGCGTATTACTGGATCTAGATATGCCGGTCATGGGAGGCATCACGATGTTGGAAAAATTAGGAAGCTGTCCCACATTCCCACCGGTGATTGTCATGTCCGCCAATGATCATCTAGCTGAACTGCAGCAAGCAGTTATAAAGGGAGCGATGGACTTTTTCATCAAACCGATATCCCAGAATGCGTTAACCAGTAAATGTTTGCGATTATTTCAATAAGCCGTGGGAACCTATGATGGAACTTCAGGCACAAGAAAAACATGTGCTGGAAAATGCCAGGAGAAAAATTCCCCCAGGACTTCCTCCTTCTAATATTTACCGGATCCAGCGTAGTTTTCGGATGGTGGCCTCGCAAGGAGAGAAGATGGCTTCTCGATTTTATGATTTGTTGCTTGAGAGGTCCCCAGAACTACAAAAATTTTTCCATCCAGGCAATTTATCTCAACAACATGCCAAATTCTTCAACGGATTACACTCCTTGATGTTACACCTGGAACACCCTCAAGCATTACGCGCCGCCCTGGTCCAACTTGGTGAACAACATCAAGGGTACGGGATTGAAATCCAACATTACCCTCCGGTCGTGGATACCCTGCTACAAGTTCTGACTGAATTCAGCGGGGAGGGCATGGATGGAGAAACCTATGATGCTTGGGCAAATTTCCTGCACTTGGTCAGAGCCATTATGCTTGAAAATCTTGGCCCAGATGTTTCGGCTGAAGATGAGAATGGGATGTCTCACAGCACGATGATTGCAGAGAAGCCCAAAAGAATCCTTCTCATTGATGATGACCACCAACTTCTGGATCTTTATCAATCTTACTTGGAAATCCAGGGATATCTCTGCAGCCAGGTTTCGGATGTGGCCTGGGCATTTACTCATCTCCTCATGAGCCACTATGACGTAGTTCTGACGGATTTCCAAATGCCCCTGATGAACGGTATCCAGCTCCGGAAAAATCTTGACTATATGGGCAAAGGCTTGTGGCCACCCTTTATCTTGGTCACAGGAAGTCTCAACCAGGAGATTCGAAAACAGGCCTTAGAATCGGGATTTGTTGCCGTTCTGAAAAAACCGCATGATCTGACTGAATTAGGCTCTATCATACGAATAGCCGTAAAAAAATCTTGGGCCTTTCCTGGAAACGAGGGATATTTGAACAGGGCTGGAGACGGAAAAGTTGGTTAAGCAGGAAAACCAAATGAGTTTGATAGAGAACTTTTTGCGTGCCAACACGCTAGAGAAGCCAGGAAATGAATGAGTCGGGGTCCAAAAATAAGTCTACTCCGGCTTATCTTTCCTGCATAGCAAAGCCGATTCATCAATCCGTTGGTGGGCAATGCTCGTATAAAGGTCAACTCTTATCCTCTAGTTCAGCCATTTGATTAAGCTATCCAAGGGAAGAAACACCTCCCTCAACATCCTGCAATTGAGCCCTTCCACGCCCTGCCCCCCGCTTGCCGGAGTATCGGCACCCAATTTTTTGACAATTCGTGACGCCCTAGGGTTTGTGTGCCTCTCATTCTTCTTTCCATACATTCCAAAGCCATCATTCCAGCATAGGAGTCATCAGAAAATGCGCCCCAAACCGTTTCCTGCTATCCAAACGCTTTTAGAAGATGTGGGTGTATGCATCAGATTTACCCTTTAGTCTGGCTGAGCTGTTAGAAGCGATGTTAAAATTCTGTTCTCGCTCATACTGTATCTATGGAGGCCGGTAAGATTATGGATATTGAAACATTTCGGCAGATGGTGGCGAAGAAGCCTGATGGATTTTTAGGGCGATACGGGCTTGGGGACAAGCTCCTGAAGGAAGGTGGGAACCTCGAGGAAGCCGCGGCGCATCTGCGTGTTGCGGTCAAACTCGATCCCGTTCACGTCGCCTCGCATTTTGCCCTGGGCCGCGCATTGGCCGGGTTGAAGCAGAACAACGAAGCCAAAGCCGTGCTGACGGCGGGTATCGAGGCGGCACTGTCAGGCCGTTCCAGCGGAGGAGGAGATCTCGTTCCGGAGATGCGTGCCTTGATTCAGACATTGGGATAAGGCGTTCTTCTGGGGCTACTTCTGGCACAGGAGGGGGAAAAGTCTGTTGCTCAGTCTTTTCATGGCCGCATTGATTTTCCGATCTTTCCCGGACTTTTCTGTGACAGCCGTCTACGCTGCTAAGACCTCACCCGTTCAAATCCGCTTACGTCTAGGTCAGACTCGCTTTGCAGGTCGAGCGTCTCGACACGGGTTGGATTAGAGAAACTTCCCAGAAAAGATCCCTTAGGTGTTCCTCTGCCGCCGGACCCCCGGCCTTGCTCTTGGAGCTTTTCGGCTCAGAGTTCTGGCCATACCAATTTGAGATCCAATCCCAGACGCCTAAAAGATTGAAGACTTGAAATGGGCTGCCTCCATTTCCAGATGACCCCACTGGTTGTACGCACCCCGAGGGGCCATGAGCGTCTTGATCACCCTTCCCCTTTGTCGTCGACTCCGGTGGATTGGGAATAGGCATCCGATCGTCTTCTCACCCAAGCGCCGGTTTTCTCATCATGATAGTGGTAAAATACGTCGGGACCTATACCGATACACATAGTGAGAGGTCCAGCGGTCATTCCGTAAGTCTGTCGGGAAATGGAGCATTGATGAGAAAATTGTTGTGGATAGGGGTGGTGCTGATTGTAGGAGGAATTGCTGCACGACAATTCTGGTTGACCGGAGTAGGTAGCGAACAGATCGAGTATCGTACGGCGCTTGTTGAGCGCGGCCCCATTGTCGCGGTCGTGGGCGCGACGGGGACTATTAATCCCGTGACGTCTGTGCAAGTTGGTGCCCAGGTGACCGGTAAAATTATCAGCCTGCACGCTGATTTTAACTCTGTTGTGAAAGCGGGAGAAGTAATTGCTCGCATTGACCCGTCTCTCTTTCAAGCGAGACGGGATCAGGCAGCGGCCAATCTTGTCAACGCCAAAGCGATGTTGAGCAAAACCAAAACGGAGTTGGCCCAACGGAAACGGGAACTCGATCGGACCCAGGCCCTGTTTCAAAGGGAGTTGCTGTCGCAAAACGATCTGGATGTGGCGCTCACGGCCTATGAAGCGGCCCAGGCCCAGGTTGATGTTTCTGCGGCGCAGATCAAGCAGGCTCAGGCTCTGTTGGAAACGGCGGATTGGGATCTAAAATATACCGTGATCCGGTCACCCGTAAACGGCATTGTGATTGCGCGCAATGTGGAAGTGGGGCAAACGGTAACGGCAGGGTTCACCACGCCTAATATCTTTCTGATCGCTCTGGATCTGACGAAAATGCAGGTCGATACCAATGTAAGCGAGTCCGATATCGGGGGAATCCGTGAAGGCCAGGAAGCGTTCTTTACCGTCGATGCCTATCCGCGGGTGGAGTTTCAAGGTGTCGTGAGGCAAGTCCGGAATGCCCCGATTATTGTGCAGAATGTGGTGACCTACGACGTGGTGGTGGAAGTGGATAATCAGGATTTGCGACTGAAGCCGGGAATGACGGCTAATGTTTCTATTACGGTGGCGCGGAAAGACGATGCCTTAAGGGTGCCGAATGCGGCTTTCCGGTTTTCTCCTCCTCAATCCGGAACAGTCGGACAAAAAGCTGCTGACTCCGGAGCGGGTATCACGAAACCACCAGCCAGCGAGTCTCCTCAACGGCCCAAGGCCGGAAGAGGGAACCAGGGAGGGAAAACGGTTTGGAAGTTGAATGATGCAGGCGATCCGACTCCGGTAGCTATTCAGCCGGGCATTTCGGATGGCAGTGTGACCGAAGTGATTGAAGGGGAGCTTCAGGAACGGGATAAGATCATTATCGGGACCGTCCTTCCAAAAGGAGAGCGAAAAGCCAACCAGCTTCCCCCCGGGTTTGGATCGGGGCAAAGGCCTACGAGTTCTCGCGACAAAGGTCTCTAGCATGATGGGGGAACCCTGCGCCAGTGTTATTCCTCTATGGGTCATGGTCTCGACAGACTAACGTGGGTATGCCTCTTCTCCGCTCCGGGCATTGCCAAGACGGGTACCTTTTTTTGAACATCTCGCAGGAGATGCGGTTGGTGATGGGTGTTTTGACAGGAGTTTTCAGGAAAAGTTTTCTGGCATACTTGGGCATCATTTACAACACCTATATTCTTAACGAACGATAACGATGAACCAACTGATTTCCTGTACTGATCTCTCAAAAACCTATCGCTTGGGTGATATCGATGTGCAGGCACTTCGGGGGGTGAATCTTTCCATCGAACAAGGGGAATTCATTGCAATTATGGGCTCATCCGGGTCCGGCAAATCTACCTTGATGAATATTTTGGGTTGTCTGGATGTGCCGACTTCTGGAAGTTATTGCTTGAACGGACGGGACATTGCCCACGCTGACCCCGATGAGTTGGCGGAGATTCGCAGCCGGACCATCGGTTTTGTTTTTCAGAATTTCAGCCTGATTCCCAAAACCAGCGCCTTGGAGAATGTTCAGCTTCCCCTGTTCTACCAGGGGCTCCCTCTTCGTGAGCAAAAGTCCCGCGGCCATTTGGCCCTGGCCCGGGTGGGGTTGGCAAATCGGGAACATCATTACCCTGCGCAGTTGTCCGGTGGACAGCAACAGCGTGTGGCGATTGCCCGTGCATTGGTGTCTGCGCCTTCCCTTCTGCTAGCCGACGAACCCACCGGGAATCTGGATACACAATCGAGTCAGGAAATTATGGGTATTTTCCAAAGCCTCAATCACACCGATGGCCTGACCATTCTGGTGGTGACACATGAGCCCGATATCGCCGCATATGCCTCCCGTCAAATTGTGATGAAAGACGGCTGGATTTTGAGCGATCAACCCTCGACGGCCTTGGATGCGAGGGTGTCGTAAGAAACCCGATGGCGAGCTTTTTTCTTTTGACCCTGCTCACGGCCTTCCGCTTTCTCAACCGGAATCGTTTACGATCCGGTCTCACTACGGTTGGCATTATTATCGGAGTGGGCTCGGTCATCGCCATGGTGAGTATTGGCGAAGGCGCGAAATCCGCGATTCAAGCCCAGGTGGCCAGCATGGGCACGAATATGATTCTAATTTTGCCCGGTGCCACCAGTGTGGGGGGAGTTCGTGGAGGTTCGGGCGGTGCGGTGACACTGACCGTCAACGATGCACTCGATTTACGAAAAAAACTGCCCACGCTGCATGAAACCGGATGGGCCAAGCGGGATGTCATGCAAATCGTATACGGGAACCAGAATGTCAATGTCCCGGTGAATGGCATTTCCCCGACATACCTGACCATTCGTGATTGGACGTTCACCAGCGGCGGTCCCTTTACCGAAGAAGAGATGGAGGCGACAAGCCGTGTGGCGCTGCTGGGGCAAACGGTTGTCGATAATTTATTTGCTTCCGGTGAAGACCCGGTCGGGAAAATGATTCGTATCAAGAACGTCCCGTTTCGTATTATCGGGATCTTGGCCCCGAAAGGCCAATCCCCCAGCGGCAACGATCAGGACGATGTTATCTTCATCCCCTTTACCACCGCCGAACGCCGGGTCCTCGGCACGCAATTCCTTGGGTCGGTCGGTGCGTTATTTGCCTCGACGGAACGTCCAGAGGATCTCCCCGCTGCCGTGGAGGATATTCGACGGGTGCTTCGGGACCGTCATCATTTGCAACCGGACCAGCCCGATGATTTTACGATTCGTACCCAGGTGGATATCGGGAAGGTTCAGGAGGGAACGGGGGAAACCCTGACCATCATGATGTTTTCTGTGGCCTCGATTTCGTTATTAGTCGGTGGAATCGGGATCATGAATATTCTGCTGGTGTCTGTCACCGAACGTACGCGGGAGATTGGCATTCGCATGGCCATTGGGGCCAAACGCCGGCATATCCTGATTCAATTTTTGGCGGAAGCCATTACCCTCAGTATGGTGGGAGGAGTGTTGGGTGTCGTCTTCGGTATTCTCGGTGCCCAGGCGACGACCATGGTGGCCGGATGGCCCACCATTATTTCCCTTGACGCCATTGTTGTCGCCTTTCTCTTTTCTGTCGCTGTCGGCCTGATCTTCGGTCTCTACCCTGCCAATAAAGCTGCCCGTCTTAATCCCATCGACGCCCTCCGTTACGAATAATCTGCAGGATAAGGAAAAGGCCTGCAGGCCTCGTTCAAAGTGGATGTGAACCGTTTAATAAAAAGCATGGGGAGAAAGATTAAATCTCCCCTTACTTCCTCCTCTTTACGACAATTCGAAATCCCTTCCCATGACATACTTCAGAAAACGCACTCAACCGGTCCTCCCAGGCTAACCATGATGCCAGAGGGTCAGCACAGAATATTCTGCCCGTGAGCGGAGTGGGGCTTCGTGAACATAGTGGCCATCACACACGAGGCCGACGTCTTCCGCGATACCCCGCGCCACGTCGGCTTCGTCGGGACTGTGATTGATCATGATGAACAGGCCGCCAATGATGAGATTATTGGCCACTTGAGCGAATAATGCCCCAGGATTGAATAAACTAAGGGGCAATCGCCAGGCGAGGAGGGGCTTGGGAGTCACGAAGGGGTACCAGGCGGTAATGATATCGGCTGGTCTGGTGTAGTAGCGATAGTCGGTGGTCACGTACTCGGTCTGTGGCAGATCTTGAATATACCCACGCGCATAATCGATACGACTGCGACCATTGCAATAGAGGCGATGCCCATCTACCTCGACTCCGACGAGTTGCGCGGGCTGGAAGAAGGCATGCAATGCAGCCGAATAGGCGAAATTGGCACTGCCCACATCGCAAACCTGCTGTTTCCCTTTAACCGTCCAATTGAGTGCCTGCCGGGCGCGATCCAAAAGGTCGAGATATGCATAGTTGAGTAAGGCGATCTCAGCGAGATAGCTCCTCTCAAAAGGGATGCCATACATCGCCACCAGCTTTTTAATCCGCGTGCGTTGTGACAGGGTGAGCGTGGGATCGTGGAGAATGTCACTCGGTGCTTCCCTGACCACCCCTCGTGACCAGCCCAATGCCTGCGAGGCTTCGTACCAGAATCGGTGATATCCGGATCGAAGCCGGTCGGTCAGGGATATTCCATTTCGACTTTGGCCGTGAAAACGGGCGGAGGCTTTTTCGGTATTCCTCACTTCTCTGGTGACCTGTTGGAGTTGACCCTTCACTCTGATTCGGTATGTGATACGTATTCGGCATGGAGAAGATAGGTCTTAACCCGCTCACGCGAGTAGAGTTGGGGAATTCGATGAATACGAGGGTGACGAGATCCTCTGTTCTTCTCCAGGCCTCTTGCCGTAACCCCTGACGCTTCTTATGGCGGTGAAGGGATGGCCAGAACCGGACACTTGGCTTCCCGGACTATCCGCTCAGTAGTGCTTCCTCGAAGGGCGTCGAGAAATCCTTGATGCCCTTGTGTCGGCATTACGATCAGATCAGCGTCCAATTCCCGTTCATAGTCCAGGATAGTCTGCACCACATTCCCCTTGCGATTAGTCGTTTCCCACACCCATCCGGGCTGCGGGTCCAGATCGACATCGGGAATTCCTTCTGCCCCTCCAACGTGAAGCAGCGTGGTGACCAAGGAGGCGCACCCCAGGGATTGAGCCAGCCCTGTCATCATATGAATGGCACATTGAGGATGCGGTGTCTGATCGATTGGCATGAGAACGGATGCCAACCGGAGGCTTCCGTCCTCAGGATTCACCCATCCCGGTGCAGAGGGTGGGATAAACAAGGTCATGGCGCCTGCTTTTCGCGCTATTGGTTCAGCCACCGATTGAAAGAAAGGTTTCCCACCCAGTTGATGTGTTGCCAGGACAATAAGATCGGCGGGGTATCGCTCAAGGTAGCGTAGAATGGGGGCACTGGGATCGTTGTGATAGGCGGTGATGATCTGAATATGCAACCCGATTTGGCTAGCCGTCTGGTGTGACCCCTCCTGTGGGAGAATTCCCCATCGAGCCAGAAATGATCGCACATGGGGAAACTCCAACCAGTCTGAATCCTGCAGATCCTCATTGACATGAAAAATGGTCAACCGGGCTCCGGTAACAAGTGCCAACTTGAGCGCATGGGCCAAGGAAATTTCCGGTGCGAGCGAAAAGTCCGTGGGATAAAAAATATGTTTAAGGGAAAGGGGAGGATTGGTACCCACGTGTTGTCTCCTAGTCTTTCATGTCAATAAAACCGACCAATTATGCATGATATTCTTTACTGATGTCGCGGCCCAGACCAGAGTGAGGCTGCTATGATTTGGCAGCTCCATTATGCATGATGAACAGCATGGTTTGTACCCTATGCAAGACGGTGCTCATTTTGCCAAACCGCCTTACCAAAAAGAAGGCAAAGCGACAGTAATCACTTGAACCGCTTCCCCGTTCAAAGTTGGCTCTCTGCCTTGTGACGAAGTCAAAAGTGAAGGCTAGGCATGAAACGCTTGGGCGCCTTGTGTTATATTTACCATCTTTGTGCAATATAAAAGGGTCATGGAACTAAACAAGGAGAAAAGAGCATGATTCATGAAGTGGCAGGTGACATTTTATTGAGTGAGGCAGCGGCAGTCGCCCATGGGGTGGCTCCCAATGACAATTTTGCGAATGGTTTGGCGCTGGCGTTACGCGAGCGGTGGCCCGCGATGTACAAAGACTTTCGCCACTATTGCCAGGTTTCCACACCAAAGTCCGGCGGGTTATGGAGTTGGGCCGGTGCCGGGAATGTCCGGATTGTCAATCTCTTAACTCAGGAGGCGCCACCGAGTCATGGGTCCAAACCGGGAAAAGCTTCCGTTGAAAATGTGAATCATTGTTTGAAAGCGCTTCGGAAAACGATTGAGTCCGAGAAGTTCAGCAGTGTCGCGTTGCCAAAACTCGCGACCGGCGTAGGCGGATTAGATTGGAAGGATGTCAAGCCGTTGATTGAAAAGCACCTGGGAGACTTGGGAATTCCGGTGTATGTCTATTCGACCTACCAACCAGGGGTAAAGGCCAATGAACAATAATGTCCCCAGCGGCACGTCCTGTTTACCGAATCACCAACACGGGTCGCGTTGCCCTATGAAGGACCGTATGGGACACGGTGCCTAGCACAAACCGTGTGATCGTCGAAGGATGGTGCACTCCCATCACCATGAGATCTGGTTCCGTTATTGCGGCTTGTTCCAATATCGTATCCGCCGGGGCTCCTAGCCCCACATACCCCTTCACTGAATCGTAGCAGCCTTTGAGTTGACTGACGGCCTGGTCAAGAAATGCTTCGGTGCTTTCTAAGGCCTGTTTGATTTTCTCCTCCGGCGCGGAGACCCCGCCTCGAAAGAGAGAACGAGGGATAGGCACCACCGACAAGAGGGTGATGTCCGTCTGTGTATGAAAGGGGCGTTTTTCTAAAAACTCCTTCACCTTCTGAACATCATCCGGGCTTTGGACCGCGATCAGAATGCTCTTGATTTCCGGTAAGGGACCGTTGATGATCAGGACCGGACATCCTGCGTGGGTAAGAACCCGCTGTGAGACACTCCCCAGAAAAAGCTCCTCTACCTGACCCCTTCCACGAGCGCCCATTAAAATGAGATCAGGATGTTCTTCCTGAGCCACCGACAAAATGAGCTCGGCCGGCGAGCCTTCTTCCAAACGGATTTTCATTGGCTCAATCTTGCCTGAGAGGAGAGACCTGCAACGTGTTAATGCCTGCTCTCCGTCTTTGCGGAGAGCCTCCTCTGCCACCTTTGACAGGTCATGGGCAATTTCAGGCCCCAGCATAGAAAATGTTAACCGCGGGAGGTCAATAACGTGAAGAATGGTCAGTGTGCTGACTGAAGCCAACCTCATAACCGCCTGTGTGGCTTGGATGGATTGTTCTGATCCATCAATGGCTAGGAGTACGCGCATAGTTCATTTCTCCTCTTTCGTCTTTTCATGGTGATCTTTTAGCATCCGGCCTTCTCACAGGATGTGTGCACCAAACTTGAGTGTAAGTCCGAGCTGCATGCCTTTTGGCTGGAGCTATGCATTATAGTCGAGGTGCATCAAAAGACCCAACGAATTGTTCAATAGTGGCAATCTTGCTTCAAGCCTGTTTTTTCAACATATCTCATTTAATGAAGACAGAATCTTAATTCCTCCCCAGACAACACTGTTGAAATGTTTTCCCGCTCCCACATGGACAGGGAGCATGATTATACAGGGAGGCTTGTTTCGGGTTAACCATGGTCTTGAGGGCATGAGTGATCCGCGATTGGGGATCCTGATGAAAGATCCGTTCCAACATCCTATAGAGTTCAGGATGTTTTTGTTTCATTATCCCGGGGTTTTCAAAAAAATACTCTGAAACCACGGCGAAAAATTCCGCCTCATTCGTGAGACCATAGGGATTAATGTCTGAATGCCCGTGACGTATTTTTTCCATTTCAACGTGAACCAGGTTGAGCCAAGGCTTAATGGCACGGCCGGGCAAGGCGACTTCAGGAACCCCATCCACAATGCCATCGGATTTATCAAGCAAATGAACAAATTCATGAATACCCACATTATGCCGGTCTGAGTGTCTTTGAAAACCTTGTAACAGATCTGGTTTGGACAAAATCATCATGCGGGTCATCGCCCCTGAGCCGACCATTCCCGAAATGGTGTGCTCCTTAGCTGATCCCATTTGATACTCCTCACCGAAAGATGTTGGATAGATCAGGATTTCCCGGATGTGTTCCCATTCCCAGCCGGGGAATCCAAATATGGGAATGATGGCGCTTGCCGCCACCAACACTCGAATAATGTCATCCACGGATGTATTGATTCCTGTAATTCGCTTTTCACAAAGAAAGACATGAACCTCTTCTCGAAAACGGTGTTGCTCAGATGAGGAAAGCGTTTGATAGAAGGGGACTTCCTGTTCCAGAAT
>Ga0224505_10000661_pt1 | contig 23263 bp, 17 predicted proteins | sample SF_Jan12_sed_USG_FD_169102 | JGI IMG/M metagenome (GOLD analysis project Ga0224505, IMG submission 169102) | Sediment microbial communities from San Francisco Bay, California, United States - SF_Jan12_sed_USGS_4_1 | ecosystem: Environmental > Aquatic > Marine > Sediment | place: USA: California... | reverse complement strand
AGCAGGTGGCCGCCATGGATTACAGCCCGGCGTTCCAGATGGGGCATCCCGACGCTTTTCGCGTTGCCGAGCGCATCGCGGCACTGACGCCCGGCGACCTTGACCGGGTTTTCTATTGCAACTCGGGATCGGAAGGCGTAGACACCGCGCTGAAAATTGCCCTGGCCTACCATCGTGCCCGCGGCGAAGGTCAGCGTAATGTGCTGATCGGTCGTGAACGTGGTTACCACGGCGCCGGATTTGGTGGCATTTCGGTCGGCGGCATTCCAGCGAACCGCAAGGCTTTCGGCAACATGCTGTTTCGCGTCGATCATCTTGCGCATACCCATAATCTTGCTGAAAACGCTTTCAGCCGCGGTCAGCCGGCCTGGGGCGCACATCTCGCCGACGAGCTGGAAAACCGCATCATTCCGCTGCACGACGCGGGGAATATCGCCGCTGTCATCGTTGAGCCGCTGGCGGGGTCGACCGGAGTACTGGTGCCGCCCAAGGGTTATCTGGAGCGCCTGCGACAAATTTGCGACAAGCATGGCCTGCTGCTGATATTCGATGAAGTCATCACGGGATTCGGCCGTACCGGGCCGTGTTTTGCGGCGGATGCCGTGGGCGTGGTGCCGGACATGATGATCATCGCCAAGGGACTGACCAACGGTACGGTGCCGATGGGTGCGGTAGTGGTTCGCGAGGACATCTATGACGCAGTCATCAACAGTGCGCCGCCCGGCATGGTCGAACTCTTCCACGGCTACACTTATTCCGGCCATCCGCTGGCGACAGCTGCCGCACTGGCGAGTCTGGATACTTTTGAAGAAGAGGGCCTGTTCCAGCGCGCGCAGGAACTAGCGCCCTATTTCGAGCAGGCGGTGCAGTCTCTGCGAGAGCTGCCGCACGTCATCGACGTGCGCAACATGGGCATGGTCGCCGGCATTGAACTGGAGCCACGGCACGGAGAACCCACCGCACGCGCGTTTGAAGCGTTTCTGAAATGCTATGAGGACGGCGCGCTGATTCGTACGACCGGCGACATCATTGCGCTGTCGCCGCCGTTGATCATCAGCAAGTCGCAGATCGACGAGCTGATCGGGATTATCGCCCAGGCCTTGCGCGCCGGCGGTCGCCGTTGATCAAATAATTTACTTTAAAATCAATTGGTTATGATTTATCTTCCGGCCGCTATCGAGACCGGAGAATCTAGACGCGCTGGATATCACGCAATTCCAGCTTGACCAGGCAGTGATCCAGCCACTCAGCCGTCAATTTTTCCTGGGTTGAATTCTGCTTCAGCCGCTGGTCCAGCCCGTTCCAGTCCACGCAATCGAGTGGCTGGTCCTGGTTAAAACACGAAAACACGTAACTGATTTTTCCGGTCGCCGGGTCGACGTGGGGCTGCAGGCACTGCGCGCAGATCTCCTTCATCATGCACTGCATCGGTGAGTTGATCGAGCCGATGGCCTGATGCTGCGCCTTCAGGTACGGTTTCAGAGCCGCGTGCCGCGCCTTTGCCACCGCGGCCATCATGCGATCAGAGCCGATGGCGATAATGCGGTCGGCATCCCCGAATGAAATCACCTGCTCGCCCAGCTCCCCGGCAGCATAAGCTCTCATCGATTGCACGATATTGCCGACGAAGCGGCGATCCCCCGGTCGCGACGGCACAAACCCGGGTTCCTCATCGCAGCACCAGACGACGACGTCACTCGCAGCTTCGATATCCTCGATGCGATACCGGTCGATCATGCGCTTGTAACCCGCGAAATAGAGCACACGGGACCCGGCTTTGCGCATGGCCTGCCCGATCGAGAACAGCACGGCATTGCCCAGACCACCGCCGACAAGGATTACGGTCTCATGCTCCGGGATTTCCGTGGGTGAGCCTGTGGGCCCCATCAGCACGACCGGTTCGCCCGGCCTGAGTTCCACGCACAAATCGCTGGACCCGCCCATTTCAAGCACAATCGTCGACAACAGGCCCTGCTCCGTATCGACTGAGGCGCCGGTCAGCGCCAGTCCTTCCATTGCCAGCGTACTGCCTTCCGTGCGCGGCGCGATGGTTTCAAAATTCTGCAGGCGATAGAACTGCCCCGGCCGGAAACGGCGCGCTGCCAGCGGCGCGCGAACGACGACCTCGACGATCTCCGGCGTCAGGCGTTTCACTGCATGCACCGTTGCCCGCAGTTCACGCTGCAAGCCCGCAAAGAACGTTGCATCATCCGCGGCTGTCGCAGCCTTTATCTGCTCGAGTACCCCGCTGACCACCGGGTAGCCCTGCTTGGCACTGCCAATGGCCTTGACGACATTACCGAAAAACGACGGATGCACATCGCCGAAATAACTGATGCACCGGCCGTCGTCACGTTTCGACAGCAGCACGTTCACGGCGTTGGGTTTTGAAATTGATTTTTCTGCTGCGACCGGCTGGCCGTCAGCGCCACAGGCGCGGAAATAACGGCCATCGAGCACAAAATTTGCTGCATCCTCGCGTGCCAGCACGGTATTCGGCTGTGTGCCCGCGGCAATCAGGATCGCCTTGGCCGGCAATTCGACCTGCCCGGACTCATACCACGTACCGTCCTCACGACGGGTCTGCACTGCCGCCTTGAGCGCGCGTGCATGACCGTAGCCATCGACTTCGATCGCCAGCGGCGTCAGGCATTCGGCAAAGGTGATGCCCTCCTCCAGCGCCTTGTGCACTTCTTCGTGATTGAGCGTGTAAGAAGGGCTGTCGACCAGACGTTTGCGATAGGCAATAGTCGCGCCGCCCCAGGACTGGAGCAGTTGCAATATGCGCGGCTCACGCCCTTCCCGGATCGCAGCAGCGCGCTCGGCACGAATGGCCCGTGCGTGCGCGATGAATTCGTCAGCAGTTTCGCGTTCTTCGGTATTCCAGGCAATGCGCGCGGCGGCCTCACCATGTGCGCGCGCCAGCAACTCGTAGCGCAGCAGGAATTTTTCGACCTGCAAGGGATAATATGCCAGCGACTCAGTCGCGGTATCGATGGCCGTCAGACCGCCGCCAATGACCACCACCGGCAGACGCAGTTGCATATTGGCAATCGAATCCACTTTCGCAGCGCCTGTCAGCTGTAGCGCCATCAGAAAGTCCGACGCGGTGCGCACGCCCCGCGCCAGTCCATTGGGCATATCGAGGACCGTGGGCCGGCCCGCGCCTATAGCCAGCGCAATATGGTCGAATCCGGCGGCGAAGGCATCTTCAGCGGTAATAGTGCCGCCGAAACGCACGCCGCCGAATAGCGCGAACTGCCGTCGGCGCTCCAAAAGTAACCTTATGATTTTAAGGAAGTTTTTATCCCACCGCACCGTGATGCCGTACTCGGCGACACCGCCGAAACCGGCCATTGCCCGCTCGTCCAGCGATTCATACAGCTCGCTGATATCGCGGATCGGATGGAACGGTACATGCGCTCCCATTACGTCCACACCGGATAGATCTGCCGGCAATGGTTCGATCTTCAACCCGTCTATGCCGACGACGGTATGGCCGTCGTTCATCAGAAAATGAGCCAGGGAAAAACCCGCCGGGCCCATACCCGCAACCAGCACCCGCTTGCCGCTGGGTGTGCGCGGATAGGGGTTACGCAGGTTCAGCGGGTTCCAGCGTGTCAGCAGACTGTAAATTTCGAATCCCCATGGCAGTTCCAGCACATCCTTCAGCGTGCGTGTTTCAGCCTGCGGAATATCGACCGGCTCCTGCTTCTGATAAATGCAGGCCTTCATGCAGTCGTTGCAGATGCGATGCCCGGTGGCTGCAAGCATCGGATTGTCGACGATGATGATCGCGAGCGCGCCAAGGGCATGGCCTTCGGTCTTGGCCTTGTGGAATTCGGAGACCTTTTCTTCCAACGGACAGCCGGCTAGTGTGATGCCGAACGGCGATTTTTTGAAGGATTGCGCCCCGCGTCCGCTCGCTCCTTTTTCCAGCAGTCCTTTGGAGCAGGAATCCTTGCCCTGTTCGTGGCACCAGATGCAGTAGTTCGCCTGATCCAATGCGCCCGTAAGATCAGTCCCGCTGTCAGTCAGTTTGAAACCGCTGCGCTGGCGCAGCTTCGACACGTCAAACCGGTGCTCGGCATATCCGCCTGCGGTGCTGGTCTGCACCGGCACCAGATGCTGCGAATCGAGCTTGTGCGGCGCTTTGAACAGCACGCCTGCATGATGACGGGCATGACCCGCATCGGTATGCGCGGCCCAGGCGGCGTACTGCAGCGCCAGATCCAGGGCTTCAGCGTTGGCTTGCTCATCCTGCTGCCATGTCGTCACATGCCTAGCGAACGCCAGCTCCGTAAGAGGCTCACCAAACAATGCCGCGAGTTTTTCTCCGATAGCCGGTCCGTCGAGCACGGCTGCAGCGTCGGGCTTGTACTTGTGCATGGCCTTGCGCTGCACGAACAGGCGCTTGACGCTGTACAGCGGCGCCAGTTCATGATGGCGTGCCGACAGCGCCCTGACTTCGGGAACGATGCCGAACAGCTCCGCGACAAAATCGTCCAGGTGCGGCGCCAGCGCAAGCAGCAGTTCGGATTCGGCTTTTGGGGCCAATGCACCCTTGTCCATCCTTGCTTTGCCCAGCCGCCCATGCAAAGCGGAGTCCGTCTGCTGCAGCTCCTGCAGGAACGCCTGATCCAGACGAATCAGGCCGCTGCGTTCGTAAAGACCCTCGAACGACAGACCAAAGCGTGTCAGGGATGGTAGCGGATTGCTCAAGGGGATTTCAGATGCCGGACAAAGCGCGGATTATAGCAACGCACCCGGTCACGGTTTGGATTGACTGGTTATTTGCTAAGCACGTACAGTCATTAATTCGGCGACTTTGGCAGGCGACAGCATGCAATAATTACAGTCGTCAACCATCGGTGAGGTCATGACGCTATCTCCGGCGAATCTGGTCCTTTCAATCGTGCTGGCAGTGCTGGTGGCGCTGCTGACGGTCGCTGCATTTCGCGGCTACCTGAGCCCCGATTTCCTGCTGGGTTTTGCCAACACCTTCAGTTGTTGAGCAGACGGCCTAGGGCGTTGAACGTTCGGCGGCCTGGACCACGTTGGAAATGACCATGGCTACGGTCATCGGTCCGACACCGCCCGGCACGGGGGTAATCCAGCCGGCTACCGCCCGCACCGGTTCAAAATCCACGTCACCGCACAATTTGCCGTCCGGCAGCCGGTTGATGCCGACATCGATGACCGCGGCGCCGGGTTTGATCATGTCGGCAGTCACGGCACGTGGTTTGCCGATGGCAGCGACAAGGATGTCGGCTTGCCGGGTCACCGCCGCCAGATCGACCGTGCGCGAATGGCACACGGTGACGGTGGCATCGCGCGCCAGCAGCATCAATGCCGCGGGTTTGCCGACGATGGAGCTGCGCCCGATGACCACGGCGTGACGTCCGGACAGCGGCACGCCGGCGCGCTCCAGCATGACCATGGTCCCCGAGGGCGTACAGGGCGCCAGTGTCGGATGCCCGTCCAGAAGCGCGCCAAGATTGCGCCAGCTGAAGCCGTCCACGTCTTTTTTGACAGCAATGCGCTGCAGTACCGTCGGCGCGTCGATGTGCGGCGGCAAAGGTAGTTGCACCAGTATTCCGTGCACCCTTGGATCGGCATTGAGGACATCGATTTTTTTGAGCAGCTCGGCCTGGGTGGTGGTTGCAGGCATGCGGGTGTCGAACGTCTGCACGCCGGCTTCGCGACAGGCGCGCTCCTTGCTGCGCACGTAGACAGCAGATGCAGGGTCGTCGCCGACCAGCACGACCGCCAAACCCGGTGATTGGCCGTTGCGGGAAAATTCATCGACCCGTATTTTCATTTCGCCCAGAACCTGCCGGGCCATGGCCGCCCCATCGATGATGATTGCGCTCATCGTTGTTTACTCGTTGATATCTTCAATGATGTTGATCGGACCAGTCTATTTCACCGGCGCATCCGCCTGACCTGCAACCGGTGCGCGGTCGAGCACCTGGAAAAAAATCTCGTCGCGCCGGATCATGCCTAGCTCACTGCGTGCACGCTCTTCGACCGCCTCCAGGCCCTGCTTCAGGTCGAGCACCTCGGCGTCCAGTGCGGCATTGCGCGCCTGCAGGCGGCGATTGGTTTCCCGCTGAAGTTCGATTTTCTGTTCAGTCTCCCACACGCGCAGCAATCCGCCTTTGCCCAGCCACAGCGGATACTGTATCAGCAGGATAAGTCCGGCAAGCATGATGGCAAGCAACCGCATGGCGTCAGCGCCTGCAACGGGCGTACCCGGAAAATCTAGCGCAACTGGTAAAAGGCGCCACGTCCGGGATAACTTGCCGTATCGCCGAGATCTTCCTCGATACGCAGTAACTGATTGTACTTTGCCAGACGATCGGTTCGAGACAACGAGCCGGTCTTGATTTGCATGGCGTTGGTCGCCACTGCGATATCGGCGATGGTCGTGTCCTCCGTCTCCCCTGACCGGTGCGATATCACGGCCGTATAGCGAGCACGCTTGGCCATTTCAATGGCTGCCAGCGTCTCGGTCAGCGTGCCGATCTGGTTTACCTTGATCAGAATCGAATTGGCGATGCCCTCATCGATGCCGCGTTGCAGATAGCGCGTATTGGTCACAAAAAGATCGTCACCGACCAGTTGGACGCGCTTGCCCAGCTTTTCAGTCAGCACCTTCCAGCCGTCCCAGTCATTCTCTGCCATGCCGTCTTCGATGCTGATGATGGGATACTTGTCGACCCAGGCCGCAAGATAATCAGCGAATTCCGGTGCTTTGAGGCTTACGCCTTCCGAACTCAGTGTGTATTCGCCGTCTTCGAAAAATTCGGAGCTGGCACAGTCCAGCGCCAGCGCCACATCTTCGCCCGGCCTGTACCCCGCGGCCTCAATGGCTTCAAGAATGACCTTGATGGCCGCCTCGTGCTTGGGCAATCGCGGTGCGAAACCACCCTCGTCGCCGACCGCGGTGGCAAGGCCGCGGTCCGTCAGCAGCTTGCGCAGGACGTGGAACACCTCCGCGCCACAACGCAGCGCCTCGCGGAAACTCTGCATGCCCACCGGCACGATCATGAATTCCTGCATGTCGAGGCCGTTGTCAGCATGCGCGCCGCCGTTGATGACATTCATCATCGGCACCGGCATGGCCATGGCACCTGCACCACCCAGGTAACGATGCAGTGGCAGTCCCGATTCCTCGCCTGCCGCCCGTGCTACTGCCATCGATACGGCCAGCATCGCGTTGGCGCCGAGACGCGACTTGTTTTCGGTGCCATCGAGATCCAGCAAGGTGCGATCGACAAATGCCTGCTCTGTCGCATCGACGCCGATCACCGCCTCGCAAATTTCGGTGTTTACATGCTCCACGGCCTGAAGCACGCCTTTGCCGCCGTAGCGGCTCATGTCGCCGTCGCGCAATTCGATCGCTTCGCGGCTGCCGGTCGAGGCGCCGGATGGAACTGCAGCGCGTCCCAATATGCCCGACTCCAGCAGCACATCCACCTCAACGGTCGGATTCCCGCGGGAATCCAGAATTTCCCTGCCTATCACATCAACGATTGCGCTCATTGCCGGTCCCTGGACGATTCAGTCGGATTAAACATTGGTTTCTGCGAAGCCCTCGCGCTTGACCAGCGCATCGATTGCGGTCAGCGTTTTCAGAAGGGCCTTCATGTGTTTCAGCGGCCAGGCATTGGGGCCATCCGACAGCGCTTTCTCCGGCTGCGGATGCGTTTCCATGAACAAGCCTGAAATGCCGCTGGCAACCGCGGCACGCGCCAGCACCGGTACAAATTCACGCTGCCCGCCGCTGGTTGTACCCTGGCCGCCGGGCAATTGCACCGAATGGGTGGCATCAAATACAACAGGACACCCGGTGCCTCGCATGATCATCAGCGAGCGCATGTCCGACACCAGATTGTTGTAGCCGAAAGAGGCGCCGCGCTCGCACACCATGATGTTGTCCGTACCGCTGGCCGCCCGCGCCTTATCGACGACATTGACCATGTCGCCAGGTGCGAGAAACTGGCCTTTCTTGATATTCACCGGTTTGCCTGCAGCCGCGACTGCACAGATGAAATCAGTCTGGCGGCACAGGAATGCAGGCGTCTGCAACACATCAACCGCGGCGGCAACCTGTGCAATTTCCTCGATGGCATGCACATCCGTCAGCACCGGTACGCCTATGGTTTTACCGACATCGGCAAGAATTTCGAGGCCCTTATCCATGCCCAGCCCGCGAAATGACTTGATTGAGCTGCGGTTGGCCTTGTCGTAGGACGACTTGTAAATGAAAGGGACGTCCAGCTCGGCACAGATGCGCTTCAATTCTCCCGCCGTATCCATCGCCATGTCGCGGGATTCCACCACGCATGGCCCTGCAATCAGGAACAGCGGCCGGTCGAGGCCGATATCATATCCGCAGAGTTTCATGAATGAGTGTCGTTCAACCCGCAGCACCGGCGGCAACCTGCGAAGCCACTTTGGCGTGCGCGGATATCCGGCGCGGCTCTTTGCGCGAGCGGATCAGCGCCGCTTCAATAAAGGACTTGAACAGCGGATGGCCGGCGCGCGGCGTCGATGTAAATTCCGGATGAAACTGACAGCCGACAAACCAGGGGTGCCCCGGAATCTCCACCATTTCGCACAACTCACCCGTCAGCGACCGGCCGCTGACGCTGAGCCCGGCATCCAGCAGACGCTGCAGATAATGGTTGTTGACCTCATAACGGTGCCGGTGGCGTTCAATGATGCGGTCGGCGCCGTAAATTTTACGCGCCAGTGAATCGCCCTGCAGCTGACATTCCTGGCCACCGAGCCGCATCGTGCCGCCGAGGTCGGATCGTGCATCACGACGTTCGATTCGACCGTCCCGGTCCTGCCATTCGGTGATCAGGGCTACTACCGGGTGCGGTGTATCCGGATCGAACTCGGTGCTGTGCGCTCCGGCCAGTCCGGCAAGATTGCGGGCATATTCGATTACGGCCAGTTGCATGCCGAGACAGATGCCCAGGTAAGGCACGCCGTTTTCCCGTGCGTATCGTATGGTCTCGATCTTCCCCTCTACGCCGCGCTTGCCGAATCCGCCAGGCACCAGAATCGCATCCATGGATTCCAGGCACCCGGTGCCATTTTTTTCTATGGTTTCGGAGTCGACGTAATGGATCCGGATCCGTGACCCGGTATGAATCCCGGCGTGGATCAGCGCCTCTGACAGCGACTTGTAGGATTCCGTCAGATCGACGTATTTGCCGACCAGGGCGATGCTGACTTCCTGATGCGGATTTTCCAGTGCATTAATGACCCGTTCCCAGCTCGACAGATCCGCCGGCTTTGGATTAATGCCCAGTTTGTTGCATACGATGCCGTCGAGGTTCTGCTGGTGCAACATGCCCGGTATTTTGTAAATGCTGTCGACGTCAACCGCCGAAATCACCGCGTCAACGCTGACGTTCGTGAACAATGCAATCTTCCGCCGTTCACCGTCAGGCAGCGGCCGGTCGGCACGGCACAGCAGTACGTCGGGCTGGATACCGATTTCACGCAACTCCTTCACGGAATGCTGCGTCGGCTTGGTCTTGATTTCCCCGGCGGAGGCGATATACGGCACCAGCGTCAGATGAATGAAGCAGGCGTTGTCGCGGCCGTCTTCAATGCCCATCTGGCGTATGGCTTCCAGGAACGGCAGCGACTCGATGTCGCCGACGGTGCCTCCGATTTCCACCAGTGCGATCTCGGCATCACCCGCCCCGCGCCGGATGTAATGCTTGATTTCATCGGTAATATGCGGAATAACCTGCACCGTGCCGCCCAGATAGTCGCCACGCCGCTCCTTCTTGATGACGCTCTCGTAAATCTGTCCGGTGGTGAAATTATTGCGCTTGCCCATGCGGGCATTGATGAAGCGCTCGTAGTGACCCAGATCAAGATCGGTTTCCGCGCCGTCTTCGGTGACAAACACTTCGCCGTGCTGGAAGGGGCTCATGGTGCCCGGATCCACATTGATATAGGGATCGAGCTTGAGCATCGAGACTTTGATGCCGCGGGATTCGAGAATCGCGGCGAGGGAGGCGGCAGCGATACCTTTGCCAAGGGAGGAGACTACACCACCAGTGACAAAAATATATTTGGTCATCTCATATTAGCCAACGTTTTCTTATTTTATCCCAATTCCTGCCCGCGGCCAATCACGCCGGCTTGCCGCCGCGTGCCAGATACAACCAGGTTTCGACGACGGTATCAGGGTTGAGCGACAGGCTCTCAATGCCCTCTTTGACCAGCCATTCCGCCAGATCCGGATGGTCCGAAGGACCCTGTCCGCAAATGCCGACATATTTCTTGGCCTTGCGGCAGGCTGCGATGGCCAGATGCAACATGTGTTTGACCGCCGGATCACGCTCATCGAAGGCATCGGCAACCAGGCCAGAATCGCGATCCAGTGCCAGCGTCATCTGCGTCATGTCATTGGACCCGATCGAAAACCCGTCGAAGTGTTCGAGAAACTGGTCGGCCAGGATCGCATTGGAGGGGATTTCACACATCATGATGATGCGCAGGCCGTTTTTGCCGCGCTCCAGTCCGTTCTCAGCCAGCAGTTTAAGAACTTTTTTCGCTTCGTCCACTGTGCGGATGAACGGTACCATGATCTCGACATTGGTCAGACCCATCTCGTCGCGGACTTTCCGCATCGCCCGGCATTCGAGCTCGAAGCAATCCCGGAATGAGGGCGCGATGTAGCGCGAAGCGCCACGGAATCCGAGCATGGGGTTTTCCTCGTGCGGCTCGTAGCGCGCGCCTCCGGTCAGGCTGGAGTATTCATTGGACTTGAAATCCGACAGCCGCACGATGACCGGCTTGGGCCAGAATGCAGCACCCAGGGTCGCCACGCCTTCGGTCAGCTTTTCAACGTAAAAACTGACCGGATCGGGATAGCCCGCGCTGTGCTCCTCGACCGCCAGCTTGAGATCCGCGCTCAGATCAGGATAGTCGAGCACGGCTTTGGGGTGCACGCCGATCATCCGGGCAATGATGAATTCCAGGCGTGCCAGCCCGACGCCTTCATTCGGCAGCCGCTGAAACTCGAAAGCCAATTCAGGATTGCCGACATTCATGGTGATCTTTACCGGCGACTTCGGCATGCTCGACAGCCGCAAATCGATGACCTCGGTTTCCAGTTTGCCGCGGTAAACGAATCCGGTGTCGCCTTCGGCACAGGAGACGGTGACCGGCTTGCCATCCTTGAGCACCTGGGTGGCATCACCGCAGCCCACAACGGCAGGAATTCCCAATTCGCGGGCAATGATCGCTGCATGGCAGGTGCGTCCGCCGCGATTGGTGACAATTGCGGCGGCACGCTTCATGACGGGCTCCCAGTCAGGATCGGTCATGTCCGTGACCAGCACATCGCCCGGTTTGACACTGTCCATCTCGGCTGCGCTCTTGATCAGCCTGATCGGACCGCTGCCGATGCGCTGGCCGATGGCGCGACCGGTGGTAAGCACCTCGGAGCGTTCTTTCAGGCGATAACGGCGCAAGGTGTCGACTTTCTCGCTGGCCTTTACCGTTTCCGGACGTGCCTGCAGGATGTAAAGCTTGCCGTCGTCGCCGTCCTTGCCCCACTCGATATCCATGGGACGCTGGTAATGGGATTCGATGATCATGGCGTATCGGGCGAGCTCATTGACCTCGGCATCGGTAATCGAGAACCGGCGACGCTCGGCCTCGGGCACTTCAATGGTCCGCACCGATTTCCCGGCCTGCCGGTCATCCGTAAAGATCATGCGCAACGCCTTGGAGCCCAGGCCGCGGCGCAGAATGGCGCTCTTGTTTTCCTGCAACCCGCGCTTGTACACGTAAAATTCGTCGGGATTGACCTGCCCCTGCACCACCGTTTCCCCCAGGCCGTATGCAGACGTGATGAACACGACCTGGTCGAACCCGGACTCGGTGTCCAGTGTGAACATGACGCCGCTCGCTCCCCGGTCACTGCGCACCATGCGCTGCACCGCGGCCGACAGCGCGACCTCATCATGGGTGAATCCCTGGTGCACGCGATAGGAAATGGCCCTGTCGTTGTACAAGGACGCAAAGACCTGCCGGATTGCCACCAGCAGATTCTCCAGGCCATGCACATTGAGAAAGGTCTCCTGCTGCCCGGCAAATGAAGCATCCGGCAGATCCTCCGCGGTTGCCGATGAGCGCACGGCGAAAGTCACATCGGCCCCGGATGATTTCACCAGCACTGAGTAAGCGGTTTCTATGGCCTTGCGGAATTCGGGGCTGAACGGCTGCTCGACGATCCAGCCGCGGATTTCCCGGCCTGTTGCGGTCAGCGCACTGACATCATCGCAGTTCAGTCCGGCGATCCGGCGCGATATTTTGTCCGCGAGTCCACCCTGCGCCAGGAACAGCCGGTAGGCGTCCGCGGTCGTCGCAAAACCGCCCGGCACTCGTACGCCCGCACCGGCAAGCTGGCTGATCATTTCGCCCAGTGACGCATTCTTCCCGCCCACGCGCCCCACATCGTTCATGCGCAGCGCGCCCAGATCGATCACCAGTTCCCTGCCGCTCATGCTGAATTCCTTGATTGTAAGTAGCGTCAAAAGGCGATATTTTACCGAATCCCCACACCGGTTCCGAGCATGAATTCATCCCGCAGCGCCTTTTTTGTGTCCGACCGCACCGGAATAACCGCCGAGATGCTGGGACACAGCCTGTTGACGCAATTCGATGGCGTGCGGCTAAAGGAGATCACGGTTCCGTTCATCGACTCTGCTGAGAAGGCCCATGCGTTCGTCAAGCGGGTCAATACTGCGGGCAGTGCGGATGGCGTCAGGCCTATCGTCATCAGTACTCTGGTCAACACGGAAATCGCCGGCATAGTCGCCACTGCCAGCGCCTTATTCCTTGATTCTTTTGAGATATTTATAGCGCCACTGGAAAAAGAGCTCGGCGTCAAGGCCTCACATGCGATCGGACGCTCGCACAGCACCGATGATTTTGTAAATTACCATCACCGGATCGAAGCGGTGAACTACGCCTTGTCGCATGATGATGGCGTATCCAAGCGAGAATTGACCGAAGCCGACATTATTCTGATCGGCGTGTCGCGTTGTGGAAAAACACCGACATGCCTGTATCTCGCGATGCAGTTCGGCATACGCGCCGCGAATTACCCGCTGATTCCGGAGGATTTCAGCACCATGCAACTGCCGGCGCAGATCAAATCACTGCGTGGTCGCCTGTACGGCTTGACCATCCGGCCCAAGCGTCTGCAGCAAATACGCAACGAGCGCCGCCCCGGCAGCAAATACGCAACCCTGACCAATTGCGAGTTCGAAGTCCGCGAAGCCGAGGCGCTGATGCGGCAGGAAGGCATCCCCTACCTCGACGCCACCAGCAAGTCGGTTGAGGAGCTCGCGACCACGATTCTGCAGGAAGCGAAGCTCGAGCGGCGAATTTACTGACTTCGCAGCTGCCGGACCCGTTCAAACAGGCACGCCGCAGCCGCGGCGCCCACATTCAGCGATTCAGTGCGGCCCGGCATCGGTATGCACACGGTTTCATGTGCCAGTGCCAGCAGTTCCTGCGAAAGTCCGGCACCCTCATTGCCGAAAAGCAGTGCCACATCGCCTCCCAGATCCGTGTCGTATATCGTCTTGCCAGCGCTCACGCAGGTGGCAATGATCCGCCCCGCATAGACTTTTGCAAGGCTACGCAGGTCTACGCCTTCGACGATGCGCAGCACAAAGTGCGCGCCCATGCCCGCACGCAGAACCCGCGGCGACCAGGCATGCACCGAATGTTTTGACAGGCAGACGGTACTGACCCCTGCCGCAGCAGCAGACCGCAGAATCGAACCGACGTTGCCGGGATCCTGAATGTCTTCGAGCCAGACTCCGGGGCCGTCCAGCGTTGACGGCGTATCGGCTTTCGGCGTGGGCACAACTGCGATGATTCCGGTGGGTGTCGCCACGGATGACAACTGGCGGAACAGCGCGTCCGAGTAAACCATTACCCGGGCTGCCCCGCATTTCTCCAGCAATCTGCTGATCTCCGGGTTTTCGGCGCCTTCCGGGCTCAGCGCAATTTCAGCGGGAGATCCCATGTGTTCAGCATAGGTCGCCACCAAATGAGTGCCGTCAAGCAGCGACTTTCCCGCAGTCCGGCGTTCGCGCGCGGATTGCGCCAGCCGCAACAGGCTGCGGAAGCGGGGATTCTCGATCGAGGTGATGGTTTTCATGGCGCGCAGGTGCGAAACCCGGCATAGATATCACGACGATCCGGGGTGTAGAAATTACGCCAGGTATTGCGGATCAGCATGGGGCGCGTGGCATGGCAGCCGCCGCGCAGCACTTTGTGAGTGCCAAACCAGGGTTCTGAATATTCAGCATAGGGATCACGGATAAAACCGGGGTAAGGCTGAAACTCGTCGGCTGTCCATTCCCACACATTACCGATCATCTGGCGTACCCCCCACGCGCTGTCGCCTTCGGGGCAGGCGCTGACCGCCACGCATTGACCGGCGCCACCATAAAGATTGGCGGTGTTTGTGTCGGGATCCGCATCGCCCCACGGATAACGACGCTTACTCCCAGGTTCTCCGGGCACAGTCGCTGCGGCAAATTCCCATTCAGCCTCTGTCGGCAACCGGCGGCCGGCCCAGCGGCACCAGGCCTGGGCCTCGTGCCAGTTCACATGTATCACCGGTTCGTCCGGCGCCAATGCTTCAGTGCGGTCGAAATGCCGCCGCATCCACGTGTCGCCCACACGTTGCCAGTACAGCGGCGCTATCGCATCGGCCTGCTCACGCCACGCCCATCCGGCGCGACTCCACCACTGACTCTCCCGGTAACCGTCGGCATCGACAAACCCGGCGAACTGCGCGTTGGTGACCGGGGTGCGTGCCATCCGGAATGGCTGCACTTCTACAGGGTGCGCCCATTTTTCATTGTCGAACACGAATGTACCGTTATCTGCCGCACCAAGTTGAAAACGGCCGCCGCCAATATCGGCGTCCCCGGCACATGCTGCGCCCGGTGCCGGTTCTGTCACAGAGCCCGGCGGTCGCGGGTAGCCCAGCGTCTGGCGAGTGTAGGTAAACGCCTCACAATGCATCTCTTCGTGCATGGCGCTGAGTTGTACGAAATACATCAAGTCGGCATCATTCCTGTGGATTACGCAGCGCTTGTTCACAGCAGCGCGGACGGCCGCAACGTAGTTCAAGGTTGCCGCAGCATCCGGCAACGGCAGATCCCAACGTACGTCGTGGGGGATGCGTGCCGAGTCATACAAGGCGTCGGCATTGCCGAGCGAACTGCCGCACTCGCGCCTGCCCTGCCGCAGACACCAGAACTCCTCGAACCAGCCCAGGTGTCCCAATTCCCACAGCGGCGGATTGACTATATCCAGCCTGGGCCCCAGCCATTGCCGGTCGTGCAATCCGCTGACCAGCATCAGCGTGCGCACGCGCGCAGCGTCGAGCACGGCAAGCGGATCCTCGTAAATAGGCGGGTGTTTGGCAGTCATGACAAAGGCGAGTTTGCTATATTCCTCCCGAAGTGTAGCCGGATCCCCCTTTGATGAAAATCGTGCTGATTACCCCCGCTGCCGCCAACTCGCGATACGGCAACCGGAATACCGCCGTCCGCTGGGCACGCTTGCTGCGGGACCTTGGACACAGCGTCAGCGTGCAGGAGCACTGGAGCGGCCGCGGGGCGGACGCGATGATCGCACTACATGCCCGGCGCAGCCATGCCTCCATTGTCGGCTACGCAGAAAGTCACCCGAATCGTCCTTTGATCGTTGCGCTGACCGGCACGGACCTCTATCGCGACATCCGGCAGGATGCCAACGCACAGGAATCGCTGGAACTGGCAACGCGCCTGGTCGTGCTCCAGGACATGGGCGCACGTGAACTGCCACCGCGGCTGCGTCGCAGAACTCGTGTCATCTACCAGTCCTGCGATCCGATCAGCCGCCAGCCCGTGGACAAATCGTGTTTTGAGATTGTCATCAGTGGACATTTGCGCGCGGAGAAAGATCCGTTTTGCGGTGCCGCGGCCCTCGGCCACCTGCCCGCTGACAGCCGTATACGCCTGACCCATATCGGCGGCGCACGGGAACCGGCACTGGAGCGGACAGCGAGGCAGTGGATGAAGCGCGAACCCCGCTACGTCTGGCTCGGCGAACTGCCGCGGGCGCGGGCATTGGCAACGCTTGCCCGGGGTCGTGTCCTGCTCCTCAGTTCGCGCATGGAAGGCGGTGCCAACGTCATCAGCGAAGCATTGACCGCCCGTGTCCCGGTTATTGCGTCGCGCATTCCGGGCAACATCGGCATGCTCGGGCGCAACTACCGCGGTTATTACCCTGTGGGTGATGCCAGCCGGCTGGCCGCTTTGATGATCCGCATCGAAACCAATCCGGATTTCCTGCAAACGCTGCGTGTGCAGTGCGGTGAGCGAAGAAAACTGATCAGTCGCGCCAGAGAACGCCAGGGTTGGCGTGATTTGCTCGCTGAGGTTAATGTTAAGTAATTGTTTTAATTAACTATTTAAGCATATCGCGCACGGGTGCAAAACTGCAGCGATGGGCTGGTGTGGGACCCAGGCGCTTTAGTGCCGCGAGGTGCAGCGCCGTGCCATAACCCTTGTGGCGGTCAAAACCGAACTCCGGGTACGCCGCATGTAATTCGAGCATTACCGTGTCTCGCGCCACCTTGGCCAGTATGGACGCCGCAGAAATCGCCGGCACGCTGGCGTCACCACGCACAATTGCACGCGCCGGCATTGACACCTCGGGCACGTAGAGACCATCAACCAGAATTTCCCGGGGCAGCACCGAGAGCCCCAGAACCGCACGCCGCATCGCGAGCAGGCTGGCCTGCAGAATATTCAGCGTATCAATTTCCTCCACTGTGGCGCTGGCCACGGCCCAGCCGACCGAGTGTTCCTTGATCATCGCAGCCAGCTGATCACGGCGCTTCGAAGTCAGTTTTTTGGAATCGGCAAGTCCGCTCAGCAAAGGCGGATCATGCAGAATGACCGCGGCCGCGTATACCGGTCCTGCGAGCGGCCCCCGCCCCGCCTCATCGACGCCGCAGACGACGGACGTCAATGCACTACGTCCCGAATGCAGGGCAAGATAGCCTCTGCCGCCCGTTCCGCCGCGTCAAGACGCAGATCGGCTGTCATCTGCGCAAATCGCTGTTCGATGGCCTTGCGCTTGTCCGCATGCCGTAACAGATCAATGACCGCGGCCGACAGCGCCTCCGGCGTGGCCGCATCCTGCAGCAGCTCCGGCACCACAAACTCACCGGCGAGAATGTTTGGCAACCCGACCCATGGCTGATAACGCCGGCTGTTCATGATCCACCAGCTGACGCGGGGCATACGATAGGTGATGACCATCGCACGCTGCAGCAGCGCCGCCTCCAGCGTCGCCGTGCCCGATGCAACGAGAACAACGTCGGCGGCAGCCATGGCTTCGTGAGCATGCCCGAAGAGCAGCGTGATGTTGAGTTCGCCGTTTTCTCGGCGATACAGCGCCGCCTCGAACAACTCGCGCGTCTGGCGATTGACCAAGGGCACGAGCAAACGGACGCCGTCGACCTCGGCGGCGATCTTCTCGGCTGCGGCCACAAACAGATCGGCAAGGCTTTCCAGTTCGCTGACGCGACTGCCCGGCAACAGCGCAACGACGGGTGCGCCGGAGGAAATCTTCAATTCGGCCCGCGCCTCGGTCCTCGCGGGAACTTTCGCCAGCATATCGGCCAGCGGATGGCCAACGTAGCTCACCGGCACCCCTGCACGCTCGTAAATCTCCGCTTCAAACGGAAACACAGTCAGCATGCGCGATACCGCCCGGCGGATCTTATGGATGCGGGCACCCCGCCAGGCCCAGATCGACGGGCTAACGTAATGAACGGTGGGAATTCCCGCGGCCTTGAGCGTCGTCTCGAGATCCAGATTGAAATCCGGGGCATCGATGCCGATGAACACCGACGGCCGCTTGTCGAGAAAATACTTTTTCAGGTCACGCCGGATACCGACGATTTCCCGGAAATGACGCAGCACTTCAACATAGCCGCGTACCGAGAGCTTTTCCAGCGGAAACAGCGAGTGCACGCCTGCAGCCGTCATTCTCGGACCGCCGATGCCGACAAAACGCGCCGATGGAATCCGCGCACGCAACGCTGCGACCAGCGCCCCGCCCAGCAGATCGCCCGAGGGCTCACCTGCCACGATGCCGATCAGCGGACCTGTCGGTGATACGTCAGCCGCCACTGCGATCAGCGGACTACGCCGCGACCGGGCGTCTGCAGAAACTCTGCAAGCAACTGCAGTTCGACATGCTTGCCGGCATCTTCTGCAATCCTGGCCCGCGCATCATCCAATGACAACCCGGATTTGTAGAGCGTTTTGTAAGCACGTTTTATCGCGGCTACGGCCTCGGTTGTAAAGCCGCGGCGCTTCAAGCCTTCGGCATTGATGCCGTAGGGCCGCGCGGAATTTCCGGATGCCATCACATAAGGCGGCAGGTCCTGCAACAGAATCGTCGCAATGCCGGTCATGCAATGCGCACCGACGCGGCAGAACTGATGCACCCCGGTGAATCCCCCGAGTATGGCGTAATCACCGATATGCACGTGTCCCGCCAACTGTGCATTGTTCGCGAAGATCGTATGGTTACCCACCTGGCAATCGTGGGCCAGATGCACGTAGGCCATGATCCAGTTGTGATTGCCCACGCGGGTAACTCCCGCATCCTGGACCGTGCCGCGGTTGAGCGTGCAGAACTCGCGTATCGTATTGTCATCGCCAATCTCGAGCCGGGTGGGCTCCCCCGCGTATTTCTTGTCCTGAGGCGCCTCGCCGATGGAGCAGAACTGGAAAATCCTGTTGCGTTCCCCGATGCGGGTATGTGCACCCACTACGACATGCGGGCCTATGCGGCTGCCCGAGCCGATTTCCACATCCGGGCCGATGGTGGAATACGGGCCCACCTCGACGTCATCGGCCAGTCGCGCCTGCGGATCGACGATGGCCGTACTGTGAATACGCGCAGCCACGTTTTAATCTCAGGGCGCGTCGCCGGGCAAATCGCGCACGGTGCACATGAGCTCGGCCTCCGCCACCACCGCATCCTCGACTCGCGCGACTGCACCGAATTTCCAGATACCGCGAACGTGACGCATCAGAGTCACCTGCAGCCGCAGTGCATCGCCCGCAGTGACCGGCCGCTTGAAGCGCGCATTGTCAATGCCGACGAAATAGTAGATTGACTGCTTGTTGGCTTTTGCGCCCATGCTCACGAATGACAGGAGTGCGGCGGCCTGCGCCATGGCCTCGATGATCAGCACACCGGGCATTACCGGATGGTGAGGAAAATGACCGGAAAAAAAGGGCTCGTTGATCGTTACGTTCTTCAGCGCCTCGATACTCTTGCCTGCTTCGTAAGAAAGCACCCGGTCGATCAACAAAAACGGGTATCGATGCGGCAGATATCGCAAAATTTCCCTGATATCCATGCCGTTCATGATGTTCCTTTTTTACGCAATTTCAATTCCTGTTCCAGTGCCCGGACCCGACCCGTCAGTTTCGCCAGATTTCGCAGGCTCGCAGCATTGCGTCGCCAGTCACGGCTGGGTTCGAAGGGGTACGCGCCGGTGTATGTTCCTGCTTCATCTATGGATTTTGTCACAAGTGTATGCGCTGATATTTCGACGTTATCAGCAATGTTCAGATGTCCTGCAATTCCGGAAGCGCCGCCAATCCTGCAAAAACGCCCGACGCGCGAACTGCCGGCGATCCCTACGCAGGCCGCAATTGCCGTGTGTGCACCGATATGCACGTTGTGTCCTATTTGTATCTGATTGTCCAGTTTTACGCCGTCCTCAATGACCGTGTCATCAATCGCTCCCCGGTCTATCGTGGTATTGGCGCCGATTTCGACATCATCACCGATCCGGACGCGGCCTATTTGCGGCACCTTGATCCAGTGATTCCCCTCCATTGCAATCCCGAAACCGTCGGCACCAATCACGGCGCCCGCATGTACGATTACCCGTTTTCCGATGGAGCAATCATGATAAAGCGTGACATTCGGGTACAACATGCTGCCGTCACCCACAGTCACGCCAGCACCCACATAAGTCCCGGCGCCGATGCTGCAATCGGCACCGACGACGGCGCCCTCCTCGATGACCGCATGGGGCGCAACGTACACACCATCGCGAAGAACTGCTCCGGGGTGAATGACGGCGCTCGCATGTCGCGATGCGCCCATCGCAGGCCGTGGATTGAACAGCGCGGAAACCCGGGCAAAATAGACATAGGGATTCGCGGCAACAATATGCGGCGTATCGATCGAATGCCGCAAATGCTCACCCACGATGACGGCACCGGCGCGGGTGCCCTTGAGCTGCCTTAAATACCGCTCATTGGCGAGAAACGTGATGGTATCGGGGGCCGCTTTTTCCAGCGTTGCAACCTGCCTGATTTTCACCTGGTCGCTGCCAACCAATTCTCCACCGAGGCGACTTACGATTTCCCCCAGACTTAGAGGCATGGATGCCCGTTCATTTTTCGTTGGAACCACTCCGCCGGATGGACGCAATGGTGGCAATCGGTCACATTCCTGACCATTACTTGCCGTCGGCCAGCGCTTTTAAGACCTTATCCGTAATATCGATCTTCGGACTTCTGTACACGGCCTCCTGAAAAATAATGTCATACTTTTCGGCTTCTGCGATCTGCTTGATCACCCGATTCGCCCGCTCGAACAATGCGCCGAGTTCCTGATTGCGCCGCAGATTCAGGTCTTCACGGTATTCGCGTTGCATGCGCTGGAAATCCAGCGTCAGCCGGCCCAGTTCCTGTTCCTTCGCACGCCGGTCCGTCTCGCTCATGGTCAGCGCGTCTTTCTCAAGCTGCCCCTGCAACGTTTTGATCTGCGCTTCCCGTCGCTGCAGTTCCTGGGATCGAGGCGCAAACTCCTTCTCCAGTTGTTTGCTGGCTCGTTCGGCCGGCGCACTTTCCCGGGTAATCCTTTCCTGGTCAATGAATCCGATCTTGAGTTCAGCGCTCAGCCCGGCCTGTGCGCTCGACATCATCATCGCGGCGCCCAATATCACCAATGATCTTCTCAACATATTCTCCTCAAACCATTTCCTGACATCACATTGGATGCCAGTTCCCGGCTCTCGCCCTCAAAAAGCGCCGCCGAACGTAAACTGAAACGTCTGTGTCCGGTCGTCGACAGACGCGTTCATCGCTTTAGCCATACTGACTTTCAATGGCCCGAATGGCGACGACCAAAATGCGGAAACGCCAATGGAATAGCGGAATGCATCCACATCATACTTATCAGCGATCATACCCGCATCAACAAATGTTCCCAATCGCACCGATTTGTCATTCCTGAGACCCGGAAAGGGGAACAGAAATTCCGCGTTTCCGACCAGCCGGTGGGTGCTGCCGCGCGGGTCGCCATTCGAGTCCTTGGGGCCAATCGTCGCATTCTTGTATCCGCGTACCGAATTTACACCGCCCGCGAAAAAATTCTTGAAAAACGGGAGCGGCAGGTCATTGGTGCCGTCGCCAATGCCGGCTTCGCCATTCAACATCAGGGTATAGTCCCGGGTAAGCGGGAAATACCGCTGATACTGGTAGGACGTCTTGTAATACTCGAGAGAAGCGCCGGGAAGCCCGACTTCCACACCGAGTCGCTGCAGTGTGCCCTTGGTCGGATAAATCAGGCTGTCCCGCCCGTCCCGGATCCAGCCGGCTGTGGCCACGATGGCATCGTTGGAGTTGCCGAATGTGGCCACATAATCCTGGTAAAAAAGCGGACTGTTGGCGAACGTGGTGATTGTGGTGTCCTCATACGCCAGACCGTAAGTGATTGAATCCCGCTCTGTGACCGGCAAGCCGAAACGGAGCCCGACACCATTCGTTTTGGTAACGTACTGACCCAGCCCTCCATTAGTACCGTCAACTTCACGTGAATAAATGTCGAATCCCTGGCTGACGCCGTCGACGGTAAAGTAGGGATTGGTGTATGACAGTGCATACACCGTGTTTACCTTGCTCGTATTGACTTGCGCTGAAACGAATTTTCCCGAACCGAAGATGTTTTGCTGGGTAATACCTCCGGACAAAATTACGCCTTCGTCGCTGCCGAACCCGGCGCCGAGCAGGATGTTGCCGGTCGGCTTCTCGACGACTGTGAGGTTGACGTCAACCTGGTCCGTCGTGCCGGTCACCGATGGCGTCTCAATACTGACATCGCTGAAATAACCCAGCCTGTCCACCCTGCTGCGCGACAGGTTGATCTTCTCCGCGGAGTACCATCCACCTTCGAGCTGCCGCATTTCCCGGCGGATTACCTCGTCCCTTGTGCGGTTGTTTCCTGCAACATTGATGCGCCTCACATAGACGCGCCGGCCCGGATCGATGAAAAATGTGAACGCAGCCTGATTCTTGACCTTATCCAGTTCGGGAACTGCATTGACATTGGCAAAAGCGTAACCGTCATTGCCCAGCCTGTCGCTGATGTTTTTTGTAGATTCCGTAATGCGTGCCCGGGAAAATATCTCCCCGGGTTTCACCGCGATCAATTTGAGAATTTCGGCCTCGGGCAGGAGCAGTTCCCCGGCGACCTTGACGTCGGAAATGGTGAATTGCGGTCCTTCGGTGATGCTGACACTGATGAAAATATCCTTCTTGTCGGGAGATATCGTCACCTGAGTTGAATCGATGTTGAATTCCAGATACCCGCGGTCCAGATAATGCGAGCGCAATACCTCCAGGTCTGCCGTGAGTTTCTGTCGGGAATACTGGTCATGCTTGCTCCACCAGGTCATCCACCCAGGGGTGCGCAGCACGAAAAGATCGATCAGGTCTTTTTCCTTGAATACCTTGGCCCCTATGATGCTGATCTGCTGAATCTTTGCAACCTCGCCTTCTTCAACGTTGAAATTGATCGCGACCCGGTTCCGCTCCAGCGGCGTTATGGTTGTAGTCACAACGACGGCATAACGGCCGCGACTCAGGTACTGCCGCTTCAGCTCCTGCTCGGCCCGTTCCAACTGCGACCGGTCGAAAATACGCCCCTCGCCCAAGCCGATCTGCCTCAGACTTTTTACCAGTTGGTCTTTTTCGAATTCCTTGGTGCCGAAGAACTCTACTTGCGCAATTGAAGGCCTTTCCTGTACGGCGACGATCAGCACACCGCTGTCAGCTTCAATGGAGATGTCTTTGAAAAAACCCGTCCCGAACAGCGC
>Ga0224505_10000658_pt1 | contig 23281 bp, 12 predicted proteins | sample SF_Jan12_sed_USG_FD_169102 | JGI IMG/M metagenome (GOLD analysis project Ga0224505, IMG submission 169102) | Sediment microbial communities from San Francisco Bay, California, United States - SF_Jan12_sed_USGS_4_1 | ecosystem: Environmental > Aquatic > Marine > Sediment | place: USA: California... | reverse complement strand
CGCACATAGGCCGAAGAGCGTGATCGACGCATCCGGAAACTCCGACTCCAGTAGCTCCAAAACGTCTGCAAAATCGACAGCCACAGACTCCGGGTACAAGATCCCTGGCGCTGCGAGGCTGTCACCTAGGCCACCAATGTCAAAGCGCAGTGAGTGGATTCCCTTACTGGCAAGCTCCCGCGCAAGGCGCACATGCATTCGATGTGGGCCGGGCCGGTGAAGGAGGCCGGCATTGATAAAGACGAACACTAGATCTTTGGATACACCTGCGGCATTTGCATCGGAACGGGTAAGTATGCCAAACAGGCGTCCACCATCACCAAATTGCAGCGGTTCTTCTGTCATTGTCACGACGCCGTCAGGCACTCCAGCAATTGTTCCATGACCGGTTGGCACATAATGACCTCACCGTTCTTGGTTTCCCAGTTGCAGTTGAACTCGATGGAAATTTCGGCGATGCCCGCAACTCCGAGTTCCTGCGTTGAGGACGTGCGCACGACGCGTACCTTATCCTGAGGTAATGACTCATAAGTATCGGCGCCTATCGAACGGAGATCACTCAACATCTGCTCCGATACAGGGTATAGATCGAACTTGCTCTTTATGCTGCGGCGTTCCGAACTATCCAGGTAAAGATGCTCCATAAGCGAAGCGTCCTGTTCACGGTCAAGAGAACTCAGGTACCCGTTACCGTCCCGAACAGGGTCCCAGAGCACGACTCGATCGACCGATGCATTTCTGCCAATTGCCTTGCTGGCCAGCAGGGCGCTGCCACGAACGCCTACAATCCGAACTCGACGGCATCCGGACAGGTCGCGTCCCTCGTTGATCGCGAGGTCGATTTCATTTATCCAGTCGGACAAAGTGGCTTCGGATAGTTCGCCGTAAGAATCCCCGCTGCCGCTGTAGTCGAACCTGAGCACATGATGCCCCTTCTGCACAAGCGCCAATGCCAGGCTTCGCAATGCGGCATACGTGCGATTAAGTTCGGAAAACAACGGCGGGCAAATGACGGTCAGGACGCCGGAATCTGCACCCAAAGCCGGATGATACACACCGAAGATCGGTTGCCTGTCGCTTTCAAAGAAGAATGCTTCCTGCATGAGTTTTGCCCGGCCGTCAGGTGGCGCCAGTGCTGGCGACTTCCTGATGCGCTTGTGGCACGTTGAGGCGGCTGGCGATTTCTGCGAGATTTTCCTGGAAAAGCAGTCGAAAATCCAATGCTTCACCAAACGTATTTTCTATTTGCCGCAGCGCACGTAATGCGAGTAGCGAATGTCCGCCCATTTCGAAGAACATGTCGTTTCGCCCAATCGGTCGGGCCGGTTGAATTAACTCCGTCCAAATGTCCGCAATTGCCTTTTCGACCGGGTTTTCCGGCGGTTCTTGCTGACCCAGCGTGCTCTCTGCGGTCGCTGGCGTGGGCAAGCGGCGCCGATCGACCTTGGCATTTGGTGTCAACGGGATTTCATCGACCGGCAAGAAATACTGCGGCAGCATGTACTCCGGCAGGCGAGCCCGCAAAATCTTGCGAAGACTGGCTGCATTGACTCTTTTGGATTTTTCGGGAACGTAGCAGGCGACGATGCGAACATCATCCGGACCTACTGTCCACAGACGAGCTGCCGCCTCGCTAATGTCCGGATGCTCAGCAATCCTTGACTCGATTTCGCCCAACTCTACCCGATATCCCCTGACTTTTACCTGGTCATCGAGCCTTCCCAGATGCTCAAGGGTGCCATCTGCACGCCAGCGCGCTTTGTCGCCGGTGCCGTAGATCTTTTGACCGGCGTGTCCAATATATGGATGCTCGATAAAACGGTCGGCCGTGAGTTCGGGCCGCTGCCAATAGCCGTGCGTTACACCGTCACCACCAATATACAGTTCACCAGGAATGCCGACAGGGCAGAGATTTCGTTGCGCGTCGAGGATGTAGACAGACGTATTGTCGATCGGCTTGCCGATTGTAATGTCTGCTGCGGTGTCGGTTATTCGCGCGCAGGTCGACCACACGGTCGTTTCGGTGGGGCCGTACATATTCCAAAGCTCGACATTGTTGGCAACGAGAGTTTCGGCCAGGTCCCTTGGCAGCGCCTCACCTCCCACCAGGGCCTTGAACTCTGAGCCGCCGGTCCAGCCTGCATCGAGCAACAGGCGCCAGGTTACTGGCGTCGCTTGCATGACACTGCAATTCTGTTTCTCGAGCAGATCTTTCAACGTGTCGCCGTCCAAAGACTCGTCGCGAGTCGCGATAACGACTTTTGCTCCGACCGTTAGTGGCAGGTAGAGCTCAAGTACAGATATGTCGAAAGACAACGTAGTGACTGCAACGAGCACATCCGACTCACAAAGGCCCGGTTCACGGGCCATACTGTTAAGAAAATTCACAGCGGCGCGGTGGGGTACGACGACACCCTTCGGTTTTCCCGTCGAACCGGATGTGTAGATCAGGTAGGCGGGGTCTTCGGGCGTCGCATCCAGAGCAGCATCTGATGGCAGTGGATCCATCGATTGGTCGTTTATTGTTGCCGCGTCAGAATCGAGTAGCAGTTGCCGGGAGCGCGGCAGTTCGAAGTCCCGCGCCGGCCCCTCCGTAGACACCAGCAAGGCCAGTTGGGCATCCTCGGCCATAAACTGTAGCCTCGCTCGTGGGAAAGACGGATCGAGTGGCACGTAAGCCGCGCCGGCCTTGAGGATGCCAAGTACAGCCACCAGCATGTCAGTGCTTCGGTCGACGCAAATACCCACGTTGCAACCTCGATGGACGCCGCGCTCTCGCAGTGATCGGGCAAACTTGTTCGCACGACCGTCCAGCTCTGTGTAGCTCAGGGCGGAGGTGCCGGATTCTACGGCCGTCCGTCCCCCGGCAAGCTGTACCCGGCGTTCGATTAGTTGGTGCAGACAGGTATCACGTGGGAAACCGCGCTCCGTCCTGTTCCAGTCGACCAGCAACTGCTCACGCTCCGCGTCTGACAACAATGAGAGATTTGAGATATGTTTTTCGGGACTGTCGACCATCTCTTCGAGTATCCGGTGCCAATGCGCCGCCATCCGAGCAATCGTGGATTCATCGAATAGATCCGTCGCATATTCGATGATTCCGGTCAACTGGCTTCCGGAGTCTTCAACGTACATTGTCAGGTCGATGTGCGTTGCACCACGATCGAGAAGCATCGGCGTGGCCTTGATCCCTGGCGTAATAAACCCGGTTTGTTGTGCTTTGTTGTCGAATACCAGCATGATCTGGAACAGCGGATTTCTACTCAAGTCGCGCTGCGGCTGCAGGTGTTCAACGAGATTTTCTACCGGGAGCTCCTGATGCGAATACGCGCCCAGGCACCATTCACGAACTTTGGCGAGCAATTCCTTAACGGTTGGATCACCGGAAAGGTCATTACGAACAACCAGCGTGTTCACGAACATGCCAATCAGGTCCTCAAACTCCTTGCGATTTCGATTGGCAACCGGAACGCCAATAAGCAAATCCTCGTGGCCTGTATATCTCAACAACAGGATATCCAGTGCGGCGAGCAGGAACATGAACATTGTCGTGCCTTCGTCGCGACACGCTTTCGCGATACCATTGTGGACAGTCGACGAGATCGGAAAAGAGTAGTTCGCGCCGCGATGGGACTCAATTGAGGGCCTGGGCCGGTCTGCCGGAATCTCAAGTACCTGTGATGCTCCGGCAAGTTGCGATCGCCAATACTCAAGCTGTTTCTGTTGCACATCTCCCTGCATCCATTCGCGAAGCCAGCGTGTGTAATCCTGATATTGAATTTGTAGTTTCGGTAATGAGCACTCACGGCCATTCACGCCGTCGTCGTACAAGATGCCCAATTCGCGGGTCAGGACGCCCAGTGACCAGGCGTCCGAGATCGCGTGATGTTGCAATGTCAGCAGTACGTGCTCGTCTGCAGCCAGGCGGTACAAAACCGCACGAAACAAAGGCCCGCGTGCAAGATCGAAACCGGCATGCATTTCCGTCCGCATCCGCGCATCGAGTTGCCCTGGCTCCGCATGGATATCGACGATTGGCAGGCGGAAGTCAATGTGCTCGGCGACCTGCTGTAATGGTCTGGTCCCGTCGCTCGGAAACGAGGTCCGCAATGACTCATGCCGCATGATCAAGGTCGTTAGTGCTTTTTCGAGCGAGTCAACGCTCAAAGGTCCCGCAATATGCAAAGCGAATGGAATAAGGTAAGTCGCATCGACCATTTCCATCTGATCGAGGAACCACAGTCGCTGCTGAGCAAAGGACAAGTCTGCCGGCGTACGGAAGTAATCCAGAATTTCGGCCTTTCGGTCGCGGAGTTGTTCCTGCAGCTCTGACGTCAGAGAACCAGCCTTGGCGTTTACCTTGAGCTGATCGTTTTCGATCCAGATGTGAATATCGCGTTCACGAAGGTTCGCGAGAAATTCCACTACGGTCACAACACGAACTCCTCTCTGTCCCCACTTAGGCCTTCCGGTCGCTCGGTAGCCTTCCAAACAGAAGCCCCTCTACTATCGGAGTCAGGCTCCGCCAAAAGTTTCTCGACCTTGGTCGCCTGATCGGCGATTGTCGGGAATGAGAGAAAGTCCCTTAGTGGCAATGCTGCCTCAAGATCATCGCGAATGCGTGACGTAATTTGCATAGCGAGCAGGGAGTGGCCGCCAAGCTCAAAGAAATTCTCGTTGACGCCAACCTCATCCAGCTTTAACACATCTTTCCAGATACCGGCCAGTGCCTTTTCTGCTTCGGATTGCGGGAGCGCAAGTTGTACATCCTGTCGAGACTCTGCAAAGTCAAATTCTGGCAGGGACTTTCGATCGAGCTTGCCGTTTTGAGTTCGTGGAAGCTCATCCAGCGCGACGTAATGGGCAGGGACCATATACTCCGGAAGTGTACGAAGTAGATGCTGTCGCAATTGGTCCGCAAGGTTGTCCAGCGTTCCGCTGGTCGTGCAGTAAGCGACGAGTCGCTGGTCACCTGGTGCATATTCGCGCGCGATTACGACAGACTCACGGATATCGGGATGCTTTACGATATGCGCTTCAATGTCACCGAGTTCAATCCGGAATCCTCTGATCTTGACTTGGTCATCGAGTCGACCAAGGTGTTCGAGGGTGCCATTGCCAAGCCAGCGCGCCTTGTCACCTGTGCCGTAAATTTTTCCGGATACGCTGTTACCAAAGGGATCATCGATGAACCGGTCGGCGGTCAGGTCCGGTCTCTTCCAATAGCCGTGTGTGACGCCGTCGCCTCCTATGTATAGTTCCCCGGCAACGCCGACCGGGCAGATATTCTTTCTCTCATCGAAAATGTAGATGGTGGTGTTGTTGATCGGCTTGCCTATTGAAATTCCAGCCGAAGTGCTGGTTATCCTGGCGCACGTGGACCAGACCGTCGTTTCTGTAGGGCCATACATATTCCAGAGCTCGACGCCTTGCTCGCAGAGTTGTTTGGCAAGGTCTTTTGGCAACGGCTCGCCCCCGACCAGTGACTTGAAGTTGACGCTGCCCGTCCAGCTGGCTTCGAGGAGCATTCGCCAGGTCATCGGAGTAGCTTGCATGAGTGTGCCGTTGTACTTGTCGAGCAGGTTCTTAAGTGCCTCGCCGTCGACGACCTGGTCACGACTGGCGATGACCACATGTGCGCCTTTGATCAGCGGCAGGAATAACTCCAGCACTGAAATATCGAACGAGAGCGTCGTTACAGCTACCAAAACATCTTCTGCACTCAGGCCAGGATCACGAGCCATGCTGGAAAGGAAGTTAATGACGGCACGATGTGGCACGACCACGCCTTTTGGCTGGCCCGTCGAACCGGACGTGTAAATTAGATAGGCGGGATCCTCCGGTCGTGCGTCGAGTTTGCTATCGACGGGTAGGGGTTTTCCCGTTTTCGAGTTGACGGTGACTTGATCCACGTCGAGCAGCAACAGCTTTTCCCTTGGTACTTCAAATCGGCCTGCCAGTTCTTCAGTCGACACCAGCATCGCGAGATCCGCATCGTCGGCCATAAATCTCAACCGATCATCAGGAAAGCTTGGATCGAGTGGAACGTAAGCTGCCCCGGCCTTCAGGATGCCGAGTACAGCTGCCAACATTTCCGCGTTTCTTTCTACACAAATGCCAACGTGACTGCCTCGCCCGATTCCCTTGTCACGCAGCACCGCAGCATACAGGCAGGCCTTCTCATCAAGTTCGCCGTGGGTCAGCGTTACATCGTTGCTCGATACGGCGGGTGTTCCAGGAGATCGAAGGGCTTGTGCAGAAACAAGTGTGTGCAGGCAGTCGTCTCGCGGATAGTCAACACGTGTGGCGTTCCAGTCGTCGACAAGTAGCTGTCTTTCGGTCTGGTCAAGGATTTCGAGGTCGCCGATAGCACTATCTGCATCCTTTGTAATCGCGTTTAGGAGCTGCTCCCATTGCTTCATCCATCGCCGGATCGTAACTGCCTCAAAAAGGTCAACGTTAAACTTGCAGTCGATCGCAAGCGCAGCATCTCCATGAATCATGTCAATGGTCAGATCGAAGAAATTGTAAATCTTCTCCGGGAGCTCGGTTTTCATTTCGAGTCCCGGTATTTGAACCTGGTGATCGTTCGCGAAATTCAGCGAAACTGACGCCATTGGTGTCCGGCTAGGATCACGCGGCCAGTTCAATTTGGTGATCAGATTTTGAAATGACACGTGCTGATGGTCGCGCGCATCGAGCAAGCTAGTTCTTGCGTGACGCAAGAACTGACTGAACGATTGGTCAGCTGCACATTGCAAGCGAACCGGCAACATGTTGACGCAGTGGCCAACCAGTCGATCTGCGTTACGCAGTTCATTGATGCCTGCGGCTATCTGGCCCGCGGTCGGCACTGCGACAACAAGATCGTGTTTTCCAGTTACGCGAGACAGCCATGCGTAGAACGAAGCCGTAAGCAGGTGAAACAGGGTGCAGTCCAGTTTTCGCGCCACAGCGTGCAGGCGTGTCACTAATTCTGGATCGAAAACGTGTTCCACACGCCGGGACGAGAAAGTCTTTTGTGCCGGTCTCGGCTTGTCCGTTGGCAGCTCGACCTCTTCGGGTTTGTCGGACAGCAGCTCAAGCCAGTATTTTTCGTCGGCATTGGCACGCGCGAGTTGACGCTGTGAGGTCAACCAGGAAATATATTGGGGATACGGTAGCCGTGCTTGCTTCGGTGGTTCGTTGCCGCTTGCCAATGCCGTGTATGTTTTGCCCAATTCATCAAGAATGACTGCCCAGGACCAGCCATCAGCAACTGCATGGTGTGCGACCAGGAGCAATGCCCATTGATTGTCGCCTAGGTCATACAGGCGGAATCGAAAAAGCGGCCCATTTTCGAGGTCGAATACCTCAGTAAGCGCGGCGCGCAGTAGAACGGCAAGCCGATCTTCGGTTTCGTCGCGTGATGTGCAACCCGAGACGGATTCGATGGGGAGTTCGACCGACACCTCACGTCGTATGGTTTGCGCACTGCCATCAGAGCTGAATGTCGCACGCAGCGCATCGTATGTATCGACAATGGATTGCAGCGCATTTTTCAGAGTAATGGAATCAAGCGACCCTTTTATTCGAACCACACGCGGTTCGTTGTAGGTACGGGAAACGTCGTCATCGATAAGGGAGGCGAGCCAGACCTCTTTTTGTGCGTCGCTGACAACAAGAGACAAGTCGTCGGTGGAACTGGACTCCGGGACCATCGATCGGGCCGCTTGATCTGTATCGGTGCGGACATTCGGGACAGCAGATTCAACATGCCTGGCAATGTCTGCGATGGTCGGCAGTTCCTCCGCTATCATTCGCGGTGTAATTGCGATTTTGAATTGCGCGTCTATGGCGCTGCAGGCGCGAGATAACAGCAACGAGTCAAAACCCAACTCCAGAAGATGGCCATTGACACTCATTTCTTCCCTGGCCAGACCGGACAGGGCCTCAAGAATTTCGCGCAACTGCAAAACTATTGCGTCGCGCCCCGTGAGCGCTTCTTTCGGTTCCGGCTGAGCCAGATTATCGCCGGCATCCGCCGCTTCTGGCGCTGCTGGCGCGGTCAGTCGTGCCAGATCCACACGGCCTGGTTCGATAAAGAAACGCTTGCGTTCGAACGGGTAGCAGGGAAGTGGCACGCGCCGCCTTTTCTCGGCACCGTAGAATCCACGCCAGTCGATATCCACGCCCGCCTGCCAGAGCCGGCCCATCGACGACAGGATGATAGCCACCTCGGACTGCTGCTCGGGCACGGCTGAGGCCAGCGACGGCAAGACTACATGACCGGGCTTTTTGCCGGGGTTCATGCGTGTAAGCGATGTCAGCGTGGCACCTGGTCCCACCTCAAGCATGACCTGATGTTCGGTTATATCCAGGAGCAGCGCCGCGCCGTCAGAAAAGCGTACGGCCTGGCGCAGATGCTGCGCCCAGTAAGCAGGGTCCATCGCCTCATCGTCTTTGATCCATTCAGCTGTCAGGTTAGAGACGAATGGTAGCGTCGGTGCATTCAGCTGCACGCTACGCAGCAAATCTGTGAATGGGGCAACAACAGGCTCCATCATTTCTGAGTGGAACGCATGAGATGTGTGCAACGGGCGGTACTCGAGCTTGTGGTCTGCGAAGATCTGCTCCATCGTGGCTACGTCATCGTGTGACCCTGAAACAACGCACAATGTCGGCGAGTTGATCGTTGCGACTGAGACGCCATCACACAATAGAGGTCGCACATTAGCTTCACCTGTCATCACAGCGAGCATTGTGCCAGTGGGCTGTTCTTGAATAAGACGTCCGCGAGAGGCGATGAGCCTGAGCCCGTCTTCGAGCGAAAACACGCCGGCAAGACATGCGGCCACGTACTCTCCAACACTATGACCAATCATGTATTGCGGCGTCACACCCCACGACATCCATAATTTAGTAAGTGCGTACTCAGTCACAAACAACGCAGGTTGAGTGATTCGTGTCTGGACAATTTGCGCCTCGGCCCAGTTCTCCTTGCCGGTGGCGGGAAATAAAACATCTCTGAGATCGAGATTTAATTCCGGCAAAAGGATCTCTGAGCAGTTGTCGACAAGGCTGCGGTATAGCGGCTCGTTGTCATAAAGCTCGCGACCCATATTAATGCGCTGCGCGCCTTGGCCCGGGAACATGAACACGATCGGCGGATTGTGTCTCCCCGGCGTGAGTGTCGGGATTTCGCTCGTATTGTCACCGCCAAGTTTTGCGATGGCATCTTCGCGATCCAGGCAAACTACAACGCGGCGATGATTAAACTGGTAGCGCCCTGACTGAAGAGTATAGGCGGCATCCGCCAACGCCAAGTCCGCATGCGCTGAGAGATGAGCAGCAAGATTTCTGGTCGATGCATCTACCGCTTCTCGAGTTCGCGCCGACAGCAGGAGCAGCTGATGCGATCGTGAATCGCCGGACTGATCAAGGTTCGGTGCCTCTTCAAGAACAACGTGTGCATTTGTCCCGCCAATACCGAACGAACTGACGCCGGCACGCCTTGGCACGCCAGCAGGAGGTATCCATTCGCGAAGTTCGTCCACAACGTAGAACGGTGTTGATGTGAAATCTATTTGCGGGTTTGGCTCCTCAAAGTGGATCGTTGGAGGAATTTCCTTGTGATGCAAAGCAAGCACTGTCTTGATCAAACCGGCGATACCCGCGGCAACATCGAGATGGCCGACGTTCGACTTGACCGAACCCAGCGCACAGAACTGGTTTGCATCAGTCCGGGTACGAAATGCCTGCGTCAGTCCAGCAATTTCGATCGGGTCGCCTAGTCGAGTGGCGGTGCCATGCGCCTCAATATAGGTAATCGTGTCAGGTTCAAAGTCCGCGAAAGCCTGCGCCATCTGTATGACTTCTGATTGGCCCGTAATACTCGGTGCTGTGAATCCGGCCTTGTCGGAGCCATCGTTGTTCAACGCATAGCCCTTTATCACCGCCAGAATTGTATCACCCGACTCTATTGCATCCTCGAGGCGCCGGAGCGCGACAACACCGGCGCCGTCACTGAACAGTGTGCCGGTGGCGTTCTTATCGAACGGTTTACAGTGACCGTCCTGCGAAATCATGCCGCCATCTTCGTGAATGATGGAATGGCAATGGGGGTAGTTGATTGCGACGCCACCGGCCAGGGCGATATCGCAGTCGTAGTTCAACAGGCTTTGGCAGGCATTGCAGACAGCAACGAGAGAGGTTGAGCACGCGGTTTGTACGCTGATCGCTGGACCACGGAGATTCAGTTTATAGGCGACGCGCGTTGCCAGGAAGTCCTTTTCATTGAGGGCGACCGCAGGAAAGATGCCAAATGGCCCGAGCACGTCGGGTCGCGTTCCTACGTTGTTCGGATAGTAGGTGTTGATGCTGGCGCCGGCGTAAACGCCCACGGCGCCCGGCACGCGGTCGGGATCAAATCCCGCATTTTCGAGAGCATCCCAGGCCAGTTCCAGAAATACGCGCTGCTGCGGGTCCATGATCTCGGCTTCTCTCGGCGTGTAGCCGAAGAAGGCGGCATCAAACCAGTCCGCATTGTCGACAACACCCCTGGAACGAACACGCTTGCCACGATTCGAGCCGAGGTCATAGCCACTTGCCTCGATCTCTTCGTCTGTAAATAACGTCAGACCTTCGCGACCCGCGCGAAGATTCTGCCAAAACTCATCGCAGTTGCCGGAACCGGGGAAACGCCCGGCAATACCAACAACAGCAATACCATCCAATGGTTGAGATGTGCTCGAGTCATCCACGTAGATTATTCCGTAGTCTTGGAGTTTCGCATGCCCAATGCGCCGCGTCGGCGACGCGCCTGTTCCCGGACATCCAGGGCCGGACCAGACTTGGACCGATTACCGGGCCCGGTTGTTGATGGACCGGTTGATGGAGGCAGCGACAAATCCGTGCCGGCAAGGTATTCAGCCAACATCTCGATCGTCGGGTACTGAAACAGCGTTGTGATCGGCTCCTTGTAACCCAATTCGTTTTGCAACTTAACGTGTAATTGCTCCAATAGCAGCGAGTTGCCGCCGAGATCGAAAAAGTTACTTCGGATGCCAATTTTCTCGAGATTCATGGCTTCGCACCAAAGCCTGGCAAGTTTCTTTTCGAGCTCAGAGCCAGGTGCGACAAACTCTGAATCGTCTACTGCAGCACGTGCCGCCTCGGTTCGGGATTGCTGCGCGGCCGATGCGGCTGCCCTGGCCTCCTCAGTCTGCGCTTCACCAATTGCCACACAGAGCTGGCGCGTGATGCAATGATCCGGATGCGCCAGCATGTTTTTCCAGGACTGGATCATGCTTTCGAATACTGTCTGATCGAGAAATCCGTCCTTCACGAGTTGCGCAGGGATGCCTACGCCTTCTGCTTTGAAGAATGCGTCATCGCCAGTTATCGCATTGTGTGCAACTTCGATTTCCTGGGCGACTATTGCGAATCCCGCGGACTTGAGCAGTTGCGGCACGCGGCGTCCTATGCACGGGTCGCCCTGGTCCTGCTGACGATTTGCCCGGTACGCCTGGTAAAGTGCATCAAGCTCCGTCACTGGTGGCCAGGTTCTTGTGTGGTTCTCGAAATCATTCGAGATAATCAGGATGCGGCCGCCAGGCCGCAGCAAACGCCGCAGGCTTTCGAGTGCTAAAACAGGATCCGGCACGTGCTCAAGTACCAGGCGCATCGTGATGAAGTCGAAGCTCCCGTCAGTAAGCCCAGTCTGTTCGGCGGTGCCCTGAATCACCTGACAGTCAGAGAAACCACGTTTGGACACCATCATTCTGGCCGCTTCGACAAGTATCGGGTCCATCTCAAGGCCCGTACATTTCAATGCAGGGTAGTGGTCCTTGAGCCGTTCCATCAGACGGCCGGGGCCGCAACCACAGTCGAGATAGTCCATGCCGTCTTCAAGGCCGTAACGAAAAATTAGTTCGCTCTCGGTTTGCCAAAACAGATCGACCTGCGCATCAAGCCGGCGAATCTCGGCTTGTGTGTTGGCGGAAAATGAGCTGACGTGGTAAGAACCTTCGTCCGAACTATTCATTGAACCTTGCATACTAAGTCTTCTCCATTAAGTCGAACTTTGAACGGCTATTGCACCGATGAAACCCGGTCGTGGCGTGATGCTGCATAGGTCCCAACCACAATCCGGGCCCACACGCTCGCCGATGCGCAGAAAATTGGCAGCATCGTCGGGCCACAATGTTACGTCGAAATTTGTGAGTGGATATTGCAGCCCATCACCGAGCGCCTTGACGAATGCTTCTTTGCGAGTCCAGCACCTGTAAAACCCGGCGGTCTTTTGGCCTTCTTCAAGGTCTTGATACATTTGTATTTCGCGTTCCGAAAAGCAATGGGCAACCAGGTCATCTCGGTCCGAAATTTCGCGTATTGCCTCGACATCGGCACCGACCTCCCGACCAGTGCAGATCGCATACACGGCAACTTCATCCGAGTGCGAAAGATTGAAGCGCAGATTCGACTGCTTGAATCGATGTGCCAGCTCAGGCTTTCCACGTGGGCCATAGTCGAACTCGACATGTTCAGCGCGTGTATCGAGTCTCGTTCCCAGTAAACGCCTCAGTTCGGCTCTTGCAAGCGTGAAGCTCACTCGATCCCGTTCGAAGACAAACCGGTCAGCGCGTTGACGCTCGTCGGCCGATAACAAGCGTCTGGCGGCATCGACTTCTTCTTTCGACGCAACCAGTTCAGCGACCACGATTTCAATATCGTCGCCCAACGTTGATTGGTGGTTATTCACACGTGGCAGTTCCATATATTGTTCTGTCGTCAAAGCGATACAATGGGGACCGCCTGGCGGCTCCCCAATCTCCCTTCGGGAATCCCGAAAAAGGAGTGGCATTCTCCCTCAATTGATTGCAGAAATGGCGTGAGAATAGACTAACTATTTGTCACTTCCCAAGTGTAGCCGACTTTCCGCGAATACACGCAACGCTCAAAACATAATACGTTGATTATACTTTGGATTCCGTGCGATCCTGCCGTTTGATTATGTGCTCTATGCACGCTCATCATTGTGAACTGGTTCGCGGACTCTGCTAGACTCTGCCGCCTCTGAATTGTCCACCAGCAAAAGCCAATGACTGTACGTACACGATTCGCCCCGAGTCCGACCGGGGTATTGCACTTAGGGAGCGTCCGGACGGCCCTCTTTTGCTGGCTTTACGCGCGGCGACACAAGGGACAGTTCGTCCTGCGAATTGAAGATACTGACCGTGAGCGGTCGAAAAAGGAAAACGTCGACGCGATCTTTGAGGGTATGGAGTGGCTTGGTCTGACTGCCGACGAAGGCCCCTTTTTTCAAACTGACCGCTTCGATCGCTACAAGGAAGTGATAGCCCAATGGTTGGCAGATGGCAAAGCTTATCATTGCTACTGCAGCAAGGAAGAGGTCGACGCACAACGCGAAAAGCAGATGGCTGCAGGTGAGCACGTCAGATATGACGGCCGCTGTCGCACAGGCACTCAGCCACGTGAGGGTATCAGTCCGGTGGTCCGATTCAAGAACCCTTTGCAAGGGAGTGTCGTCGTAGATGATGCAGTGCGCGGCAAAGTCACCTTCCAGAATTCGCAACTCGATGACTTGATTATTGCCAGATCTGATGGCACGCCGACATACAACTTCACAGTTATCATCGACGACTTCGATATGGATATAACGCATGTCATACGGGGTGACGATCATCTGAACAATACGCCTCGACAAATGAACATGCTGGTGGCGCTTGGTGCTGAGCCACCGAGGTATGCACATTTGCCGATGATTCTCGGTTCGGATGGCGCGAAACTGTCGAAACGCCATGGTGCCGTCGATATTCGGGAGTACCGCGCCGAGGGCTATTTGCCCGAAGCCATGCTCAACTACCTGGTAAGGCTCGGTTGGTCGCACGGTGATCAGGAGCTATTTTCAGTCGCCGAAATGATTGGATTATTCGATATTGAGGATGTGAATCAATCGGCCTCATCGTTCAATCCCGAGAAACTGTTATGGATCAACCAGCAGCACATCATTCGAGCCGATCCTGAGCGATTGGCTGAGCAATTGGTCCCTTATTTACAGCAGGTGGGTCTCGATCCGGACAATGGTCCCCCGCCGGTCGAAATAGCGAAGGCATTTCGGGAGCGTTCGGATACGTTTCTGCACATGGCCGCGAGCGCGCGTTACTGTTACGAGGACTTCGACGAGTTCGAGCCGAAGTCCGCAAAGAAGAGCTTCCGACCTGCAATTCTTGAGCCGATAACCGCAGTCGCTGGCGAACTCGCAGCATTGCCGGAATGGACAGCCGAGGCGATTGGTCAATGTATTCGGGATGTGGCGGCCAAATTCGAGATCAACATGGGTAAGCTCGGGCAGCCAATTCGAGTTGCTGTTACGGGTGGACCGGTATCTCCGCCCATCGATGTAACTGTCTGGCTCGTGGGTCGGGAGCGAGTTCTAAGGCGTCTTGACCGCGTGATTAGTCTGATTCGCGACAACGCAGCGGCGAGCCCAGCGTAGCTCTTTCACAACTGTCTGATTTTAAAGAATAATACGCTTCGAATTTTCGCTTCTTGACAGCCTCCGCCAGCGCCCGTAAAGTGCGCCGCTCCGTTGGGGCTATAGCTCAGCTGGGAGAGCGCTTGCATGGCATGCAAGAGGTCGGCGGTTCGATCCCGCCTAGCTCCACCAAGTTCAAATGGAAAAAGTTCTAAGTCCCCATCGTCTAGAGGCCTAGGACACTGCCCTTTCACGGCGGCAACAGGGGTTCGAATCCCCTTGGGGACGCCACCTTAATCTCAGTGCCGGTTAAGGTGGCCAGATTCGGGACTCGCTCCAGTTTCTCGCCATCTATAGGCTGCACTGTCTATCAATTGCCTGAAGAGCGCTTTTCGGAGGGGCGGACCCGAAATTCCGGGCTTGCCATCTCACTCGGCGATCTGGTTGCCGGACTTGCTGGGTTGGTATACCTCGTCCCGATCCGATCTAGTAAGTGGCGCTGCCCGGATTCGCAATCGGGATTCCCGCCGGGCCGAAAAGTGATCGAGCTTGAAGCGTCGAATAAAGGGGGAAAGTGGCACCTGCGTCGACAAATACCTTCCTGACATAATCTACCACCGATGTGACATGTCTGTTTTTTGAGACAGGTTCTTTTTTGTTTTGAAAGTGCTAGTCTCGTTTCCACACTGAAAACAGGGCATACCAATTGAAAGATTGGGACGCAAAGCCACCGGTCTACGGGCGAAAGCCTATGACAGCGGGGACGCCAGGTAAGCTTCATCCTTCCAGCGCGCTCGTTTAGGACGCTCGGCTCCACTTGATCATTGATGGGTTGCCCTCTGACATTCCGGCTGGAGCCGATTCTATGAAAACGACAGAAAGTGTTCAAAAACTTGGTAATTTGATTGCAATGTTGCTGATTGCGGCGGGCATCAGCGGCTGCCTGGAGAAAGTAGAGTCTGTCGCAGGCTCTGGGCCTGTAGGTCAGGTCGATCCTGGTACGGTTCCGCCGGTTCCGCCGGTTCCGCCGGTTCCGCCGGTTCCGCCGGTTCCGCCACCGATAACCGGCAGCAGTTTTCCAGGGGTTCCCGAATATCCGTACAGAGACCAGCTCCCCGACCTTGGTGATGCTGCCGACGTAACGTCGTGCTCAGAGAATGGCACCAGTGTGAACGGGACCGAGAATAACTGGGTCGTTGTCACTATTAACCAGAATTCTCGCTGTCAGATAAGTGGCAGTTTCTTCGTGATTCAGAACTCGACCTTAAATCACCGCTTGAATCTTTCTGGCGGCCCCTATGCGATTCGAAATAACGAAGTCAACTCCCCTGGTACTGGCGGCGCGGTCGATCCAAGCGGCACCGACATCCTCATTGAGGGCAATGTGATACGCAATAACGGCACGATTCCGTCGAGTGCGGACAATCATGGAATCAACGTGGGCGGCAATACGACCAGGCTGTGGATTCTGGAGAATTCAATTTATGAGAACTCTGGCGATGCCATCCAGTTTTGCCATAGTTGCGTCGGCGGCACTCACAACGGTCCTGCGTATGTCTATATTGCTGGCAACGACATGCACGACGACGAGGAAAACGCTATCGACCTGAAGGAGTTTCTTGGTCCTGTTGTAACGGTCTGTAATCAAATGCACGGTTACGAGTTTATGGGGAACTCCGGCCACGGTGAGGCGGTTCGTCTGAACGATGAAGGTGCGCAGGGCGAGGCGTGGTTCTCAAAGAATACCTACTTCGATAACCAGATCGACGTCCTGCCAGAACGTTCCGACGCAACGAGCTATTTTCTTGACGAGAACAGCGACGATATCCGGAGCGGCGCAACAGTAGTTGCGTCAGGTGCGGCGGCCCAGCCGTATTACGATGAGTACCAGGCGCTGTATGGCCTCGATTTGTCCGTCGGATGCCCGATGTAACGTGACGTGCGGTAGTTTGCTGAACCCGCGTAGCGGTTTGGCGGACGCCGGCGAGCAGAAAAGATGAGCTGGTCCTGCCAATTGGACCAGCTTTTTTTTGCCCGCTGCAACCTCAGTTGCCGCCGCATTCTGAATGCAGGCGCCATGCGACGGGTGAAAATGGCAATTTGCACATCAGCACGTAACCCATTAATCGATCTCTTTGCCATCCTTTGAATATTTTCGTCAATTCGGTCAACTGCAAGTCCGTCCCACGAGCAGAGGTCTTGGTAGATTTCTTGCGCGGCTCGTGCAATTCTTGACAATCTCAAATCTAGGCGCGGAGCAAAGTAGATGCGATTCAAGACAAAGCTTGGTTGCCTGGCTGTAGCCGTGATGCTCACAACGTCATGTGTTGGCTCTGAGGAGGTCGAGTCAAACCTGGTAGAAGCGACGACTGTAAAGGGCATCTATCCCGGCGTTCCAAGACCGTTTAGCTACCCGGAGTCAGGTACAACGCAAGAGACAAATTGCGGTGAATACAACGGTTCACCCGAGAGCTGGATATTTGTGACCATCAAAACGTCGCGTCGCTGTGAACTTTCCGGGTCCTATATTATTCTGGAAAACTCGGTGATTTCGCATCGGCTTAACATCAGCGGCCACCACATTGTCGTGCGCGATTCAGAAATCTGCTGTGCGTCAGCAGGAGCGCTGCTGAATATTCGTTCTGACTCCCATCACGTCGTTGCCACCCGAAATGAGGTTCACAGCAATGGTGAGATTCCCTCCAAGACCGACGGCCACGGGATCCGGCTGGATGCAAATACATCCCACATTTGGATACTGGAAAATCAGATTCACCATAACTCTGGTGACGGCATACAGTTCTGCCATTCATGCGTCGGTAGAGGCAATGGCCCGGCGTTCGTATATATAAGTGGCAATACCATCCACGATGATGAAGAGAACGCGATAGACCTGAAGGAATTTCGAGGACCCGTTGTCGTGACGTGCAATGAGATGTACGGCTACGAGTACCTGGGGTTTTCGGGTCACGGCGAAGCGTTCCGCGTCAATGACGAAGGTGCCCAGGGTGAACTCTGGAGTGCTCACAATACATACCGTAACAACGTGACTGACGTATTGCCATCCAGATCAAGAGCGACGAGTTTCTTTTTGGACGAAAAGGGTTTGGTCCGAACGGGCGCAACGGCCGTTGCGTCAGGAGACGCTGCGATTCGTCACTATCAAAGATTCGAGAGTCGCTATGGAGTTTCTTTGAGAGACCCATGCTGGTGAGTACTTTCTGAGCGTTTCGGTGCCAGACATTTTCTGAAATTCAGCGGATATGATTTGCTATGGCAGGGGAGATACCTAACACAACCATCAGTGCGTTGGCTCGAAGCATTTTCAAAGAGGCGTCGTCTTATGGGTTCGGACAGATTGATATTATCAGGCTGATCAACGAGCTGATGGATTTGTGTATGTCATCTGAAAGCATGGGCACGACTCATGCGCATGCAGAAAAGAGGCATGCGTTGCGGAGCAGCAAATCACTCGCAGAGCTTCCTGTTAAAGGTGAGCGGGTCTCAATTCGGGCTTTTAATGCGCCGCACGATTGCGAGTTGCTTGAACGTTGGCTGCCTGAAAAGTATGGCCGCTATTTTGTTCTGTCCTGCGCAACCGCCCAATCAACGACGGTTGAAGCATTGACAAGTAGTCCAAACAATCACGTCGGGATTATCACGCTACACGACGGCACGCCGATCGGCGCAATGGCTATGTTGGATCACAGCAGGCTGCAAAGACGAGCGGAGTTGCGCAAGCTCATTGGCGAGCCAAAGTACCGCGGACAAGGCATAGCGGAGGAGGCAACCAGGCTTTGGGTTCACTATGGGATACAAGGGCTGGGACTTGAAAAAATCTACGTTAGTACGCTGCAGACGCAGGTTGCCAATATCAAGCTTAACGAGAGCATAGGCTTCAAAGTCGAAGGCCTGCTTAGGGACGAGGTCCTGATTGATGGTCTGCGTTGCGACGTGTTGCGGATGGGACTAACCATAAAGGACAGCTAATTATCAGGCCTGATTCTGAATATAGTTGCCGAGCCCCATTTTCCCAACCAGCTCAATCTGCGTCTCCAACCAATCCACATGCTCTTCCTCCGACTCGAGTATCGCCACAAACAACTCGCGCGACGCATAGTCCTTGTGCGCCTCGCAATACGCGACGGCAGCCTTAAGATCACCAAGCCCGTCCATCTCCATATCGAGATCACACTGCAGAATCTCGGGCACATCTTCGCCGATCCTGAGCTTCCCCAGTTCTTGCAGATTCGGTAATCCTTCCAGGAACAGGATGCGCTCGATCAGCTTATCCGCATGCTTCATCTCGTCGATCGATTCGTGATGCTCGTATTCGGCGAGCTTGCCGAGCCCCCAGTCCTTGAGCATCTTGGCGTGCAGGAAATACTGGTTGATCGCTGTGAGTTCGTTTTTCAGCACCTTGTTCAGGTGCTGGATGACAGTTGCGTCACCTTTCATGGCGTGCTCCGAGGACTTGGGTGTTTGGGGAGGGCGTCATTGTAATAAAAAAAGCCCCGCAACGCGGGGCTTAATTTGGATTGTTCTTCGATTTCCTGCTCAGGCCATCGCGGGCGAGTAGAGCACCGGCTCAGCCCGGCGCCGGGCTTGCACGCTGTCGCTCAGAATCGCCGCTGCCATCTCCATGCACGACCCGCAGCCCGATGCGACACCCAGCTCCCGTTGCAGGGTCCAGAGGTCTTCGACGCCGGATTCCGCAGCCTTGCGGATCTGTTTGTCGGTTATGGCATTGCAGATGCAAACGTACATGGCGACTCATTCTCGTGGCGTTGCAGGCATTCAAACGCAAATGAGAATGATTGTCAATAGCATTACGTATAAACCGAGACTCCGTCGCTATTGCACCCCGCGACCCGGTGTCCAGGGTACCTCAGCCATATCCAAGGCCTCTTTCAGCCCCTCGTATTCCGTGTCGACCAGTACCCCCAGGCGTTGTACGACATCGTCGTACAGGCGCCTGCCGATGGCGTAGGACGTCCTCTGCGACGGAGTCGGCCCGTAGGCAGTTGACGCCGCGTTGAAGCGTGCGTGCCACAAGCGTTCAGTCAGGGTCACGTCGGAGGATTCCTGGAAAAACGAGCTGATTTCATTGCGTATCAATCGGTCGCGTTCGGCCAGCATGCGTTCCTGGATGGAATCGGCGATCTCATACAGGGCGGTGTCAGCTCTCGATCGGACCAGGGTTTGCTTGATGGCATCCAGTTCGGCGCTGGTGCGGTCAATCGCCTTGATCGTGCCATCTGCGGCCCGCCGTAGTTCGTCTAGCTGGCTCTCGAATACCACACGTTGTTCCTGCGTTCCGCCGGGGAGTGTCGACTCACGAATCGAGACGACGTCAAAGGATTGTGACTGACCCAGATCGGTCAGCACGCCGTCCACGCGCTTTTGCATCGATACCGAGAACGTCCCGGGAACCACCAAAACCCCGGCGCCTTCGCGTTGCTCTTCTCCTATAACGGCCGGTACCCAGGCATCGAGCGCGGGATAGCGGAGATTCCAGGCGACGCGATGGAACCCGGCTTCGGCCGGGCCCTCAACGTGCCGTACCACTTCGCCAGCGGCGTTTCTGACCGTGAACACAATCGCCGGGGCATCTTCTCGCTGTTCATCGATCGCTTTGTCGAGGCCCGCAAACTTGACGTTCTTGTTCTCGGCCTCGAGCTTCTTCTCAGACTCACGCCTCGCTTGCTGGCTCGTCTGCAGGGCTTTGGGGAGGTAATAGGTGAAAATCGCACCAAAGTCCGGGTTCGGGGCCACGAAGTAGCTGTCGCCCTGGCTTCCCGTGCACAGCGGCTCACCACAACCGAGTTTGCGCTTGGGTACGTACCACGGTGCTTTGCGGACGGGGAAGAGTGTCGCATCTTCTTGCAACATCTCGCTCGTCACGTTGCGCAAGGCCGAATAGTCGTCGAGAACGTAAAAGCTGCGGCCGAATGTCGCGCCGACAAGATCGTTTTCGCGCTTCTGGATGACCAGGTCCCGGAACGGGATGTTCGGGCTGCCACCTTTGAGCTTGGTCCACTCGCCACCGCCGTTGACCGTGAAAAACACGCCAAACTCGGTGCCGACAAACATCAGGCCTGGTTTCACATGATCCTGCACCACTCGCCACAATAGGTGGCGCTCCGGCAGGTTACTCGCAATGCTCTTCCAGCTGCGGCCGCGGTTCTCGCTTTTCAGCAGGTAGGGCGAGTAGTCGCCTTTCTTGTGGTCGTCCACGACGACGTACACCGTGTCCGCATCGAACAAATCTGCCTTGATGTCGTTGACGAAGAAGCGATCCGGCACGCCCGGCAGCTTGTCGATCCTGCGCCAGGTCTGGCCGTTGTCTTCCGTCACCTGGATAAGACCATCGTCCGTGCCGGCATAAACCAGGCCCTTGACGAGCGGCGACTCGGACAGCGACGTAATCGTGTTGTACATCGACATCGCAAAGAAGTCCCATGCCGCGTCATAGCTCCAGGTACGACCCATGACGGGCTGCTCGTAGCGATTCTCATTGCGCGTTATGTCGCCGCTGATCGCCGTCCAGCTGTCGCCGTAATCGTCGCTCTTCCACACTCGCTGTGATGCGTAAAACAGCGTTTTCGAATCGTGCGGGCTGATCAGGATCGGGGAATCCCAGTTGAACCGCTCCAGCGGCTCTCCTTCGGCTGGCTGCGGTCGGATGTACACGATCTCACCGGTTTTGCGGTCGACGCGGGTCAGGTTGCCCTGTTGCCACTCGGCATAAATGATGTCCGGATTATTCGGGTCCACGGCGGACTGGTGGCCGTCGGCAAACAGGGTTACCCACCAGTCGGCGTTGCTGATGCCCGACACATCCATGGTTCGGGACGGGCCGCCCTGGCTATTGTTGTCCTGTGTGCCGCCATAGATGTTGTAGAAGGGCTCATCGTAGTCAACGGCGACCTTGTAAAACTGGGTCGTCGGCAGGTTCGCGATGTAGCGCCAGGACACGCCGAGGTCGTAGGTTTCGTAGATGCCGCCGTCCACTCCCACAATCAGGTAGTCCTCGTCGTTGGGATCAAACGCCAGCGCGTGGTGATCGGAGTGTTTGCTTTCGTGCTTCAGGTTCGTGAACGTCGTGCCGCCATCGTTCGTGACCTGCATCTGTACGTCCATCTGGTATACGCGGTCAAACTGGTGCGGGCTGGCGAAAATCTCCTGGTAGTAGTGCGGGCCGGTGCCACCGGAGATGTATTCGTTTTTCTTCTCCCAGGTCTCGCCACCGTCCGCGGAGCGGAAGAAACCGCCTTTGCGATTCGCAACTTCGATCGTCGCGTAAATGACGTCGGGGTTTTGGGGAGATATCGCAAGGCCGGTCTTGCCAAGGTTTTCCTCCGGCAGTCCCTTGCTGAGTTCGCGCCAGGTTTCGCCGCCGTCCTCGGATTTGTGAATCCCGGTGCCCGGGCCGCCGTCCATGAGTACCGCGACATTCCGGAAACGCTGCCAGCTGACGGCGTACATGACATCGGGATTGCGCGGGTCCATGTGAACTTCCGACACGCCCGTGTATTGATCGTCGAGCGCCGTATTGCCGAGGCCAGCGCCGAGCACCTTGCGCCAGTTCTGGCCGCCGTCAGTGGACTTGAAAAGGCCGCGGTCGCCACCGCCTGACCACAGGGGCCCCTGTGCGGCGACGAACACGGTGTTCGAATCGCGCGGATCGATGCGGATCATGCCGATGTGCTCGGAGTCCTTTAGGCCAAGGTTCTCCCAGTTCTGGCCGCCGTCGCGGCTGCGGAATACACCCGAGCCGTAGCCAACGTGACGCCCGGAGACATTTTCGCCGGAACCGACCCAAACGGTGTTCGGGTTGTTCGGATCGATCGTTATGCTGCCGATGGAGTAGGAATCTTCGTTTTCGAAGATCGGTTGCCAGGTTGTGCCCCGGTTGTCGGTTTTCCAGACACCGCCGCTGCCCACGCCGACGTACCAGGTGCTTTGCCGTTCTGGGTGGATGGCGATGTCGGCGATACGCCCGGACATGAATGCGGGACCGACGCTGCGAAATTCGAGACCCTTGAAGGTCGCTTCATTGAAACCGGGCTCGGGCGTCTCTTCGTCGGCTGCGAATACCGGTGCTACAGCCAGTGCCAGAAGCACGGCGACAAGATTCAGGCGATTCATGGTGACCCCTTTATTCTGGTTTGCGGGCATTCTACCGGGCCGCACCCTTTAATTCATACCTTTGCTAGACTGCGGCGCATGAAGAATCTATTTGATGTCAGCGGCAAAGTCGCTTTGGTGACGGGCGGTTCGCGGGGTATCGGTGAAATGATCGCCGAGGGCTACGTTTGCAGCGGAGTGAAGACCTACATTTCGGCGCGCAAGGCCGAGGCCTGCGATGAAACAGCGCGACGACTGTCAGAGCAGGGCGAGTGCATCTCGATTCCCGCAGACCTGTCGACGATGGAAGGCATCCAGGCGCTGGCGGACGAGATCAAGTCTCGCGAGCAGCGGCTCGACATCCTTGTGAACAACGCGGGTGCCACATGGGGCGCAACGATCGAAGAATTCCCGGAGGCGGCCTGGGACAAGGTCATGGACATAAACGTCAAGGGCCCGTTCTTTTTGACGCAGGCGCTGCTACCCCTGCTGGAAGCTTCCGCGTCACCCGAGGATCCGGCGCGCATCATCAACGTTGGTTCGATCGACGGACTCAACGTCAACAAGCTGGGCACGTATTCCTACGGCCCGAGCAAGGCGGCCATCCATCATCTGACGCGGACACTGGCGTCGCACCTGGCAGACCGCTTCATCACCGCCAATGCGATCGCT